>Ga0209755_10006420_pt1 | contig 13029 bp, 10 predicted proteins | sample TergutCo191P1_FD_187301 | JGI IMG/M metagenome (GOLD analysis project Ga0209755, IMG submission 187301) | Cornitermes sp. P1 segment gut microbial communities from Petit-Saut dam, French Guiana - Co191P1 (SPAdes) (version 2) | ecosystem: Host-associated > Arthropoda: Insects > Digestive system... | reverse complement strand
CAATATCAATCCTGCTGATAAATGGCTTGAAGTTGAAGAGGACGGCAATTTTATACGAATCGAACTTGAACCGAGGCAAAGTCCCTCTGCTATTGCCGGAAACTATTATGAAAAATACAGAAAAGCAAAAAGCGGGCTTACTGAAATTCAAAAGGAAATTGCCGGCGGAGAAAATGAATTAAGAGAATTAGACGAAAAATTAAAACGTTTGTTATGCGAAGAAAATCCTTATGTTTTGTTAAAACTGTTGAAATCCGCAGGTTTTTCTTCACGCGGTACTGCGCCGAGCGCCGCCGCCGGCAAATCAAAAAAAGAAAAAACACGTCCGGGACTTACCTTCAAACGCGGCGAGTGGATTATCATTGTGGGAAGGGATAGCGGTGAAAACGATGAACTTTTACGCCGCCATGTGAAAGGAAACGATCTGTGGCTTCACGCAAGGGATTATCACGGCTCTTATGTTTTTATCAAGCAGCGCAGAGGAAAATCATTCCCTCTTGATATTATGCTTGACGCCGGAAACCTGGCTCTATTTTATTCAAAAGGCAGAAACAACGGCGAAGGGGATCTTTTTTATACGCCTGTTAAATATTTAAGACGTGCGAAGGACGGACCAAAAGGTTTGGTTATTCCTACTCAGGAAAAAAATCTTCATGTTAAACTTGATGAAAACAGACTGAAGGTTTTGGAAAATTGTAAATTGAACTTGTTTTAAAATTAAAACGAGGCAGAGATGAAATAACATAACGCTTGAGTTAAGTTATGTCAGGCACTGAGCACAGCATTTATATTGTCTTTTCAATTTCCTCAAGAGAGAGCCCTTTTTTAAGAAGCGCGATTATTTCAGCTCTGCCTTTTTCTATGCCTTCTGCTATACCTTCCGATTTGCCTTTTATCTCACCTCTTGCCTCGGCGGTGAGTAAGTCAGAGACTCTGTCAGTTTCAAACATCCTGCGGCTTCTGAAAAGAGCGCGTTCCCTTTCGTCTTTGCTTACTTCCTGTAATAATGAAGCTGTCATTTCAATCTCCTCCTTGCTCTTAATTATATCATTAATTTTATTTCTGTGCAGGGGAAAAGGAGCGTATTTGAAAAATAATGACCACTTTTCCAGCGCAGTCATTTTTTCTACAGGTTTCTTTAGGACATTTTCAAGTTTATCAAGTTCAATAATTATCATATTGATTTGATCGCTCAATTGTCTGCCGTCATGGGTTCGTAACGAAAATCTGTTTGTAAAATCAGACCATGATATGAGAACTGTATTCATGCAGAATGTTACCTGATAGCTTCGAACCAATTCGTAATATTTTTTGCCTTTTGATTTCTGAGATTTGTGCAGAGCCGTTAAATAATAAACATACTTATTTATAAAATTGATAAATTCCTATCCTATTTCCTCCTGCGGGCAGCTATGCATTTCGACATCGACCTGGTCTCCATTATCAATTGTACAGTTCACGTCGAAGCGTTGCGCTTTTTCATCAACATCCAGAACCGGCAATTCAATATTCCGCACTTGTACGTCTACTACGGTTCGTTCAATTGCCGCTGAGACGACATCAATCAGCACCTGCTTCGCGTCCGGATGGGTAAGCAGGACTTTGAAGATGCGGTCATCCGACGGCGGCAGAATATCCGCGTCCATTGGTAAAATAGTCATATACATTCTCCTTCGGGTTCTACCCGGGCAGCGTTCTAAGACGCTGCCGTCAAAGTTAAGGCTTTCTATAATAAAAACCTCTGTATATATATGGGTTGAAAGTGCCGTTTTGCTTGACTGAAAATGAAAAAAAGTGAAAATATTTTTGGAATTTTTTGCTACGAACCGGGAAGCCAAGAATTTAACCACGAACAACACGAACAAGAGCGAACAAGGAACAGAGAATAAAGAACAGAGAACAAAGAGCATTGTTTGAAGGCTTAGCATGAAGTCCAATCGTAGATTGCGGACTGAACTTTGTTCTTTGTTAATTGTTCGTGTGGTTCGTGGTAAAAATTTTATTCTTCTCGGACTATAAAGCATACGATTAGCGCTTTTACTTTACATTACCTCTGCCCCTCAGACCGGGGTTGTTGATTTTTTTAAATTATCTTGTTTTTTCCTTGCATACTGGTCTTGTAAAGACTAAAGTTAATATATGGACGTTTTGTATGCCCAGAAGAGGCGGGTTCGCAGTCCGGTTGGCGCCGGTATATTTTATCCCGACAATAAAGGAGAGGTACTGGAACTTCTTCGCTCTTTTGGCATTAATTATGCCGGTTTTGGGTATGCAAAGGCGATAATTGCCCCTCATGGAGCATGGAATTATTCGGGATCGATTGCAGCCGATGCCTTTTCTTCGGCAATGGGCAGAAGCGGCAGCATTAAAAGAGTTGTCATTTTAGGTCCGATCCATGCGCCTCAGCCGAGTTTGACAACTTGTGAGTCGTCAGAAGAAGGCTCCCCTCTGATTAAGCGGGAAAAAGGGCTTTTTCTTTCAAATTCCTACTCGTTTTACACCCCGATAGGCAATATTCTTGTAGATCGAAAAATGACCAAATTATTCGAAAAATCAGGCATTTCGTTTGAAATTAACGATATTCCTCATTTGGTAGAACATTCAATCGAGATTCTCCTTCCATTTATAAAATATTGCTTTCCCGGCGCCTCAATAGTTCCTATTTTGATGGGGCAGCCGACAGCTCAGCATATTTTTGATTTAGCGCAGGCTTTAGGAACCATAATAACTCCTTCAGTTTTAGAAGAAACTTTGATCGTTGTTTCATGTAATCTTTCCAGCAATAAGGATGAAAATGCGGCGCGGATTCTCGCCGAAGAGTCCCTGCGTCTTATCAAAGAGATGAACTCTTCAGCCCTTGCTTCGGCTGTTCTTGAGGATCGCCTCAACGCCTGCGGTGGAGCGCTTATTGTCAGTCTTTTGGAAAGCGGTCTTCTTCAAAAAACATCATGCTCTGCGGTGAATGATTGTGTCAGCGCCGTTACAATAGAAAATAATACCGTTTATTACAGCGGGCTATCGTTTATTTAAAAATATGCCGATAATCTATTATGAGAAGTCTCGTAATTTTTCTTTCAATTACTGTGCTCTTTTTTGCCTGCAAATCTCCGCCGCCCGAGGTTGTGCGCGTGATTGAGGTTGAACCGCCTGTTATCGAGGTTGTATATGAGGAGCCAGAACCGGAGATTGAGATACTGGAGCCGATATTTGAAATTTCTTCAATTGTTATTTTACAGGCGGATCTTGTTGTCACTGAATTTGAAACTATACTGAAAATCACAAATCCCAATGTATTCGCACTGGACCTTAGTTCGTTAACGTATGAGTTATTTGGTAACGGCTTTTCCTGGGCGAAAGGCGCCGGAAAAAATATTTTACACGTTCCCGCTCTTAGCTCAATCGAAACTAAATTTATTTTTGAAATGAATTTCATCAATATGAGGCGTCAGCTTTTGGATGACGTTATCGCGCTAAGGCAGGTGCGTTACCGCTTCTTCGGCAAAGCTGAAGTGCAGCCGGTTCTTCCGTCAGCTCCGCCTTTCATCATTAATTATGACTGCGCGGGATTGTCCGATGTTAAGAAGAATTATTTTGTAAAACGATAACTGCCTGTTTTTCTCAGCTTTTAATTTTTTTCCTCCCATTATATAATTAGCCATGATAATAGCTTCTATAGATATACAAAACGGAAAAGTCGTTCAGTTAAAACAGGGCGAAGAACTCATTTTACAAAGAGATAATATTTCCGAATTGGCTGAGGAATTTGATCGATACGGAGAAATTGCCGTTATTGATCTTGACGCGGCGATGGGTAAAGGCTCCAACCTTGAACTGATAAAACCGCTCTTGCGAAAAGCGGAGTGCAGGGTAGGGGGAGGCATCAAAACCCCCGAGCAGGCAAAAGAACTTGTCAGTCTCGGAGCGCGGAAAATTATTGTCGGCTCAACCGCGTTCCGATCAGGCGGGCAATTTGCTGTTAATACTCAATTTCTGGAATCAATGTCAAAAAAAATTGGACGTGAGCGTCTTATTGCCGCAGTTGATTCACGCGGCGGTGAGATTGTCATCGACGGCTGGAAAACCCCTACAGGTCTTGATTTGATTGAAGCCGCCAAAATCATTGAACCCTATGCCGGAGAGCTTCTCTTTACCTGCGTTGAGCGCGAAGGCACCATGACAGGAATCGATCTTGAACCGGTGCGCCGCCTCCGTGAAGCTGTCGGCTGCCAAATCACAGCCGCAGGCGGCGTCTCGGAATTAAGCGAAGTTGAAGAGCTCGCGGCTCTCGGCTGTGATGTGCAACTAGGCATGGCTCTCTACACCGGAAAAATAAGTCTTGCCGGCGCTTTTATCACATCGTTAAACTGGAAGAAAGGACAAGTTTTCTCCCCAGTCCCCGATCCCCAGTCCCCGATCCCCGCTTCCCACTCCATCCTTCCAATTATCGTCCAGTCGCCTGACGGTCAAATAATGATGACCGGTTTTACCGGCAAAGAAGCGTTAGCGGAAACTTTTAAGCGCGGCAATGTTTGTTTTCACTCAAGAACAAGAAATAAGCTCTGGATGAAAGGAGAGAGTTCCGGCAATGTGCTAAAACTAATCCGTCTAAGAGCGGACTGCGACCGTGATGCCCTGCTTGCGTCTGCCGAACCTGCCGGTCATGTCTGCCATACCGGAGCATGGTCGTGCTTTGAAACAAACAAAAAGTATTCGTGGGAATTTTTACAGGAGATAATTGAGGACCGGCTGCGAAACCCTTCCGCCGGATCTTACACAGCGGCTCTTGATAACGATTTAGTGCGGGAAAAAATTCTTGAAGAAGCAAAAGAATTATGCGAGGCAAAAACTTTTGATGAGGTTGTTTGGGAAGCCGCCGATCTTCTTTATTTTGCCACAGTTCTAATGGCGCGGGAAGGAGTTTCTGTACGCGATGTTTTAAATGAACTTGATAGAAGGCATAAGAAATAACAATGAACAAAGAACAAAGAATAAAGAGAGAAGAGAGATGATTAGCGAAAGAGTTGCTGAAAATATATATTGGAACGAGCGTGTAAAAGGGCTTTCTCCTTATGTTCCCGGGGAGCAGCCCAAGGATCGGAAATTCATAAAGCTCAATACAAATGAAAATCCGTATCCGCCGTCTCCTAAAGTAATTGAAGCTATTCAAAAATCCGCCGACTCCCGCCTGCGTCTTTACCCCGATCCTGAGTGCGTTGAATTTCGGGAAGCCGCGGCGAAACGATTTAATGTAAAGGTTGAACAGGTTTTCGCAGGCAATGGTTCGGATGAAATTCTCGCTTTCGCTTTCGGCGCTTTTTTTGAGAGTGAACGCGGCGAAGCGGTTTTATTCCCTGATGTTACTTACAGTTTTTATCCGGTTTACGCGAATTTATGGAATGTGCCTTTTCGTACAATTCCGCTGTGTGAAAATTTTTTTATTAAAACGGATGATTATAAAATCCCTTCAGGCGGCGTGATATTCCCCAATCCTAACGCGCCGACAGGCATCGCTGTTCCGCTGGACGATATTCTTTCGCTGGCGGAATTTCTTAAAAGACAGGAAAAAGTTTTAATTATTGATGAAGCATACGCCGCCTTCGGAGCGCAATCGGCAGTTTCGCATATCGAAAAGTACGATAACCTTTTAACGGTGCATACGCTTTCAAAATCAGCTTCCCTTGCCGGATTGCGCGCCGGTTTTGCAATCGGCAGCGAAACTTTGATCGAAGGGATGCGCCGGATCAGGGACTCGTTTAATTCATACACTGTTGATCGTCTTGCTCTGGCAGGCGCGGCGGCGGCGGTTTCTGACAAGGAGTATTATGATGATATCAACAGCCGCGTAACATCGTCCCGCGAAAGAACAGCCGTTTCTCTGAAAAAAATTGGGTTTAACGTGCTGCCCTCATCGGCTAATTTTCTTTTTGTCAAACATCCGAAAATAAGCGGCGCGGCTTTTTTTGCCATGCTGCGCGAAAAAGGAATTTTGGTTCGTCATTTCAACAGGGAGCGCGTTTCTGATTTTCTCCGCGTAACTATCGGGACAGATGATGAAATGGACAAACTTATTGATGCTTGTAAGGAAATAATCGCATGAAGATAATACAAGGCGCCGATTTTGATTCATATTGGAAGAAAGAATCAAAGACAGAAGATGATTCAACAACGGAAGAAACCGTTAAAAAAATTATCGCCGATGTGCGCATGAACGGGGACGCTGCTGTAAAAAAATACGCTTCTCAATTTGATAAGTCATCTCCCGAAAAGCTTGAGGTGCCGCTGACAAACACGCTGAGCGCTCTGGATGAGTTACGTGAAAGCGATCCGCCTGTCGTGCAAGCGCTGGAACTTGCGGCGCGTCATATAAAATGTTTTTCTGAAAAACAAAAAGAGCAGTTTTTCGATTTTGAATTTGAAATGGAGAAAGGGCTTTTTACGGGGCAGCGGGTAATCCCTGTGCAAAAAGCGGCCGTTTACATACCGGGAGGGCGCTTCCCTCTTTTTTCATCCGTCTTAATGTGCATGATTCCCGCGTTTTGCGCCGGAGTTGAAGAAGTGATACTTACTTCCCCCCCGTGTATGGACGGGCTTCCCGACAGGAAAACTCTTGCAGCCGCGGCAATAGCGGCAATCACTTCGGGCGTTTCTCTTAACGAAGACAATTCCGCCGTAGGAAGACTTCGCATATTCGCGATCGGCGGCGCTCAGGCTGTCGCCGCGTTGGCGCTTGGAACAGAGACAGTTCCCCGCGCGGATATAATAGCCGGTCCCGGGAATAAATATGTCGCCGCCGCGAAGCGCATTCTTTTCGGCGAGGTTGGCATTGATTTTATCGCAGGACCGACCGATGTGCTGATAATCAATGACGGGAAAAGCACGGAGCAATGCGCGATAAGCAATGAGCAAATTGCCGATTTAATCGCATCTGATATGCTGGGTCAGGCTGAACATGATACAGACGCACGGGCGAGGGCGCTTGTACCAACGAAGGAATTTGCGGATAACATTTTAGCGGCTGTTGAGCGCCGGCTTAAAACTCTTTCAACGGAAAAAACCGCGCGCTCTTCGCTTGACTCAGGCGGCGCAGTTATCGTTTATCGAAATACGGAAGAAGCGGTAAGCATCGCAAATAAAATAGCGCCTGAGCATCTTGAATTGCAGACTTCGGAAAACGAAAGATGGATTCCTCATTTAAAAAATTACGGCTCTCTTTTTATCGGGCGGCTTTCCGCTGAAGTACTCGGCGATTATTCCGCCGGCATTAACCATACGCTTCCCACATCGGCATCGGCGCGGTTTACAGGCGGACTTTCTGTAAGGCACTTTTTAAAAACTGTTACTACTTTGCGCTGTACACAGGGCGAAGGTTATGATAACGCGCTGAAAGCCGCCGAGATATTGGCGCGTTCCGAAGGGCTTGAGGGGCACGCGCAAAGCGCGGCTGCCAGAATGTTTCAAAAGTAACGGCGAATTTTACCATTGCGTATATCTTAAAGTTATAATATACTGAACTAAAGGCATGGGCAAAGAAAGTTTAATTTCTATTCCGTTTTCCCGTAAACGTCAAATGACGATGAAGCGCAGCTTTATTGTTTTCTCGGCAGTTTTCTTTTTGCTCATTTTTGTCTTCGGCAGTGCAGCATTTTTCATTTTGATGGGACAGAATCTGAAAAAAACAGTAAAAGAAGAAATGATAAAAACTGTAGGTCTTGAACGTTATAAAATAGAAGCGTCTGTTGACACAAAAATCGCGATGGTGATGATGATGGCGAATTCGCAGTTCGTTAAAAGATATTTTTCCGATCCGGGTAATCCTGAACTTGAAAAATTGGCTATTGATGATTTAAAAGCGTATTCCGCTGTTCTGTCCGATAAAACCGTTTTTTGGGTGAATGATAAAGATAAAATATTTTATTCTACATACAGCAATCCGTATTTTGTTGATATCGAAAGTCCTGAAAATTATTGGTACAACATGACTCTTTACCAAACGGAAAAGTACAATTTTAATATAAATTACAATCCCGATCTTGATATAACAAACCTTTGGCTTAACGCGCCGGTTCTGGATGACAATGGCAAGCCTGTCGGTATAGTGGGTGTTGGCGTAAATTTATCTAAATTTATCAATAACATATACGCAGGTTATTCAGGAGACGGAGATTTGTATTTTTTTAATTCCGCTCTGGAAATTACCGGCGCGCGTAACTTTGATTTGATTAGCAGTAAAATCAACATTGAACAGGAATTAAAAAAAGCAAGCTCCGAAATTCTTGAAAAAATAAAATTCGTCAAAAATGATGATGTAATTTTTCTTGATTTAAAAAAATCTAACGGAATGGCTGTTCTTGGAGCGATTCCGTCATTAAACTGGTACATAACCGCAGTACATGATTTTTCGGCAAAAGAATATCTGCAATCGGGATTGTTTATACTTTTTTCTGTAATGATTATTATTATTTTTTCTGTTTTTTTGGTTTTTGATTTATTTGTTATAAAACTGATGGAGCCGCTTTATCAGATTATTAATGGTGTTAAACATCTTTCGGATGATTATGATTTATCCGATCAAAATGATAAAACAGAAGTTGAAACTATCGGTGAATTGGTAAATATGACGATTATCGATCAATTAACGGGAATTTATAACAGACGTTATTTTATCTGCAACATGAAAAAAATTATCAGATCTTTATCGCGTTCAGACGGATATTTAAGCGTTTTAATGTTAGATGTTGATTTTTTTAAGAAATACAATGATACGTACGGTCATGACATGGGTGATAAATGCCTTAAAAAGGTTTCTGCCGCTCTTTCCAAAGTTATCGGCAGAGAAGATGATTTTTTGGCAAGATACGGAGGAGAAGAATTTGTCGTTGTTCTTCCGAACACAAACGAAAACGGAGCGGTGCTGGTCGCGAAGGAAATGATTAAAGCTGTTTCTGATTGCAAAATTCCCCATAAATCGTATGAAAATGTCGGGATCGTCACTGTTTCAGCCGGCTGCACAACCGGAATTGTCAAACATTCGCAGAGTATCAGCTCATATGTAAAATGCGCCGATGCGGCTTTATATAAATCCAAACAAAACGGCCGTAATTGCTGTACGTTTGAAAATTACACCGTTTAAGAAATCGGCATCGCGGAAACAGAAAATATGCTTATAAAATTTCCTTTTAAACTGTTAACTGTTAATCGCTAACTGCGTCATCACCTTCGCGTCTCCAATAATATTTTCCATGAGCGCGTACTCATTCGGCTGGTGGAGAGTTTCATCGGTTTTTGTCCAGACCGCGCTGTCAATGCCGATGTTGCGAAGTTCCGCCGCTACAGTTCCGCCGCCTATGCCGATTGGTTTGGGAGTAACTCCGTATACTTCGCTTGCCGCTTTTGAAAGCATTTTAACAATTGAGGAGTTTACGTCTGTCGGCTTTGATTCCATTTTCTGCGCGATGGTGTACTCGACTGTTACGTGATATTTAGCTTCAATTTCAGTTTTAATTCTGTCTATCTCTGTAAGTACGGAAGCTGTCGGGTGGCGCGGCAGGATACGCATATCCATGCAAAAAACATCTTCGCCGGGAATTGTATTGATATTGGGAACATTCGCTTCTTTTTTTGTCGGCTGAAAAGTAGAGTAATCCGGATCAAATAAAGGATCGCGCTCGGAGAATATTTGTGATAATTCGAAATGAAGACGCACCGCAAGATCGCTTCCTGCAAGAAACGCGTTCACTCCCGAATCCGGCATTGAGCCGTGAGCCTGTTTCCCGTGAGTCGTGAAACGCATCCATAAAATATTTTTTTCCGCTATTTCAATACATTCGCCTTTTATATCCCCGCCGTCCGGGACAAGCGCCATATCGTTCTTTCTGAATAAATCGCTGTGATTTTTTACCAGCCATCCAATGCCGTAAGCCGACCCGACTTCTTCGTCAGATACAAAAAGAAGCTTTACCGTGTACGCAGGTTTCAGCCCCTGCGCGGTAAAAGCGAGAGCCGCCAGAACTGATGACACAAGTCCCTGCTGGTTGTCTTCCGTCCCGCGTCCGATAAGTCTTAACCCGGGGGGATCGTCAGCTTTCACAACAGTCCACGGATCGCTTTTCCAGAGTTTTATCTCTCCCGGCGGAACAACATCAATATGGCTCATGATCCAAATACGTCCGTCATTCTCGTTTCCGCTGCCTTCGATTGTAGCAATCAAATTGGGACGAACCCCGCCCTTCGCTCTCTTATCCGGCGCGTCATACCTTTCAAGCTTAGTGATCCCGTGAGCGCACAGCCACTTCTCAAGAAATTCGCACTTATCAAGTTCGCCTTCTCCGCCCGATTCAGGTGAAATCGCCGGTCTTTTTGTTAGCTCTGTTTCGAGCTCGATGGCGAGAGCGGCGGAATTATCGAGCCATGAAAATAATTGTTCTTTCATTTATATACCTCCCAGCTTGTTTTAATCAGCGTTTCTAAATCAGAATATTCAGCTTTCCAGCCAAGTAGTTCATATGCAAGCGCCGCAGAAGCTGTCAGCCGCGCAGGGTCTCCGGCTCTTCTTCCTGTCATTTTTGCAGGCGTGCTTCTGCCGGTTATTTTTCTTGCGGCTTCAATTACTTCGGTTACGGAGAAGCCTTGTCCGCTGCCCAGATTAACAGTTATGCTTTTATTATTTTTGATAATGTAATCAAGCGCCATTACATGACCTTTTGCAAGATCGCTGACATGAATGTAATCGCGAATGCAGGTTCCGTCAGGAGTGTCGTAATCGTTTCCATAAATCTGCATTTCTTTGCGGGAGCCGTTTGCTGTTTCCATTATAATTGGAAGAAGGTTTGCAGGGTTTTGTTCCAACCCTTTTATTCTTCCTTTAACGTCATAACCTGCCGCGTTAAAATAACGCAAGCATGACGAGCGGATATTTTTTAATTTGTCATACCATCCCAGTAAACGTTCAATTTCAAGTTTTGTAAAACCATAAAAATTTTCAGGCAGAGTAGGGTGTTTCTCATCAATTGGAAGATATTGAGGCTCGCCGTAAACGGCGGCGCTGGAAGAAAAAACGATATTTTTTATTCCCGAAGCGCATACCCCGTTCAATATATTGACAGCGCCCGCGATATTGTTCCGTGAATACTTTTCCGGGTTTATCATTGATTCACCTGCCGCTTTTGAAGCCGCCAGGTGGACTATCGCGTCAAACGCTCCGGCTTTCATTGTATCAAGCAAAAGCGGATAATCGTGAATATCTCCGTGTGTAAACGCTGCTTCTGAAAAAAGATTCCCGCGAAGACCGCTTGAAAGGTTGTCATAAACCGCGCAATGATGCCCTCCATCAAGAAATTCTCTTGTTACATGGCTGCCGATATATCCCGCACCGCCGATTACCAGAATATTCATGCGGTAATTGTATCATAAAAAAAAATTTTTGAAAATAATATATATATCAAGAATTTTACCACGAACCACACGAACAGGAGCGAACGAAGAGGAAGAGGGAGAGGAAGAATTTTACCGCGAACCATACTAAAGCATTAAATCCGTGTTTATTGCAGAGTTTTGAAACTTGCCTAATTGCGAAAATATCCCTTCCCATTCCCGTGTTTTCGTTTCAATGAAAGCGGCACATTCATCGAGCTTCCTTTTTATCTCTTTTGCTTTCTCTCCATTAGAATAAACATGAGGCTGCGCCAATTCTGTTTCAAGCCGAGTCCGCTCTTTTTCAAGTTCTTCAAGGCGGACAAGAATTTCCGCTTCCTGCCGCTCCAGCCTGCGTATCGCTGTCTGCCTCTGTTTTTCCTCAAGCCGTCTCTGTTCACTGTTCATTGTTCTCTGTTCTCTGTTCATTGTTCTTTGCTCTTTGTTCTCTGTTATTTGCTCTTTGTCTTTTCTTTCCAAATAATACGCGTAGTTTCCGTAAAATAGTTTTGCGGCAGCAGGAGAGGAATCCGATGAGGGCGATAACTCCAGCGTTTTTGTTGACAGTGCTTCCATGAAAGAGCGGTCGTGTGAAACAAAGATGATTGTTCCTTTGTATTTAGAAAGGGCGTTTAAAAGTATTTCTTTTGAATAGAGGTCAAGGTGGTTTGTCGGCTCGTCAAGAACCAGAAGATTCATCGGTTTTAAAAACATTTTTAAAAGGGCAAGACGGCTTTTCTCGCCTCCTGAAAGAACGGAAACGCTTTTGTAAACATCGTCGCCGCGGAAAAGAAAAGCGCCAAGCATATCGCGTAACTTAGGGATTAGCGCTGTCGGAGCGTCTTCTTCAATAAAATCAATTACCGTCTTGGGTGAGTTAAGCGCTTCCGCCGCGTCCTGAGAAAAATATCCCGCTGTGATGCCGGCTCCGTAAATTACAGAGCCTTCGTAATCACCGTCAATTCCCGCGATAATTCTAAGCAATGTGGATTTGCCCGCTCCGTTGGGACCTGCGACAACAAGGCGATCCCCAGAATCAATGTTCAAATCAAGCGATGAAAGTACCCGCCTTAAACCGTAACATTTTCCTATGCCTTCGAGGGTTAACGCGATATTGCCCGAATGGGGCGGGGGAGGGAATGTTATATTAATGCTTTTCAGCGTTTCCGGGATCTCAATGCGTTCCATTTTTTCAAGGCGCTTGATTAATTCTTGAGCGAACGCGGCTTTGCTTGCTTTGTAACGGAAGCGGCGAATCAGCGCTTCTGTTTTCGCTATTTCTTCCTGCTGCTCATCATAGCGTTTAACGAGGCTTTCAAGTTCAACACGGCGGGTTTTTTCGTACGCGCTGTAGTTTCCCGCGTAACGTTTCAAAGTGCCCGCGAAAAGTTCGTAGACTTCGTTTACGCATACGTCAAGAAAATATCTGTCGTGAGAAACCAAAAGATAGCCGCCTTCAAAAGTTTCAAGCCATTTTTCAAGCCAGTACCGCGCTTCTATATCGAGGTAATTTGTCGGCTCATCAAGAAGTAGGATATCGGGTTTTTCCAAAAGAACTTTAGCAAGAGCGATGCGCATCTGCCAGCCGCCGGAAAATTCTTCTGTGTTACGCGCTAAATC
>Ga0209755_10006419_pt1 | contig 13031 bp, 12 predicted proteins | sample TergutCo191P1_FD_187301 | JGI IMG/M metagenome (GOLD analysis project Ga0209755, IMG submission 187301) | Cornitermes sp. P1 segment gut microbial communities from Petit-Saut dam, French Guiana - Co191P1 (SPAdes) (version 2) | ecosystem: Host-associated > Arthropoda: Insects > Digestive system... | reverse complement strand
ATCTCGAAAAGCGGCAGGGCTTCCTCGGTCAACATGCGGTAGTTGCCCTCGGGTACGTAGAGCGTCGCGCCGCGATCCCTGGCCTCGCGTTCGCAGGGGCTGTCGGCACCTATCGCCGCGGCGGGATCGGCGACGTGGACATACAGCACGTACATGTCCCCATCGATCTGCAAGGAAAGCGCGTCATCTGGATCCTGGCTCCAAGGACTGTCGATTGCGAAGGCGGGAAGGTGGCCAAGATCGGTGCGGCCACCCACCAGCGCGGGCCCCGGAACATGCCTTGCCTGTAACAGGGAAACACCGAAACGGCTAGGATGCGGGTTCGTAAGATACGTCCAGAAACCAGTATCCAGAAGCAGTGAGTGGGCTTCCTCCGGCGTTTCCCCAAGGCCAATGTCCCTCATCGTGCGGCTTTTTTCCGATTTTCCATAGGCAAGGGCCTCGATATCCTGAATAAAACGCGACTCTCCTTCTGGGCTGTCATTCGCCGAAAAGGGCTTGCGGCTTTTCAGCCGTTCCAGAAAAAACCTGCGCTCCCCGTCTTCCCTCTGTTTTTCCTCGCGCTTTTTCTCATCCGCCGCTACCAGATCTTCCTGCCGTGGACATATCGCGTCTATGGTTCCCGTAAAATAAAGCCCGTCCAGAAACAGGCGAAAGGCGGCCCATGCCGAGGCGGGATTGTAATCGCCGCAGGTAAGCTCCGCAAGCTCCTTTAGCGAAACCGGGCTTCCCGCATCGGCAAGCAGAAGCTCCCAGCTTTCCCGGGCCGCCTCATTGCTAACCGCGCTTCCCTCTATGGCATCAAGCCCAACAAACCCCTTTGCCACCCCAGGATGGATTACCTCTATGTCCTTTTCCCGCACCTTGATTTGCCCACCACCACAAATGGCAATGACTATTTTGTCCTGGGCCTTTTCTTTTACCAGTGCGGGCTTGTTCTTGTACGCCACCAGTGCATTTTCGCCAACCATGCCCCATTGTTGCACATGGCTCCGTTTTTTGATACCGTACAGCAATGAAGTTTGATAGAATCCGCCAGGTTGCCAAAATTGCTCGGGTGGATTATAAGGGGAACCAGAAATGAAAATAGCCATTGTTGGTTACGGAAAAATGGGGAAAATGGTCGAGCATGTGGCCCTGGAGCAAGGCTACCAGATTACGGCGATCGTGGATCCGGTAGCGGTATCGCAGGTGCCTTCTGGCGCAAAACTGTTCCAGGAAATAACTGGGGCGGGGGACCTTTGCGGGGCGGAGGTAGCCATAGAATTTACCCAACCAGGCACGGCACTTGCCAATATCAAGGCACTGTCGGAAAAGAAGATCCCTTCGGTTATTGGCACGACAGGCTGGACCGACAAGCTTAACGAAGTGCGACAGGCGGTGGAAGAAGCTGGCACGGCACTTTTATGGTCGTCGAATTTTTCCTTGGGGGTAAACCTCTTCTATCGCATTGCCTGGTATGCTGCGCAACTTGCAGACACTTTTCCAGAATACGACATTGGAGGCTTCGAGTCCCACCACAACAAAAAGCTGGACAGCCCTTCGGGAACGGCAAAGACCTTGGTGGAAGGGGTACTGGCCCGAATGTCGCGAAAGGATACTGCCGTCTGGGAAACCTTGGATCGCCGCCCCGACCCTAAAGAGCTTCACTTTCCCAGTCTGCGAGTCGGTTCCGTGCCTGGGCAACACAGCCTTTTTCTAGATTCCCACGCCGACACCATAGAAATTACCCACACCGCCCGCAGCCGCGAAGGCTTTGCCTCTGGAGCCGTGCGTGCCGCCAAGTGGCTGATAAGCCCAAACGGGGTTATAGGACGAAAGGGCTTTTTTACGATGGATGATATGCTAAAAGACGTAATGGGGTGACGAATGCGAGTTAAGTTTCTAGCCAATCTGCGAAATTACACCAATTGTTCCGAGATCGACATACCCGTGGTGCCAAAGGTAGGCGACCTGATCCGCCTCCTTAGCGAGCGTTACGGCCCCGAATTTGAGCCCACGACCGAGGGGGAACTGGAATCGGAGATTGTCATCATGATTAACGGCAGACATGCGGTTCACCTGGGGGGAATTGACGCGCCGCTTAAAGACGATGACGTTGTGCAGATATTCCCCTTGGTTGCCGGGGGTTAGGCAAGGCTTATTTAAAAAGCCCCACGGTGCCGGTTCTCCATTCTTCCCTGGCTTCCATAACCAAATGCTCAACTTCAAACCAGTTGTCGGCACGGGGGCCAGGCAAGTCCCGGTTGGTGGAATTACTGAAAACAATGGTGTTACAACCTAGTTCGCGTAATTTAATAATGTTGACAGGTGCGTCGTCGATGTACACATGGGCACCCACGGCACCTTTATCCTTCATGAAACAAATATCCCAGTAGGGAATGTCGTAGTTGTCCAGCCAGTCAACGGTCTGGGTGATTGTCGTGCGGTGCGAGTATTTCAGAAATAGCCGATGGGTGATGATGCGAATGCGAATGTCCCTTTTGGAAAGCTTTCGCAGAATCATCGGGGCGTTCTCTATGGGTTTCATATCACCGAATATGTTACGTTGGGTTACAGCAAAACGGTGGAGGCGTTCGTAGCCGCCAAATTCGTGTATGCCCCATTCGTCAAGGCCATAGCTTACTTCCGTGGTAAGGGTTTCCAAAGGCTTGTTCAGCCACTCGCTGGCGATCTTACGCACCGAACTGTAAAAGTCGCCTACCACGCCATCCAAATCAACGCCAAGAATAAAAGGGCTGTCATTTGTCATTGCTTTTCCACACTTTTTGAAATAAGGATAACCATACTTCGGGCATTTACCTTATACCTGTACGGAAGGTTAAGCTGCTTTTCCTCCCCCTCTGGCAATATGTCCCCCGGGGAATTATGGCTTGTGTCAACGGCCATAAACCAACGTTTGAAGTCATGCGCGGGCGGGATGGAAAAAACCACCAGATCGGGGCTGGCGTTAAACATAATGAAAAAATCACTGACATCCCTGTCGCGCAAAATATCCGCCTGCCTGCCGTTTATATGTAGGGCGAAAGTATAGCCAATCTGATCCCAATCGGGACTGACACCCTTTTCGTTGTACCAGGTAATGTCGGGTGTCGCGTTGTAATTGCCCCCGCGTCCAGTGTAGAACTCCGGACGCATAAAGCCTGGGTGTCGCAGACGGAACGCTATCATTTTTTTCACAAATTGAAACAGGTTTTTGTTTTTTTCCAACAGGGACCAATCGTACCAGGAGATCTCGTTGTCCTGACAATAGGCATTGTTGTTGCCCCCTTGCGTGCGACCGAATTCGTCCCCGCCAAGGATCATCGGCGTACCCAGGGAAACCAACAATGTTGCAAAGAAATTTTTCAACTGGCGTTCCCTGATTCCTTCCAGCACTGGATCGGACGACGAACCCTCGTAACCGTAATTGTAACTGTAGTCGTGGTTACCCCCGTCGCGGTTTTCCTCGCCATTGTCCTTGTTGTGCTTTCCGTTGTAGGAAACCAGATCCTTAAGGGTAAAACCATCGTGGCTGGTGACAAAGTTAATCGAGTGAAAAGGCTTGCGGCCATCGCGCAGATACAGATCGGAACTGCCCGAAAGCCTGGTGGCAAGGTGTCTGGTTTCCTTGGGATCCCCCCGCCAATACTTTCGCACATCGTCGCGATAGCGATCGTTCCATTCCGCCCAACGCCCCCCGGGGAATCCGCCAACCTGATACGCTCCCCCGGCATCCCAAGCCTCCGCGATTATCTTAGTGGAACGCAACACGGGATCCTCGGCAATGCTTTCCAGCATGGGGGGGGACTCCATCAGGTTTCCGTTCTGGTCGCGCCCCAAAATAGATCCAAGATCAAAGCGAAAACCGTCAACATGCATTTCCACGACCCAATAATGAAGGCATCTCATTATAAAAGAACGAACAACCGGGTGATTGCAGTTTACCGTATTGCCGCAACCGGAATAATTTTTGTAATAGCGTTTGTTCTCGCTAAGCATGTAATAAACGGAATTGTCCAAGCCCCGGAAAGAAAAGGTCGGACCGTTTTCGTTTCCCTCGCCGGTATGATTAAACACAACATCCAGTATCACCTCGATACCGGCCTTGTGCAGTTCCCTAACCATGGTCTTGAATTCCCGCACCGCCCCACCCGGACTGCGGTCAACGGCATAGGATTCCTTGGGGGCAAAGAAAGCCACCGTCGAATAACCCCAGTAGTTCGTCAGTAGCTTGCCGGTTCGGGGATTAAGGCGCGGCAACTCGTTCTCGTTGAATTCCTGTATCGGAAGGAATTCAAGACTGGTAACCCCAAGCTCCTTGAAATACGGAATCTTTTCTATGACACCCAGATAGGTTCCCGGATGCTTCACCCCAGAACTAGGGTGGGCGGTAAGGCCCTTTACATGCGTTTCGTACAGCACGCTAAAGCGCAAGGGGTAGTTCAATGGCGCGTCCCCCTGCCAGTCGAAATCGTCATCGTCGATCACGATGCATCTGGGAAGGCAGATCAGGTTTTCCTCGCTGGAAAACGACAGATCGCCCATCGCCGCCCCAAGGTCGGAGGATTCCGTATCGGCCTCAAACCCCTTGCATTTGCCGAAATCCCAGTTGTCGGTGTTGTGCAGGGCCTTGGCGTAAGGGTCAATCAACGCCTTGTGGCGATTGAAACGCAGGCCCAGCTCTGGTTCGTAAGGGCCGTCGGCCTTGTACAGGTAGCAGGCCCCGGCCTTAAGCCCCTGAACGTGGCAATGCCACACATCGCCCGTCTTGGCCCCCCGCGTGTCAAGGGGAATTTCCACGAAAGGACTGTCCTTTTCCGTGGATTCAAAGAGAACCAGAGTGATTAAAGTCGCATGTCTTGAAAAAATGGAAAAATTGACCCCATCATCGGTCAGTGTTGCTCCCAAAGGTCTGGCTTTTCCGTTGCCGACCAAAAAATCCCCGAACTTCATAAGATAATTGTAGCACATTTTGGGTAATTAGGCTACGGTTTGCGGCTTGTTGACAGTGCCGTGGGTTGCGTTGTAGCATGATATATGCGGCATTTGGTAGACACGCTTAAGAAAAACAGAACCCTATCAAGGGAAGAATTCAAGACACTGCTAAGCACCGACGACAAGGAGACGGAAGATTACCTGTTTTCCTGCGCCAGGGATACGGCGATAGAAAATTTCGGTAAAGATATTTACCTTCGCGGCCTAATCGAATTTTCCAATTACTGTAAACAAAACTGTTTATACTGCGGGTTGCGTCGGGACAACCTTGACCTGGAAAGGTATCGCTTAAGCAAAGAGGAAATCCTGGACTGCTGTAAGGAAGGCCACGGTTTGGGTTTTCGCACCTTTGTCCTACAGTCGGGCGAGGATGACTACTACACAAAAGAAAAAATGGTGGATATCATTCGTGCCATACGAATCGAATACCCCGACTGCGCCATAACGATTAGCATTGGCGAAAAAGACGAGGATTCCTATCGCGCATATTACGAGGCGGGGGCGAATCGTTTTCTCTTACGCCACGAAACCATTTCTCCAGAGCATTACCGAAAACTGCACCCGCCTGGAATGGAAATCCAGACCCGCAAGGAATGCCTGTACTGGTTAAAGAATATAGGTTTTCAGACAGGCAGCGGAATCATGGTCGGTTCGCCTTTCCAGACAATGGATAATATAATTGACGATCTGTACTTCCTGGCGGAACTGCAACCAGAGATGATTGGGATTGGTCCGTATCTGCCAAGTAGTGATACCCCTTTCAAGGATCAGAAAGCGGGGAGCGTGGATCTAACGGTTCGTTTGATTGCGATATTCAGACTGATGCACCCCAACGGTTTGATACCCGCGACAACAGCCCTTGCAACGATTCACCCGACCGGGCGCGAAAAGGGAATTCTGGCCGGGGCTAACGTAGTCATGCCGAACCTGTCGCCCCTGCGCGTTCGCGAGAAGTACCAGCTTTATGACAACAAGGCCTGCACGAAGGACGAGGCGGCCCATTGCAGGGGGTGCCTGCAACGCAGGCTGGAGAAAATCGGGTACAAGATAAGCGAGCAACGGGGCGATCACGTAAGCAAGACGAAAGCCGTATCGTAAAAGTCCTTAGGTTATAGGTTCGTCTTTGTCTGTTTCCGCTGGCTTCCATTTTCTTATTATGATCATCATAGCCAGCGCACCCAGGAACGATCCCAGGGTATTGGCAACCCAGTCAAAGACATTGCTGTGCCTACCTGGAACAAAATACTGGTGTATCTCGTCTATTGCGCCATAGGCCGAACCGATTAGCGTTGTGATCAATATGGCCCGCCAGTGGCGGCTTTTCCAGAAGGTCGGGGATATCCAAAGCCCTATGGCAAAACCAAGAGCCCCGTAGGCAAGCAAGTGTTGCAATTTATCCCAGCCAAGGGGTCCCGGAGGCTGGGGCAGAGTGCTTTGGGAGGAAAGAAACCAAAGGGTACCGGCAATCAATGGAGCCGGTACCCTAAGCAGAATCGCCTTGAATTTGTACATTTCTAAAATTGCAGGGCCTCAACCATATAGCGGATATCGTGGGTGTCTCCTGCGATGCGCCTCATTTCTATAACGAAAATCATCGAATCGCCCGAGGGGGATACCAGCACCTGCCTAATACGATACGACAAAATGCCATCCCGCCAGATGCTCGGCGAACCGACGGTAAAGGTCCTTGTATCCCCGCGATGGGTTTTTCTCAGGTTGATAAAAAACGATGACCGAAGATTCGCGCCGCTGCCCTCTATCGTTTCCACTAGACTTGCCTCGTAATAAACCGTTGAATCCCTGGACGCAAAATCCCTGAATGTAATAGGTCGGTTGTAAAGGGCGGGATCCCCGACCAAGGCGATGTACAAAGGCTGCCCTTGGTTTGGAAATACCACCCCATGACGGGCGGCTAGAGGCGCGTTCCTGGCAATCAACGAGTGCATGGCCCCCGAACCGCTTTGCCCTGCCACTATTGGCCTGTTGTGGGTGTACGAGGACCTGCCCCCTGGGACAAAATCGTTCCTGGCAACGTCAACGACAAAAAGATCGGCCCAGGGCCTTAAAGTTCCGGATCTTACCCCATACTGGGCAAACATGTAGACACTGCCATCGGCGGAGAAACCCAAGTTGACGAAGGAAGCCGAATCACCAGCCCACAGAGCCGAGACATTAACTATAAGCAGTCCTGCCAACGCAAAAAAAACTCGCCTAAAAATCATGCAGCTCCTCCCTATATAGATTATCGGACATAAAAGAGGACTCTTGAGAAAAACAACAACTATGACTATGCTAAATGAATGACTCTGTCCAACAGGAACGCTGTTTTCAAGGCTGGAATCATCCTTTCGTCCCTTTGCCTGTTGCTGGCGGTCGCCTCCTTGTTTATAACGTCCCCCGTCTATGTGTATATGGAAGCGGAAATCGCTGTTCGCCCCGATGGTTTCTTCCAGGCCCTTCTTGGAAGACCTTTCGAGGCAAGGCTGCTGGCGGTGCATTTCATCGTACTATTCCTGGCCCTATATTCCCTTCTTTCCATCGCGTTTATCTATTTCTTTTTTGAGAAGACCCAGTCGCCAGAAATACTGTTCGTCGCGTTTTTTGCGGCATCCTTTTCCCTGGAGGTTCTGCGATTAATCCTTCCCCTGGGGCAGATTCACGAAATTCCTTCGCTGTATCTGCTTATGGCATCGCGGATAATACTGTTTGGCAGGTATTTCGGTATTTTCTCGTTGTTTGCCGCCAGCGTACATGCCGCAGGTTATCAGTCACAGCAGCAGCGCAACACGATCATGATCGTAGTGGCGGCCACGCTGTTTGTCGCGTTAAGCACACCTATAGACACTAAAATCTGGGATTCAAGTCTTGCGATGCTTAGCGGTTACGCTTCTATGTTTAGGCTTGTCGAGGTCGGGCTTCTTATTATAACGGCAGCGAGTTTTTTTATTGCGGCATGGCCACGCGGTTCCAGGGAGTTCTTCCCCATAGGTGTCGGTTCCATTCTTGCCCTTCTTGGCAGGAACATTCTCTTGCAGGCCGACACCTGGGCAGGGTTACCGACGGGGTTGCTTTTCCTTGTCGCTGGTACCTGGCTTATCTGCAAAAGGCTGCACAGAATCTACCTGTGGCTCTAAGGTTTACTTATTTATAGAAGGAAAGCCCACTGAACGGCAACCCCCACCGCCAAAGGCAGGACGATATTGTCGTAGTCTTCCAATGGCAGGGCTTCCACGGCGGTGGCAACAAACGCGGCGATTAGGGCAACCATGTGGTTTTGTGATATAAGGTAGACGGAAAGCCCAGTAGCAACGAAACAGGCGGCGGAGCCTTCCACGCTTTTTCCCAAAAGAAACGAGGGGCGAATTCTGCCAAACAGCCTGCCGGCAAGGCTGGCAAAACCGTCACCAAAGGCCAGGGCGAAAATGCCGGCACTTGCGGCGGGTAGGGGGAACAGCATCAAGGTAAGTATCGCACCTATTCCCAAAGTCACCGGGCCAAAGACAAAACGTCCCTTGTCCCTTTCGCGCGAAGCCATCCTGGTAATGGATGAAATCACGGGAACTTTTACACCCGAAAACCTGAGCAATTCCATAAAGGTATAGGCAAAAACGCCGATAAACAAGGACACCACGGCGAGTGAAAGGTTTATCGCCGCCATTCCAGGGCTTAACGCAATAAGAAAATGTAGGGTCTTTCTAATCGCCTCGGACTTTGCCTCGGCAAGGGTTATCGTCTGCCCGTCAGCATGGGTGGCGGGAAGGGAGAATATTGCTTTTCCAGAAAATACTTTTTCCATGTCAAATATATAGCAAAATCCGTGCCAAGTTGGCATTGGCGGGGGAAAATATTTTCGACGAATATGGTGCGCTGAAATTACCACCAAAAAAATGCATTTAGCCGTAAAGTCCTATGGTTCTATCATGCAACCTGTAATTTTGACATTCAGCTTTTTGCCCGCAATACCGATACAAAAACAGGAGAATCGAGCCGTCTTGCCTAAGTGTATGAAAAATGATAACTTTCGAATTCAAAAAATACTATGATATGCTCGATTGAAGATCTTCCGCCCGCGCTGGCGGCCTTGGTAACCCCAGAGGAAAGAAAACATATCGCGGATATAAGGCAGCGGGGCTTGTTGCCTTTCGCCGTGACACCGCATTTCGCGTCGCTTGCCAGCCCGGAACCGGACGATCCAATTCGGCGGCAGTTTTTCCCCGATCCCCGCGAGGCGATTCCCGATCCCTTCGCGCTGGATGACCCCTTGGGCGAATCCCATCACCAGGCCGCCCCCTGCCTTGTCCACCAGTACCGCAACCGGGCGCTTCTGCTTGCGGCGAAAGCCTGCGCCGGGTACTGCCGCCACTGCTTTCGGCGCGTGTGGATTTCCAAGGGTGACGATACCGCCATTGACGGGGACTGGAAGGCGTACCTGGCGGGGCATACGGAAATACGCGAGGTCCTTGTTTCCGGCGGCGATCCCCTTACAATCAACAACGACAGACTGGGGGAACTGTTCCGCCAACTGCGCGATGCCCGGCCTGGCCTGGTGCTGCGGCTTTGCACCCGGGTTCCCGTAACGGAACCATGCCGGCTGGACGGCGAAACAATCGACATGCTTGCTGGGTTTCGCCCTCTGTGGATGTCGGTCCATATAAACCACCCTAGGGAGCTTTCCGCCCAAAGCCGAGACGTGTTTGCGGCTTGCGTAAACGCGGGAATCCCGGTGAAGGTGCAGACGGTGCTGCTGCGTGGCATAAACGACAAGCCCGCGCTGCTTGCCGGGCTGTTTCAGGACTGCCTGGATCTGGGACTGTCGCCTTATTACCTGTTTCAGTTGGACCTTGCGCCAGGAACCGCCCACTTTAGGGTTCCGCTTGAACGGGGGCTTGCCATTTACCGCGAGCTAAGCGGGCTAATCCCCAAGCCGGGTTTGCCAGCTTACGCCGTCGATCTTCCTGGCGGCGGCGGAAAAATCGCGCTGCACGAAAAGGTTATCGCTGGGGAAAGGATTTCCGACAGGGGAACCGAGTATATTCTTAAAGACAAAAACGGCAGGGAGTGGTACTACCCTGCCGAATGATTCGTTCTAGGCGGGAAACACTACAGGTCGGCGTTTAGGTCGGCAAGCAGAGCGTTCCACGAAAGATAAACCGCCTCGATAAGCGTCGAAGGGTTAAGATGCGCCGGATCGTCCTCGTTATCCCACAGTCCCCATGCAATCTGGCCGCGCTCCAGTCCGGGAACAAACCTGTGGTATTGGACTATGGCACGTCGGGGATCACGGACGATCGGCATGGTTTCCGTAACCGCACGAGCGTCGCGGTAAACATGCCAGATTCCGTCCTGCCACGCGGTGGGGGATCTGTCGGGGGGCGTAAACCACATGTTCACGGCGGAAACGATTCTCTGCACCTGCGCAGGTGGGAAGCTATAAGGCACGACAAGCACATGCTCCTGGGCGAAGACAACATAGTCGTTTACCCTTGGCCCCATGGGGAACATAACCATACCCCAGTCGTCGGTCATGTGCTGTAGGGAGTTCCGCGCCCACACCGGGGCCACCAGCATTGCCGCCCTGCCGTCTACGAACGCGGAATAGGCCCAGTCCCAGCCGGCACCGTCGGGTCTGGGCATCATAAGCCCCTCGTTCCAAATCGAAACGATGAAATGCAGGGCCTCAAGGAATTCGGGCCTGGTCGTCGCGTTTACAAACCTACCCTGGGCATCCCTGTCCACGTAAGTCGCGCCATTGCTGGAGACAACCGCATCTAGTATCTCCGTGGCAAGATCCCTTGTCATGGCCCAGGTGTCGATTATGCCGTCGCCGTCGGTATCACGGGTAAGCTGCCTGGCTATGGGAAGGAAATTGGCCCAGGTCCAGGTGCGGTTCGCCTGCATGTTGTATGGCAGCGCGGGGTCAAGACCTGCCTCTCTGAACAGCCGCTTGTTGAAGTACAGGACCAACGGTTGCATGTGGGCGCTTACGCTCATCGCATAGCGGGTGCCGCCAAAGGTAAACGCATTCATAAGGGGCTGGCTCCATTCAACCCTTCCGTCGCCTGGCACCGCCGGGCCGAAATCCACGACATTGGGTATCGGGGCAAGAAGGCCCTGCCTGTGCATGGTCATGGCCCATGCCGCCTCCATCCAGAAGACGCTTGCGGAAGGATCCCCCGCCATAATGGAAACGGCCGCGCTCTGAAGAAACTCGGTCCAGGTGGAGATAGTGACTTCCCTCATCCTAAAGTCGTTTTCCTGTTGCAGCCTTACGCGATGGGCAAGTACCATATGTTCGAGGGTACTCTGCGGTTGGAAAGTCGCTGTATCCATACCAGGCCACCATTGGCCTATGGTGATATCCTGCCCTTGAAGTTCGCCACGTCCCCCCCCCCATACGGGCAATGCCATGATGAGTAGCAACGAAACGAATATAAACCCGACCGCTCTTTTCTTTACCAGCATTTTATGCCTCCAAAAAATATATTAACGACGACACTCACGTTTGTTACTCCGCGTCGTCCGCATCGTCCGCGTCCCCAACATACTCCACCACCTGTATCGGGGCATCCGGGGGTATTTCCGTGCCCGCTGGCACGTAGAGCCTGACATCCCATATCGTTATCTCGTAGGGACCCGGATTGATGCTGTCGTGGGTCGCCCACTGCATGCCGGTTATCGTATCGGCCCGAAGTCGTCCCACAGGAGCTGCCCACGCAGGCTGCATAAAGTGCCTAAGCGGAAAGGTAAATCTTGTCGCCTCACCCTCAACCGTGTCGAAATGAACCACGAAATGCCCATAATCCATGACAAGCCTTGTCAGGATTTGGACCGAGTAGCGCTGACCGCCAGCGCCCGCCTTTGCCATAAAGGAAATGGCATCCGCCGAATTGAAAAGGTCCATCGTCCTTTCGTCCAGATCCATGCTAAAGGACACGGCTCCCCAAATGAAATCCCTTGTCAATTCCCCGACAAAATGCCAGGCCGGCATACCGCCCTCCGTGACTTCCGTCATGGTAACGGTTGAGGTGCCGTCGTTTCCCGAATCGTCGTGAGCCTCCCACATCCCGAATATGGGTACCGAAACGGTATCCCCTGGCGCCACCGCTGGGCCACCACCACAGGCGATAAGCGACACACCCAACAGGGCAGCGATTGCCCCGCACAACATTGTCTTAGTCGTTTTCATAAAAATTCCTCCTAACAAATTCGCCAGCTTTGGTTTTGTTAATAAAATGCTAAACTGGAACTTTTTCACTGTCAACAAACGGTTTGCGAAGAATTGGGAATGTGGCATAAAGTAGTAGCATAAAATCGCCACGGGAAAAAGATTCGACAAAACAACGGGAATATTTAGGGAAAAAACGTTTCCCTACTGTTCTAAGCCACAAGTTCCGTTTATTGAACAGTGATGCTCATATACCAAGGATCGATTCCATAATCGGGGGCGTAATCGCAGACGCAGCCAATACCGAATTCACAGGAACAACCCATTCCGTCAGAACAATCGCAACCGATTGTAAATCCGCAATCGCACTCCATATCCAAAAGCCCTTCCAACCCTTCGCAGGAAACAAACATAAACACGGCTATCGCAAGCATGACGGCAATCCAAAAGATGCGGACGGAACGAACCATTTCCATAGTGGTAACAAGTGTAGCATGAAGAGGGGCGAGTTTTCAATGGGGCGAGCAGACCACGTTCCACTTTCGATTCCAGAAGGGTTGTTCACTGCAAGATAAAGAACAAGCGGCCAGGTAGATTCCCTACCCCAAAAAATAGGCCCCAAGGCGCATCACCAGCGGTAACCTTAGGGTTTTCAACACTGGATCGCTGGTTAGCAGTTTTTTTTGTTTTTCGCTTGCTATTTCCGTCCGTAACCGTCATAATGCCAAACATGAAGCCTAGGCTGGCCCAAAAACCACAGTCTCAAGAGTCGCGCAGGTGTGCGCCGTGTAGCTGGTCTTCGGTCTTCGGTCTTCGGTCTTCGGTCTTCGGTCTTCGGTCTTCGGTCTTCGGTCTTCGGTCTTCGGTCTTCGGTCTTCGGTCTTCGGTC
>Ga0209755_10006418_pt1 | contig 13031 bp, 8 predicted proteins | sample TergutCo191P1_FD_187301 | JGI IMG/M metagenome (GOLD analysis project Ga0209755, IMG submission 187301) | Cornitermes sp. P1 segment gut microbial communities from Petit-Saut dam, French Guiana - Co191P1 (SPAdes) (version 2) | ecosystem: Host-associated > Arthropoda: Insects > Digestive system >... | reverse complement strand
TATGCCGCCGTTGCTCCCCGCCAGGCCGCCGACCTGCTGGACGCCGCTGACATCGGCTGCGGAGGAGCTGTTTGCCAGCCTGCTGCCTGCGCCGCGGTTGCTCCCAACTATGCCGCCGACAACATTATCGCCGCCGGTGACGCTCCCGGAAACGGATACCTTATCGACCGTGCCGTAGTTCCTTCCGGCAAGCGCTCCGACGGAATTGCCGGTTACGTTTATGCTCACCCCGACCAGATCCAGATCCCTCACCACTGCGCCTGAGCCAATCACGCCGAACATCCCCTGATTGTCCCCAGTCGCCCCAGCAATCGTAAGCCCGGAAATGCTGTGACCGCCGCCGTCAAAGCTGCCGATAAAGGGGTTGGCGGCATTGCCGATGGGCGTCCACTGGGTTCCCGGGGGAATGGTCACGTCCTGCGTGAGCCGGAAGCGGGCGTTCAATGGCCAGTCGGGCGGGTTCGCCTGAGTCCGGCGGAGAAAGTCGGCGGCATCGAGCAGGAAAGGATCGCCGGCAGTTCCGGACTCGGGTATCGGGCGGGCAAGGCGGAAGCCATGAATGAAGCTCCGGATAGCCGGGTCATCGTGGTGCCGACGCGCCGAACGGAGGGCCGTGGTCGCGTTGACCCAGCACCCGCCGCGAAGCACGCGGGTAGACCCCAAGGACGCGCCCTGGGGGTCGGTCTCAGAAACATTGGGGTAGTTTCCGAACCTGTCCCAAACCCACTCCCACACGTTACCGCTCATGTCATACAGGCCAAGCGCATTGGGTCGCAGCCTTCCCACTTCATTCGTCCTATCTCCACTGTTATTCGCGTGCCACGCAACTTCGGCTGCCGTGTTGCTTCCGGAAAAGTTAAAATTCTCCTGGCAAACAATTCCACCACGAGCCGCGAACTCCCACTGCGCCTCGGTCGGCAATCGGTAGCCGGTGGAGCCTGGGACTATGGTTACGGCATCCCACGTAGCATTTCCGCTCGTTGGTACAGGCCCCCAGTCATCGGGGTTGGTGCTGCCGCCTATGCTGTATGCGGGTGTCAGACCACGCTGTATACTTAAGCGGTTGCTAAACACCAGCGCATCATACCAGCTTACCTGTTCCACCGGAAGATTTCGCCAGTCGAACGTTGGCGTTACCGTTGCGCCATCTCTATTGTTAGTCCCGTTGAAACGGCCGGGGCGCCGAGTTCCACCTCCGGTGGTACCCGGCAAGTGAAACATCACGTCGTACCATTCACCCTGCGTCACCTGAAAACGGCTCATGTAGAAGCCGCTTAGCGTTACCGGGCGCACCGGCCTTTCGTTGGCGTAGCCTCCCGACGGGTTGCCCATCTGGAAAGTGCCGCCGCCTATGCGCACCATCTCGATAACGGGGGGTTCGGGCAGCGGGCGGATCAAAACGCCGTCTACCACTTCTATGGTGCGGTCCTCAGTTCCCAGGGCGCCGGTTGGGGTAAAGGCCGCGCCTGGGGTGCCGTTGGCGAAGCTGCCGTACTGGGCGGTGGCACCGACCGCTATGTACAGGGCAGCCGTGCCGCTTGCGACTGCGTAGTTGGGAGCGCCGTCATTAGGCAGAGGGTCGTTGCCAACAATAATACCCCCGCTCATGTTGAAGCTTCCTGCTTCCCACACATGCACACCGCCACCGCTGCCGTCTGTTGTATTGCCAAAGATAGTCCCGCCGCGCATGTAGAACACGCCGCCATCCACGAACACGCCACCACCGCCATAGTTGGCAGTATTGTAGCTAATTGTCCCAGCACTCATGTCGAACGTGCCGCCATCGAGAACCCACACGCCGCCGCCGGTGCCGATCCCGCTGAAAACGTTAGCATGGTTGTCGCGGATTGTCCCGCCGCTCATGTTGAACGTGCCGCCGACGACGAACACCCCACCGCCAGCCGCTTCATTGCCGTGGATTTCCCCGCCTCCCATGTTGAACGTGCCACCGCCGACGACCAACACCCCGCCGCCGCCTATCGCTTCATTGCCGTGGATTTCCCCGCCTTCCATGTTGAACGTGCCGCCATGCCCGACAAACACGCCGCCGCCGTCAATACCGTCTGCGGTATTCCCCGTAATCGCAGAGCCGTCCAGCATAACCAGGGTTCCGCCGTCTACTACCGTTACCAGCGAGGCAGAGTTGTCGCAATGGCCTTGCAGCGTGATGTCTTCTTCCAATACAAGCGTAAGGCCCTGGCTCACCCAAAAGAGGCTTCCGCTGCCGTCAAGGCTAAGGGTATGCCCCGGCCCGGCGGCGCGCAAGGTAATTTGCAGGTTTGTTCTGTCGATTGGCAGGGATAGAGGGGTAATGGTTTCACCTGCCCCAATTACTACAATATAACGTCCGTCTTGCTGGGCAGCGTTTCCCCGCAGCCACTCAAACTGTGCCCCAAGGCCGTACTCCAGTACCACAAGGGCATCTTCATTAACGCCGGTAATCGCGGCGGCGATCAGGATTGGCAGATCATTCCTGTTCGGCTGCGGCCTGAAAGAACGTGTAAGCCGGGTAAGCCAAGATGTAAAGCCGGAAAAATTGGCGTCGGTAACTTCTGTAAATCCCAAGGCGGCAAAGTGCCGGTAGGTAATGCTTGAGGGGAAGTTCCATACATTGTCCTCGCTGTCCCACGAGCGCAGAATCAGGTTCTCCAAGGAAGCAGGGAAGTCCAGGGGCGTAAAGGCCGTGTCCTGCCCATGCGTTTCATAACTAAACTCGCTGGACAGGTTTTGGTAGACGCGCAAAACCGCGTTCCTGGTCGCGCATTCCCGGTCGTCCCCTGTCCCCCGGTAAAGCACAAATGTCACGATGTACCAGCCCGCCGGCAAGGGATGGCTACAGGCCCAGATGCCGTCCACGGCATAGAGCGAGGGAAGGTCAAGGGCCAGGGGCCCCGAAACAGCGACCCCATCGTACATCTCAACAATTTCAATGCCAATGCTAAAAGCGTCCTGGATTTCGGAGAAGTCTATTTCCCAGGCAAAAGTCCCCATGCCGGGGCCTTCGGCAACTGGAATCGGGCGAAGCAGGATATTGGCACCGGCAGGCATCCCGCCCTGTATGGTAATGGTATCGGCGTAAGTGCCCTGAGCCGCGAGGCGGGGCTCCCCATAGCCGGAACCGTCAACGTAAATGCCGGGCAGGTATGCCCGAACGGTCAGGTTCCAATCTCCGACAGCCACAACGATGGGGCTTTGGCCATCCCAGCCGATCTCCAAACTCTCATCACCGGAGGCGGCGGTGAACTCAAGGCTGAATACAAAATCACCCTGTTCCCGCCAGATCGGCACAATCGTTCGCGCCGCGCCATTAATGGTAAGCATGAGCGTCCCCGTTCCCGGTTCGCTTTCCGGCGTGCGGGACGGGCTTAAGGGGTTTGAGCAGCCGAACAAAACCAGTAGGCCGCAAAAGGCAACGACAACAGGGATAACGCGCTTGCTCAAGTGAATGTTTTTCATAACCTTATCTCAATGGGAATGATTCTGCTGGCCGGCGTAGGCACCATTGTACCGTTTATGTCTATGTTGGCGATTACCGCTACCGTCAGGTGATTCCTCCCTATGCCCAGATGGGCAGAATTAAGGGCAAGGGTCTCCCCGTTGGGGGAAACTTCCGGATAGGCAAATTCGCTTCCGCCAAGGAACCATCTGACGCTGGTGAAATCCGCGCCCGTCACGGTAATGGTAATGGTAGCAGGAAGGTCAAAAAAATCGAAGGTAAGGGGATCAAGTGTTATGTCCGGCGCTTCATTCGCCAGATTCGCAAAGCTGATATTGAAGTTCCCAGTACCATCACCAGGCAAAATCTGATTAACCGTTACGGATACAGTACCAGAGACTTCCGGGTCTGCCACGGAAGTCGCCGTAATAGTGGCTGTTCCCGCACCAACGGCTGTTACGCGCCCGGTCTGGTCGACAAACGCAACCGCCGGGTTACTGCTTACCCATGTCACCGCCTGATTCACACCGGAAGGCTGCACTGTTGCCGTAAGCTGCCCGTACTGGGGAGGCATCCCGGCTTCAAACTCTAACACCAGTTCGCCGGGTTCTATCGTAACGCTGGTTGGAACGGGGTCGCCCGGGTCGGTATCGTCAGCCTGAGGCCAGCTAAAGGGCCCAAGGCGGTTGGTTGCCGGGGCGAATCGTTCTTCAAACAGTTCCGGTTTTCCGGGGAGGTTCCCTTTCAGGCGAAGTTCCTTGTTCATTACAAGTCTCGCGCCAGTTGATACTTCAATCAGCGGTACCTCGGCCATAATATAAGCGTCCCCTCCGCCAATGGAAATCAGGCCAGTCCTGCCGAGCCTTCCAATGTTAAGGGCGCCTTCTATGCTGAAAAGAGTCCCGGTAAATTCGGGGGTCCGGCTTATAACCACATCTGTGTCATCATAAGCGGTAAAAGTAATGTTCTGACTCGATCTGACTGCGTGTTGAACACTGGTCGCGATGTCATCAGTTATAATAATAATTTTTTCCCCGCCGTCGGGCCTGCCCGCACCATCGTCTCTGGCAAGGTTGATTGCGCTGGCAAGCTGCCGGTCTGTGCGGACTTCCGCCGCGCTAATCATTCTGACTCCTGCGGCGCTGGTTTCCCCGGCTCTGACTTCGACTGTGTAAGACCCAAGCCCCCGCAGCATTTCTTCCGGGAACGAATCGCAATAGGCACCCGGCCTGGGGCCGTAACCGCGGACGCTGATGTTCCAGGTGCCTGGCGCAACCGGGATATTAACCCGGCCAACGCCGTTAATTGTTTCGGTAATTGTTTCGCCGGGGCCAGTCAGGGTTATGTTGTGGGTCATATACGGGATGTCGTCCTCCTGCACAGCGACCCTGCCCTGGGTACCAAACGCTATGGTTATGGTACCTTCGCCGCCTCCGCGAGGACGAAAGGGATTTGAGCAAGCGGCCAATACCGCTATGCAGAATACCGCTAAAAAACCACCTGACTTTTTCATAACTATCCTTTTGCACTCCATTGTCACACAACAATAGGGTTTTGTCTACGCAGTTTAAGCCAAATGGTGCAGAATGAGCTTTTAATTGTGTAAAAAACCGGAGGGAGGTGCGGGGGAACGTCTGCGTTGTACAGTCCATTGACAATGCCGTGCGACGCGCCTATGCTAAAGGCATGGCAGGAGCGCTTTTGAAGGCGGAAAACGCCGCCGAAACGGGATGGACTTACGCGGACTACAAGGCCTGGGAGCTAAAGCCTGGCGAGCGCTGGGAAATCATCTACGGCGAGGCCTTTGCCATGTCGGCCCCGAGCGCCTATCATCAGTCCATACTTACGGAACTGTTGAAGCAAATCGCCGTCTTCCTGACGGGCAGGGAATGCAAGGCGTATCCTGCGCCATACGACGTGCGGCTGTTTTGGGAAGAGGACCCCGACGGCGAAGACGTCGGCAGTGACGACACCATCGTGCAGCCGGACATTTCCGTGGTCTGCGACAAGAAGAAACGCGGCCCAGAGGGCTGCCGGGGCGCGCCAGATTTCGTGGTGGAAATTCTGTCCCCATCCAACACGGCGATCGAGATGCAGAGAAAGTTCAACCTATACCGCGACGCCGGCGTGTGCGAATACTGGGTGGTGGACAGCGAGAGTAAATCCCTCATCACCTACCTTTTCGACGGCGACAGGGTCTCGTCCAAAACCTACGGGGAAAAGGACACCGCGGCGGTGGCTTCGCTTCCGGGTCTTTCGATAGAGATGGCACCCGTCTTCGACGAATAACCCGCTCTGTCCCGGTATCCTTACGGCTTTTCAGACCAGCCCCCGATGTTCTATCATTGATCCATGCGTAGACCCATGAAAAGAAGGCCGCAGGCGCAACGGTGACGGTCACCACTTTTCAAACCCGCTTTGCAGGGTCTCGAAACGAAAACGCAGGAAGAAGTTAGCCGAGGTCCACGTCATTCACCGGGCCATCGTGGAACATGATTTTCGTCATGCGCATCGTCCAGTTCGTGCTGTGGCCATACTTGTTAAGCTGCAGACTTGCCCCATTGTTGAACAGAAATGTCGGATAGGTAAGGATGTTATTGCCTGGGAGAAGATTCGGGTATCGGTCGCCATGGGAACTGTCTATATCCGTCCACGACAGAGGACCGTCTTTTACGATAAGGGACATTGTCGTGCCGTCAACCTGGTTTTTCACATCGCCGATGAAAAAGGAAACGTTTTCGAAGTCCTTCCAGCCCTGTGGGAAATCAAAGCTAAGCAGGGTGGACGAAGCGACGAAGGCATACGAGCCGTCCTCGCCGCGGGTTTTGTTCGGGGTGCTGCCGTGTATCGAAAAACAGGGCTTGTCGATGAGGATTGACTTTTTTTCGATCATTTGGAATTTGACCGCTGTCATGCGGACTTTCCAATTGGTGCTGTGCCCGAAAGTCTCGTTGAGCTGAAAACTCACCGCGCCGCTGGTAAACGCGGAAGTCGGATAGGTAAGCGTGTTCGCACCCTGGTTGATCCACGGGTACGGCCCTTTGGCGATGGGCGGCCCCCATGCACAGTATCCATCGTTGACAATGAGGGCCATAGTCCCGTCAACCAGACGGAAGTTTTCGGCCTCCATTGAAAAAACGACCCTGTCAAAGCCATCCCAACCTTCCGGGAACCTAAGACTTAGACCAGAGGATCCCGCCGCCCCGTCAAAGATATACGCGCCATCCGTACCGCATTTTGCCCCCCCGACATCGCCATATGTCGAAAATTCAGGGTTTTCAATGTGCATGAATACTTTTTTCCTCCGCAAGACACTTTTTGAGCAGTATACACCGCATCGGCGGGAATGGCAAGGATTAAATTCCCAAGCTATTGCCATGCGCCCTTCAATTAGGCACAATGTGGCAAGGAGAATGTATGGCATTCACGTTGAACTCGTATCCCGTCACTTACCGGGCGAAATATTCGGGCGGTAAGTGGAGCGATGAGTATCTGGAAAAACCGCACGGAACCCCGGATGCCGAAGCTACGATGAGCGCCGGCGAAAGGGAAAAGCTGGAAAGCTCGCGGAATTTTTACGACGACGTACCTTTGGTGAATTACACCAGCCAGTACGGGCTTGGCTGTTTCGAGGGGCTCAAGGCTTTTCCCCAAAAAGACGGCGGAATGGCGATTTTCCGTATCGACAGAAGCGCGGCTAGGTTCGCCAGATCCATGACGGGGCTTCGTATGCCACCCTTCCCCGAGACGACCTTCGTCGAATCCTGCCTTGAAATTGTCAGACGCAACGCAAAACTCGGCTTCCGTCCGCGTTACGACCAGGAATGGGAGAGAAATTCGTTCATGACCGCCGACTCCCTGTACATTCGCCCCTTTACCATCGCAGAAAGCGGGATCGGGGTGAATCTTTCACAGGAACCTTGGGTGTTCGTGATTTCCACCCCGGTCAGCGCCTACTTTTCGGGGGGAAGTTCCGATGCGATCGTCACAGATCGGATACGGGCCACCGCTAAGGGCACTGGCTGGATAAAGGCCACGGCCAACTATGCCATAGCCGCGATCGCCAAGCACGAAGCCGCGGAAGCCGGTTACATGGAGTGCATATTCCTTGACGCGGCCCACCGCAAATATGTCGAGGAAGGCTCATCCTGCAACATTTTCTTCTACTTAAAGTCTGGCGAACTTGTAACGCCCGAGCTTGGCGACACGATTCTGCCAGGCATTACCCGCGCCAGCATCATCGAACTTGCCCGCGACATGGGCGTAAAAACAAGCGAACGCCGTATTTCCATCGAGGAGGCGCTGGAGGAAACAAAGGAATGCTTCGTCAGCGGGACGGCCGCCGGTGCGGTGCCCATCACCTCGCTTACCTGGAACGGCAGGAAGGCGGTCTTTAACGGGGGCAAGATAGGGGAATTTTCTACCGATGTGCAAACCACGATCAAAGGCATTCAGTACGGCACCATTCCCGACACCAAAGGGTGGCTGACGCCGGTTTAAACACGTCATGGAAGAGGTCTAGTAAAGCATGCCGCTTCGCATGGAATTTCGCATTGACGCATAACCTGAATTTGAGTAGCATGTTAGACCTCTTGCGAAACTCCAGAAGTTTCGCAAGAGGTCTATTCTGCGGGCATGGCGTGACCTCCATGCCCGCAAGTTTCCAACAACTGCGGGGGATTCTACCATGAATGACAGGGAAAACTTCAGTTCCAGGCTTACGTTTGTAATCGTGTCGGTCAGTTGCGCCATTGGTCTTGGAAACATTTGGCTCATGCCTTACCGGGCGGGCGCTTATGGCGGCGCATTGTACATTTTGCTGGTGACGGCGTTTATCTTCCTGCTGGCAATCCCGGTCTTGCTGGTGGAATACGCCGTAGGCCGCGGGAGCGGGCAATCGGTCGCCAACCACTTTCAGGTGTTGCAAAAACCGGGGCAAAAGTGGAGCGCGGCCAGTTACCCCATGATCGCCGGCAATTATCTTCTGCTCATGTTTTATGTGATGATCTGCGGTTTCGCCCTGGCATATTTGGGAAAAGGTATTACAGGGTCGCTGATTGACCAGCCGCCCGAGTACATCGTCGGGGCGTGGCAGGCGCTTACCGGGAATCCAATCCAAAGCGTGGGAATGATGGTCGCCATAGTGGTGCTGGGCATGGTCGCCTGTTATTTCGGCTTGCGCAAAGGCGTTGAGCGGGTCGGCAAATACACGATGGGCATTTTCTTTCTGTTAATCGTGATCCTACTAGTCCGCAGCGTAACGTTGCCAGGAGCTTACGAGGGGCTGAGATTCCTGTTCGTGCCGAACCTTGACGCGATGCGGGAACACGGCACCTTCAGGATTATCCACATGGCGATGGGGCAGTCGCTGTTTTCACTTTCAGTCGGCATGGGATCCATGGCGATTTTTGGCAGTTATATGAACAAGGAAAGGCGGCTGTTCCGCGGCGCGTTCACGGTGGGCATTCTTGACCTTAGCATTATCATGCTTTGTCTGCTGATGATTTTTCCCGCGGCTTTCGCATTCGGCGTTCCCGCGACCGCGGGCGAGGCCCTGCTTTTTATCACCCTGCCGAATATTTTCAACCACATGCCCGGCGCGTATATCTGGTCGCTGCTGTTCTATATCGGCCTGGCCTTTGTCGCGTTTTCCACCGCGGTCGCCGTAATGGAAAACCTTACGGCGATTGGCATGGACAAGTTCGGCTGGACTCGCAAGAAATCGACTTTGGTAAATCTGGTTTTGCTTATCGTCCTGTGCCTGCCGTCGGCGCTCACGCGCAACGTGTGGGCCGGGTTCACTCCCCCTGGGTTCCCTCATCTTGGGTCGTTCTTCACGTACCTTGTCATGGAGATTATTCTGCCGCTCGGTTCGTTGGTTTACGTGCTGTTCGCCATGAGCAAGAAAGGGTGGGGCTGGAACCAGTTTCTTGCGGAGGTCAACACGGGCCGCGAGGGCTGGAAGTTCCCCGCGGGTTTACGCTTTTACGTGGCGTACATCATTCCCATCGCAATTGCCTTTATTTTCGTGTTCGGGCAGGTGCAAAGGTGGATTCTGACGCCTAGAGGGGTGATTTTTTAGGACAGAAAGGCGCGGGCCGAGGAACGCACGATATGGCAGGGCGGTTGATCCCTGGCGTTCCAAACCTGTAGCCCCAAAACCAAACGCCTCCCCCGTAAAGCGCAAACCTCACGCAAAACCGGGCGGTTGAACCGCTCCCCTACTCCACCAAAACCCCTGCGTCGAACGCCGATGCGCCGAGTTGGGCACCCGGCGGGACACTAACCCTCTCAATCTGGTTCCGCGCGAAGGCGGAACTGCCGATGTAGACCACCCCGGGGGGGATGCGCACCTCGCCGAGGCGGTTGTTCCAGAAGGCGGTCGCGCCGATGTGGGTCACGGTGTCGGGGAACCTCACCGAGGTTAGCTGCCGCCGCGCGAAGGCGGAGGGGGCGATGGCTGTCACGGGCAGGCCCTCAAGGCGGGGCGGGATGCGTACGTCGGTCGTGCTGCCGTTGAAGCCGGTGATTTTCACGGCGGTGCCATCGTTGATGATTCGCACGGTGAAGTCCGCGGGGCTTGCGGCGGCCGGGCGTTCCCGGGTGGCGCAGGCCGAAAGGAAGGTTAGCGCAATTGCCGCAGCGAGCGCCGGGCCACTTTTTGTTTTCATGTTGCCTCCATTGCGATTTTTCGCACGACGCACGGGGCGCGGCGCGAAAGGATGACAGGACCGGGGGCCGCTGGGCCACAGGGTAGGGCGGCTTCGCAATCCCCGGTTCCGCCGATTTTCAACAAGTCAAGCCGGGGGCAGCCCGCACTACCTGTAGCGTTGGCTGTTCCCGCGGGCTTTCAGTCCGATGCATTTGCTGCGGTGCGCAAATGCGGTTAAGCAGCACCCTAATCAAGCGCAGGGCCAGCGGTGTCACCGCCGCCGGGCTTCCCCGAAAGCGGCGGCCAGCACTCCAGGCAACCTCGGTGTCAGTCACCCGTTCCACCTTTCCCCAAAAAGCGGTGTCTGTCACCGTTCCACGGGCGAAAAACCATAGCCTGGTTCCTGCCTGCGCTACCTGTAGCGTTCCCGGCCGGCTGGTGTCAGCCACCCGCCGCCGGGGTTACCCGAAAGCGGTGACTGTCACCCGCCCGGCCGCCTTGCGGGGTCAATCAGAATGTCCGAATTCAGGCTGGCAACATTGGTATTTACGAGCCGATCCATGTTGGTTCTTCCCCGCAGGGCTTCGGCCCGCAGCTCGTTCAGGGTAGACTCGTCGCCCAAGCGGAAAGCCATTGCCGTTACGAGACGCCTAAGATCCGTAATTTCCGTGGCTAGGTAATTGAGAGTGTCGTACCTAGCAGACGGGTAGTCCTGCAGAAGGGCGAAATTGGTGTTAATGTTGGTAATACCAAACACCGCAATAAACACCGTGATTGCCAGCACTAGGAAAAAGCCGAAAAACAGCTTTCCCCTGATCTTCATGTTCCTAACAAACGTCATCATAATACCTTCCATCGCGCGATTTTTGCACAGCATCGTCAATTTCGGGATGTTGCCCATTTATGGGCATGGTAAGCCGGGCGCGGGAAACAGTCTATGTTGTTTGAGTCATATTATTGCGATTATTTTACTAGTTTGTGTGGAAATTTTGGATTCTGCATCATCTCGTACCAGCCGTATTTGCCGAAAGCCTCGGCAGCCTCCGTGAACCTGCGCCAAGCCCGTACCCGGGGAACCGCTGATTAAAGCGGAATTCAGCGCAGTGAAAATCGCACGTATTGCCCCAAGCCGCGTTCCGGCGTATACTTGTGCCATGAGCATCAATGTCCTACCCCCGACCAGCGATTTCGTCTTCAAGCTGCTCTTCGGCGACGAGCGCAACAAGAGCGCGCTAATCGGCCTGCTGAGGGCCTTGGTGGATCTGCCGAGTGAGGAGTGCGAGCTTACCTTTCTGGACACGCACCTGAAGCGCGAGTTCGAGGGGGACAAGGCAGAACCGGAACCGGTTCTGGGGCATACTGGACGTGCGGGTGAGAACCACAAGCGGCCAGATCATCAACATCGAGATTCAGGTGGAGCCGCAGAACTTCATAGCGAAGCGGATCTCGTACTACAAGTCCAAGATGATCACCGGGCAGCTTGGGAAGCGCGACGAGTACGAGAAGATCCAGCGGGTGGTCTGCGTGTGCATAACGAGCAAGCCGCTGTTCCCCGAGGTGCCGGAATACCTAAACCGGTTCCGGTTCTGCAACCTAGCGAACGGGCTGTGCTTCGAGGGGATACCGGAGGAGATATACACGGTCGAGCTTTTGAAGGTACCGTCGGAGAACGACGGGACCGGCTGGTGGGAATGGGTGCGTTTCCTGCTGGCCCAGACGGAGGAGGATGTGGAGATGGTGGCACGGGCGAATACGGAGATACGGAAGGCCGCGGACGCGCTGTACGTATTGAGCGCGGATCCTAACGTGCGGACTGAGTACGAGAGGCATGAGATGGCTGTGCGTGACGAGATATCGCGGCTGGCAAGCGCCAAGGCCCAGGTGGACAGAAAATGGCAGGGCGTGGTCGCCGACAGGGATGCGAAACTTGCCGACATGGGCACCAAACTCGCCGACATGGGTACCAAACTTGCCGACAAGGACACCAAACTCGCCGACATGGGCATCAAACTTGCCGACAAGGACGCGGTAATCGCCGACACGGCTGCGGAAAACGAACGTCTGCGGGCGCAGGTTGCGGAGCTTCAGGCAAGGCAGAGCGGTTGATCCCCGGCGTTCCAAACCGATAACCCCACAAAAAAACCGAAAAACAAAAACGGCCCGTCCCGAAAGCCGCTCGGCTTGCGGGACGGGCCGTTCCGTTTTCGCCTCGCCGGGGCGGCCACGGTCGCGCTCAAAAGAAGGACGGAACCGGAAAGGCTCGCCGGGTGGGGCGATCTTTCGGTTCCCGGTTCCGTCCGTCGTCAACGAATCGGGTAAGCGGCATCTGCCGCCACCACGCCTTGCCGCACAACCCGGTGTTTATCACCATATGCGTTAACCTATGAGGTATTGAAGCCAAACCGTTGTGGCCGCCGCTTGCGTTTCGAATCCTTGCAGGCGTCCGGCAAAAGCCCCAGCCGTTCATCCAAATCGGTGCCCCATAACCGTTCAAGCAAAGTCAGGGAGAGCAGTGTCAGCGCCACTTGCAGCTCGCGCCACAAATTCATCCGCTCGGGACAGGGGTGATCCCCCCCGTTCCCCGGCTGTTCCGGAGGGGGGAAAACGCCCCGTGTTCACAAGCGTTTCACACAGGGCGGCAAGCAGCAGCTTTCCGTAAAACCACGCAAAGGCGTTTTCCTTGTCGTCCATCGGCACGTTGTTGTAGGCGAACAGCGACTTCAGCCGCTTGAACGCTATCTCTATCTGCCAACGCGCGCGGTACAGTTCCATCACCTGCTCGGCCGACACCTCCCCCCCCAGCGACGTCGCAACGACTATGTACTTGTTGCTTTCCCGCTGCGCCTGGCTGACCTGCTTCCCGCCCTGCTTGCGCTGGTTCTCCTTCATAAGCCGTTCCAGTCCGGCCCCCTCGCTCCCCGCGTCTTTCCTGAATGCGCAGAC
>Ga0209755_10006417_pt1 | contig 13032 bp, 7 predicted proteins | sample TergutCo191P1_FD_187301 | JGI IMG/M metagenome (GOLD analysis project Ga0209755, IMG submission 187301) | Cornitermes sp. P1 segment gut microbial communities from Petit-Saut dam, French Guiana - Co191P1 (SPAdes) (version 2) | ecosystem: Host-associated > Arthropoda: Insects > Digestive system >... | reverse complement strand
AGCTTTTGGTAAATTCCTACTCACGTTGCTGTTAATTGTTATTCAAACTGGTATCCAAATCTGTTTTTGCAATAATAAGTATCATGTAAACAATAAAAGTAAGTATCTTTATCGTTGCACCGTGCATTTTGTAGAGTCATGTAATTAGCACAACAACTAATGCACATACATAATTTTTTTTTAATGTAAGAAATTTTATGTATGTGCATTAGTTGGTGTGCTAATTAAATGAATAAAAGTAAGGTCATTTAGAAGAAATGACTAGTGTGTTATGTATACTATGTTTGAAGTGACGGGTTGAAGACATTTCATGGTCACAGTTGCATGTTTATGTAACATACTGGCCAAATTACTTGTATACAGTATCTTCTTTCACACTTTTTCCAAAACATAGCAAAGTATTTCATATGTGTACAGTATTTGGACAAGGGTGATGTTTGAAGTGAAATACATTGCTAGCATTATTAATTTTTCATTCCAATGTTGTGATATGCTTTAATAAACATGTTGTTTTTCTAGTTTGGGTTGTGGGCCCATTCTGTGAAGATCCAGAAGCCTGTGTGGAGCTTGGAAGTATGGAACATGGCCAGCTAATTGTGTCAACATTCACACAGCTTTTCCTCATGTGTGCTTTTATTATGCTTACACAGAATCCAGGAATTGTCTGGGAAAGAACATGTAAACTGGAAGACAAGCTTGTAAGTGAATTTTTAAATGTGTCTATTTATATAGTTCACCTCCAGTCCTCTTACTTGATTGAATATCCATCTTTGTCAGAATGCAGTATATTGGCTCCTTTTTTAAAAAAAATATGTTCTTGCTGTTGCAGTGTGCCGTGTTTTTCCTTCTTACCATCACTCTCCATGCCCCCTGGTGGCACTGTCCTCAGCTAACGTTTTTTTCCCTTTCCTGCTTTCACCTTAGGTAGGACACTTGGTGTGTGACCGTTGATCAGTTTGGTCCTCAAAATTCTATCTTGGCCTTACCTTCCTAAATTATGTTTTGATTCTGTGTATGGTGCACCCAGTGTTGGGTAGCCACTTCTGGCCTCAGTGGATTCTGGTGTGGGTTTGTTTATTGGGTGCGTTTTGAGGAACACAAGCCATGAATTTATGGGTATTATGACAGTGGGGCTTTCCTCCTTATTTATATGTTATATTTATTCACATTGTGTATGGCTACTTGGCAAGTGAGTATTTGGCTTTCTGTCTGTATAAGTCACTTATTGTGGAACACCAATTCACTCTCTGCTGGCTATTTGATTTTGCTTATTGTGTGTGCGTACCTTGCTCTGGGGCCGTGCTTCCACAACAGCCAGAGGGAGATGAAGTACAGGAATAGTGGAGCAGGGTGCAGCAGGAACGTAAAGTTGTGCCTATATACAGGGTTGTTAGTTAGGAAGGGACAAGTGGTGTGGCCACCCAGCACAGCAGAATGTGAGGGGTGGCAAACAGAATATTTTAAATGAAAAATGTTTAAGTTTTTCACTCAACAAATTTTCAATTATTGAGCCAAATAAAAGGAAATTCAGAAAGTGGTTGTAACTTGTTTAAAGTTCATAATTTTTGTTAAGGGACAGATGTGATTACTTGCTGTGAGCCCCTAAAAATCTAGCCATGCGTTTGTACACACCATGAAGGCACATATAGGGCATGGAGGTACAACAGCACTCATTCTTAACATCAGTTTCACACGCTGGTTACTTACCTCCCAGGGAAGTGCCCCAGTGCTCTAGCAGTAGAAGGCAGGTTTGATCCTGATAATTTGGAGAAGAGATGAATTTCGTGCCACCACTGGTAATGTAGCCACAGTGATCCAGTCTGTAGCCTGTAACAGCCTAGGTGCACTAGGCTGTTATAGGCTGTGTGCTTGCACTTCCATCATATTCTTAGACCTTTGATATATACCAGCAAATAGAATACAGTTTTTGATCATGGAAGCACACAGAAGGGCTGCCATCTGTGATGACAAGGCAAAATACTAGGACATTCTAAGAGCGGACTTAAAAAAGGTATCTGACATACATGGTCAGAATGAATGACAGGGACTGAGCAGTGATGTTTGCTGACAACAGTTTTTAAAACTGTTACAGTGTTGTTACTTTGTTAAGAATAATTGTTACACTTGTCTAGGTACTTAATTTGCAATAATCCTGTATTTTTTGGTGCAGGTGCTTGTGACGACGATTTTGAGACGATTGGAAGTTGATAAAAATTATGTTCACCAGTCGTGGCCAAAGGAAAGACAAGTGCTCAAGAAAGAGTTGCGTAATGTCTGGTCTTCTTTGCTGGAAGTGAGAAAGTATGTACACATGCCTACTCATGATGTGCAGTTCCCTGCGTGGATTGGGAATGGTTCCAGCGTTTGGAGACACTTCTTCCTATTGTTTGTTAGTACAAAATACAGAAATATCCTGCAAAAAATTGCTTTCTCAGGTTTGTTGTGGTTAATTACATCATATAATCAGTGTTTAATAGAGTTGTAGTAGACTTTGAAGCTGTTACATCTTGCTGAATGCCATCCTGAAAAATTGTATCATACTAATAGTGTTTGAAGTATCACACCAGCATAATGTATGTTACTAAGGGCGTGCCATTATCAGCATACTGGCTGCCTTGTTGAAAAATATCTCCACACATGTGATGATGATCTTAAACTTTGAAGAACACTGTTACCATTACTATGTAGAGTAATGCCAGGCCAGTTTGTACCCTAGTAGGCAATTAAATGTTCTGCTTTTGTTTAAGACATTTTGCTCTTTTGATCCTTAATGTGGGCAGGAAAGTAAGATGAGATCTGACCTCTTCTCAGATATTATGCAGCATATAGTGTTAATTCCTTACTGGCGTGTACGGACAATCTATCGGTCCCTTCTTCAAGGACCCTTGAGGAAGGGACAAAAATAGGTTGTTCTGACATATTGGTAAAGACCCTCAAAGAAGGCACTGATAGGTTGTCCCAACATGCTGATAAGGAATTACCACTCGACTGTGTGTAATATCCCAGAAGAGTGTCTACTTCATGACAGAAGCCTGAAATCACGCAGGAAAATAAGATATTCTGAGTGCAAGACTAATAAGCACTTCCCATATTTAATCTAGTTTGTGACTGTGATTTTGACATGGTACTGTCATCCCTTAAACTGAAACTAGTGTTTTTAGGACATGACTTATTAATGTAAGAATAACTTGTAGGTTAATTTTTCATTTTGAAAATGACAGTGATTTAACTTCCCTTAAGAAACATTAACATTTACATATGCAATGTTATAATGATGTGGAAGTTTGATATGCTTTGGCAGAATTGGTAGCCTGTTGCTGTTATGTGTTGCAGAATTTATTAATACAAAAGATCCTGAATCAGATGATGCTTCCAATATAAAAGTACAGAATGAACCTGTAAATGAAACAAAGAAAAACAAGGCAGGAAACAAGTGTGAGTCTTCAGTTAATGGTCCAGGTATGAACAGCCCTTAGTTACATGTTTTGATGTGGTTCTGTGAGATGCTGATGAAGATTCAGTTTTCTGTGGATGTTAAGTTGTGTCAACTAATAAATAGTTGCCAGTGTCTAGGAAGAGCATAAGTTTAAAACACACACCTCTCACATGTTTCATCTTGGAAATTTTTATGGCTTCAAAAATACTGAAAATATAAGAGTAACTACAGTGAAGATATCTTACAAAACAATAAAAATTGGAACAAAATTTTAATAAATACAATGTAAGCATGAGATCACACAAGATTGTGTGTGTTTTTAAAATGCTTTTACCTACATTTTAATTTTTTATATATAAAACATTACAGTGGTCCCAAAGGACTGAAACTTGTAGCTTACATGGAAATACAGTTGTGTTAGGTGGTATGCGACTGTTTATTTCACTTTTTCTCCAAATGATGATGGAAGAGTTATGATTGACAGCATGTGTGAAATTTGAAGTTTTCATGACAATGAATGTCAGTATTGTTTTCTTTTGTGATGTGATACCATCTGAACTGGTAGATAGAAACAAGTTGGAGGGACTTTCTACCTTCATCTTGTGGCACTTGGTTGTTGGTAATTGTCTGCCAATCTTCACGGCACCATATCCTATGATACTGTTATCTTACTTTACTGAAGTTGGCCTATGTATTGAAGTATTGCAGTATGCCAGTATGCATTACTGATCGTAATAGTGTGGTAAGTGCATTGATGTTGCATTGTATGATCAGAACTGGGAATTACGTGCTTGCAGAGCTTGGCAGCTGTCAAGTATAAGTCTTAAATCTTTCGCAGTGACGATTCAGCGGAGTGTTCTCGGGCAGACAGCCGCGTCAAGGTGTGAAGGCTTTCTGATGTTTCAGGGACGGAGTCAGTCCCTGAAATTTCTGAAACCCTTCATGTTATGACATGGCTGTCTGCCCAAGAACATTTCATTGAACCTTCCAGTATATTTCCATGGCTCCTGAGAAACTGTTGGGTGTACATTTTAGCAGTCTGTATGTATCTGCCTCTCATAATGTTGAAATAAGGTTATGCAGCAAAAACTATTTCCTCAGAATTCAGGAAATGGAAATTACACTGAGAAATGTGACAGTGTAGTGTGTATGTCTGGGACAGGGTTAACCCTTTGCCACACAGCTTGAAATAATTATCTAAAATAAATTGGAAATGTCAAATATAGACCACAAAACTATCACAAGACTTCTGTACAAGGTTAAAATCTTAAAACGTACATCTTAAGGTTAAAATCATCAGGGTTATGACGCCTCGTTGATTTGTGAATGGTTACTGATGTTACAGAGGAGCCTCCTGCACCCATCCTCAGGGCACAAGATGTCCACAACAACCAGAACATGGCTAGCAAGAGTAATGTGGTAGAGAAAATTGTCAGCAGCTGTGATGTAACGGAAAACAAGGCTCCGAAAAACATGCAAGCCAAAGAAAACCGGAACCAAAGCAAACAACGTCCAAGCGATGAGTCTTCAAAGCAGAACCCTCAGACCAGAAATGAAACCTCAAGCAACCACAAGAGTAAGTTTTGTTACTACGTAGTTAAATGTGTGCATAGCATGATTTATAATTGTTTGACGTTATGTTCTCTTGTCAGAACAGTGAAGTATATTGTGGGCATCCAGATTATGACATTGTTTAGTCTGGTAGGTAGCAGCATTCAGAGGAACACACCACTTCCATCTTCAGGGTTCAACACATATACCAGACAGCACTACCATGTATAACTCAGATGGTCACAGTATGAACTGTGCATTCATGCTTACCTCAACACTGTTTTGAAATATTACGTGACTTCACTTAATGTACCACATGCAAGTTTGATTTAGTCCGTTCTGCCCAAGACATACGTATATAGGTTAATATTTGTCCCATGGCTACCTATGTTATGGTCTGGCGCAGTGTTTCCTAAATATTTCACATTAAAAATTAGTGTTCTGGTTGTTTAACATGAGCCATGTCTGTTAACATTCAAAAGTGGTTAATTTTGCCAGTGCCCAAATTTTAGCAATAAACTGATTATTGCCATAAACAGCACTAATAGATTGGTCTTTGTGACTGGGATGCAGTGTTTTCTGTGAATAGGAATTGGAGTTGTACACTCTATTTAGGTGAACTTTAGGCTTCAAATTTGGGTGGTTAGTGGTCATGTGTGACTTGAATGATTCAAAGAAATGATTGGAATATGCTGCCAAAAACCAGCTGTATGAAACAGAAGCTTTAGGTTTTAAAGTGACCTGATCAAAGTCTGTATGTACATTGTATGCTTAATGTACAAAATATTTTCCATACTTCAGTAATAAGAGTTCAGCGCAGGGCTGTCCTGTTAGTTAATTGGAAGGAATCCTGTTGTTCACTAGAGGGGAGAGAGAACATGTTTCAAAATGGACAGTTCCTAATGAACTAATAGTACTCTATTTGACGCAGTATGAAGCACCACATTATTGTCATGTAAGGTGATACCTAATAGTCCAAGTGTACAGGAAGTGTTTGTTTGTTTGTTTGTTTGGTCAGTTGGTGGATCAGCAAGTTGGTTTATTCTCACTTTCCCCTCCCCCCCACCCAAACCCCATTTCTACTTTCCAATATAAGATATCTGTATACTGAATAATCCAGATTGTACAGTAAAATTTCAGGATCTTGCTTGCAGTTTTAGACTAAACAGAGAATGCATTATTACGCTGCCATGTTGCTTTATTTTGTTAGTGTGTGCATATTGCAAGAGTGTGGAATCAGAACGACGCACATACAAGAAGTGTTCACTTTGCAAGAAGGAGAAATGGTACCGTCCCCGTTTCTACTGCTCCAGAGAATGTCAAGGTAAACCACTGTCATGTTGAAGGGCTTTCATCAGAAGGTTGATGCTTATGTATTCAGTTAAGAATTTATTCTCCTCTCCCCCTCCCCCTCCTCTAACAAATCTAAGAGGTTCATTATGCATACACGCAACTTACAGTTGATCCCTTCACATCCCATTTCAAAAATCCATTTTATTGTCGTGCCATTTGTGCCTTTGTCATGCAAGTGGTAACTTACCATGCGGGTTCTGCTCTTGGCATCATTTTGTTTTATACATGTCAGTGGACTAAGTTATTCAGTCTCTCCGCATTTACTTTTTGGTTTCTGGCCAGTTGTTTCATGTCTTTGTGATGTGCTTTGAGATTAACAAACCAAAATGCGTACACTTCTCATTTTCTTGTCCACCCCACCAGTTTATTCATCAAAAAACTATCAGGTGGAGGAGTATAAATTTGTAAGCCTGAAACATTTCACCATCTCCTTTTTCTAATACAGAGACATGCACAATACGTTCCTTCGTCAGAATGTTTCAATCCATAAAATTGGCTGTGTAAACATGAATGAGTGTTACTAACAGAATTTAACTCTTTAGCACCTAACATCAGGTATACTCATCATGTACTGTGATGATCAGAATACTGTATGTCAGATGTAGGTGATGGCCATTTAATGACTGTCATTTAAATTCTGGTTTCTGCACATCACACAGGTTACATCCCAGTGCCAGAGAGTTGATGCCAGTCTATATTGCATATATTAGACCATGTTTCTTGTTTGTGGATATGGAAATTATAAATTAACATTGGTGTTTTCTAATAAAACTGAACCACTAAATGACCATATCAGTGAACTGGGGCTGCTTCTCTACCTTAGGTACAAAATTAATGTACAGGGATGTGGTTTAAAGTTATAGCTACTCTCTATTTTGATAATGAGGAAGAAACGATATTATAATTTAAGAAATAATGGGTGGTTCTAGTCAAATATAAACTATAAGCATCTTGTGTAAACTGTGTGCAGAAATTCATAAAATTGATGAGACCAAGATAATGAAGGGGACCGCAGTAGCACAGTGGTTAAGGTGCTGTGCTACAAATCGGAAGGTCGCTGGTTTGATCCCAGCTGGTGTCACTGGATTTTTCATTGACATAAAATCCTTCCGATCGCACTATGGCCCTGGGGTTGACTCAGCCTCTAACAGAAATGAGTACCAGAAGTATTTCCTAGAGGTAAAGGCGGCCGTCACGTAAGGCTGACAACCTACCACCACCTTAACTTTCTGGAACCCTCTGGGCCACTCCAGGCCTGTAATGGGACTGCTTTACCTTTACCAAGATAATGATGGTTCACACTGAGTAATTTGCCTGATCCAGCTGGACAGGATTAATTTTTGGTATACAGCAGTATTTTATATTGCGGTGAATACAAAGGATGCGAGTGATTAAATAAGCTCATTGCTAAGAAGGTACTAGGCATGCAGACATTCAACACACACCATTCTAAGGAGCAAATGATGAAATTATTTTTCATACTGTACACAGATTCAGTATGTACTCTCCACATCATACGAAAACATCTTGCCACAGAGGCTGTCATTTTTTGCAGTCACTGTTCATATTTGATCCTTCAAGTTCAGTGTTAAAGGTATTTATGGGCTGTCCCTGGAGTGTTGTGTGATGGCAAGGAGATTTGGACTTCCACATACATGGATGTTAGGCCTGCCTGTTGACCTTCCCACAGGAAGCTGTCTGTGGTTATGTGTACATACCAGCCATGTCATAATAGAGAGCTCATTCATAATGCATCTTAAAACACCATGATTAAAAGTGTTTGTTTTTTGTTGCAGTGAAAGACTGGAAGGAAAAGCACAATATGGAACATACACGTGCAGAAGTGTTGGAGTAGGACCAAAGGAAGTCATTGCAAGCTTCAGATGCGTTAAATCAGAAAATACTTGTAGTTGAGTTGCTGTTACTCAGAGTATCTGAATTTATGTGTGGGACACAAAAAATTGAATGTTATTTTTAAGGACACATTAATATATTCATTCTTCTTCATAATTTGTGTTACTGGCTTAAATCGCTATTTCAGGTGTACTGGCATTTTAGTTGTACCACATATGTACCACAAAAACATTCGTACTTTTTCTGCAAAAAAAAAAAATACATACATACTCTCACATATGGATGTGAGAAAAATTACATTGGAATTGTGTCCTGTGAAAACTGCTTGTGAACACCCTTGGAGCAAAATGAAGCTATTGTCATAAAAACTGTGAACTAGATAGTTTTCACAATGTTAATTACACAAAATTTTCTTATAGAAATCCACTGAGGTGGAAGAAACACTATCTTCCGATCAAGTCAGGCCAATCCTTAACACACAAGTTTGTTTCACAGGGGCACTGTCTAGAAAGTCCATTGTGTGCACAAGGGTGCTTGTGCACACAATTGGTGGAGTTTTGTGTATATGATAGTATAATTTTCTGCATTCAATTACCTAATTTGATGTAACACCACTACTAACATAAAATATAAATAAATTTACTCATTAAAAAGAAAACATTGATTTTACAGGTTTATTGGGTATGTGTGTGTTGGGCCTCTTTTCAACCATGACATGGCACATTCTTCGGTCGTGGATGGCGGAGATGAACTTCAGATGTGGAGGGTAACTCCAAGTATATTGTATAAGCAGCTGCAGACATCCAACAAATGGTGATCATTAGCTTTGGGGTTGGGTGTGGGCTGACTTCCCCCCACTGCAACTAACATGGTACAAATTGTTATGCAGGACATCTGTGCTCTGGTGAACATTACAGGAAGGGACAATAAAATATCTGAAAAGCAATGCAAGCTTCAAAACAAATAGAACAGGAATATTGGAGACTTGTAAGGGAGTCAGTGAATTTAGAAGAGTTCTCAAGTCTTCCTTTCCTATACATTACGTTCTGTTATTTCTGTGCATTATCTCACAGTGGACTACATGTACAGTGGGTAGGGCCTCTCACTGCTGCTGTATGCAAGTGTGGGGCATGGATCATATGTCAAGTAAAGCCACACAATGCTGCATATGGTTCCGAGATTGAGCAGAGAACATCACTGGTTGTGAAACTGCAGGTTTGGTTGTGCCATTGGCATTTTACCACTGACTGGGAGCTGCCATGTAATCAACTGAGTCCCCTTTACCTCTGTATACCCATTTGCATTTGCACAGTATAAAGTGGGGAGTCATGGACTGTTGCTTGCATGGTAAATGCTTAAATTGCAGACTGCTGGAGGAGTACAAATTGCTGTTAGGTTTATAATTGTTGGAGAAATTGTAGACAGGGAACTCATGTTGTCTACTGCCTGAAATAGGGTCATGGGGATGGGGCAGGCCCCTGATGTCACTATAGATCAGATGATTGTCATGGCTTTTCCCCATTATCACCCATTAGCAAGCTAACGGTTCTGGAGAGGAGAGCATACATTTGGCTTTTGCCCTTAACTAACCTGAGGTAAAAGGAAATTTTCCATACTCTCGATTTGAATTTTACGGGGCGAGTGGAAGTATAGCTCCACGCCTTCCTAACCCTTTAACGCCAAATGACTTCTAAAGACGTCGTGCAGTGAGCCCTTTAAATTGCCGAATGACTTATAAAGACATCGCAAACAGTGTGTCAAAGTTTGGAGGCATTTTGTTCAATCCTCTTTGGTAAACTGCTGTGGCTTGCTATGCTGCAGGACCCTTGAAGGTTAGGCTTTCATTCAGGAGCCAGAATGTACCTCCTCCACCTCCTAAACCCCTCCACAAACACCAATATATATGTAGCCACTTAGTAACTGCGCATTTTTCCCAGCTGACCAATACGGTTGTGACACTGCATGCTTTGATTATCGCTCACTCTGGAGTTCACTGTGGGTTGAAATATCAACACTGGCCTGTGAAGCAAAAACTCTTTCTTGACCAGAAAGGTTGTCAGTGGCGTACTGTACCTATATAATTCAGACAAAAGTAATGCTCAAAATACAGAGATACCCACAAATATCGATGTTTACAGCTACAGAGGGTTCACAGACCTGCCTCTTGTAGTGATGGGGTAATCTGTAGGGGTTGTAGGGTAGTAATATGCAACATACAGCTGTCGGTCTACTAAAAACATCTTGGACACCCTCGAATAGCTGAAATTTCATACACAGTTACATCGTAGCTTTAGATCTGTTTTGCTGTCACTATAGAAGACGTTTGTATCTTTAGAGGTATAATGTTTCTGCAACTCTGGCCAGTCATATATATATATTTTGCAAAAAAGGCAGACGATTGTAGGTCTCAGAGCCATGGCCAGGAAAAAAATAAAACTTGAGGAGGTAGCTATCAGTGAAATTTTGGTTGCTGACACCGCCTTGGAATTAGGTGCAGAGTCTAGCGATGTTGAAGACTAGTTTGAGGAAGAATAAGAAGAGGAACAACAACAACAAGCCTCCGCAGAAGTCACCATAACAAACACTGGCCAGCAAACCTGACTGTGCTGCTGTGTTCTTCTCGCAGCCAAAGAAAGGGCATACAGTGTGCCAGATGTGATGTAGGTCTGTGCATGGTGCCTTGTTTCACAGAATATCACACAAAAGTAAATTTGTAATATATCACCCACTTTGTGAATACTGTGTCGTGATAAAACAGTGATCCAAGGTGCCACAGACCTTATGCAGCAGCCAGACTTATGTGAGTAATGAACTATTTACATAATATTTTAACATGTGATTCACAGGCCTAAATTTATTATAAAAATAGGTGACCTTTTTTTTCCTGGATTAACCAATTCATAAGTAGAGTGCAAAATTTAATTTCATCAAATTTTAAGGAAAAGTCTATGAGATATGTTATTTGTTTCTAAGAGTAAGCATTAAAATTTAAAAGCCCCAGGACAAATTCTGGCAGGCAGTGTTGCTCGGAGGGATTTAATTCTGGCATCAAAGGGTCAACGTCCACACTGAATGGAGGAGAGAGGTCTGCCACACAGCTTGGCTGCTTAACCACTGAACAGGAAGCTGGATCATCCAAAGAGCCAGTTTGGGACCCAGATCTATACCAGGATCTTCAAGCAAATGACAAAAGGTAAACGCACCGCACAACAACTGTGAAGTGTTGTATACCATGATGTCTTATAATACAGTGTGGACAAAAAAGACTGAGCTGCTTTTATATCCCTAAGGCTCTGTCTTAGGAAGGTTTGATGTGTCACTCTTAAGTAAAGTTTGTGCTTGACTCCACAGCAAATAATCAAGCAGGCATTACTAGAAGCTTTTGGATTATCTTCATTGTCATAATCCATTTTAAATCCTGATAATATAGACCTGGGCCATAGTCAACCTTCAATGTAATAATGGTCTCTGATTTTTTGGTGGATGCCTGGTAACCAGCAACTCCAGAGTACAGCTCCTTGGTAAATGGTGGTTTTGGCTATATAATTTTGAATGGCAAGATGAATTATGAAGCGGATAGGATGCTGAAAGAAATACGCCAGCATTTGCCTGGAGTGACTCAGGATGATGACCTGTCAGGATACTCCATTTGTGGGCTAGGGTTTTAATATAGAACTCTTGGATATGAATCAGAACTGCAAACCACTAGACCGCAATACTCTGTTTTGTTAGTGCTCCCACTGGCCCTTGATCTGATAGGTGGAGCAGTGATAAGTCATAATACAGTGATGACAAATGTTGCATTACTGACTACATCCTGACAGTTGTCAGGTTTGTTATTTCTCTGATTTTCAGTAATGGATACTCATTTTCTTATTTGCTTACCATGCACAGCTTATACAGCAGTTCAGAAATTATACAGTTTTCATTTCTGGACAATGCACACCATGCTGCATGATGCCTTGTTGAAGATGTACAGCATGTTCCTCCAGAAAGTTGGTACCCACTGCAAGGTCTCATAACCCAAACGACAGAATGCACACTGTAACCTACACTGAAACCTCAAATACGTGTATATATATATATATATATATATATATATATATGGTTTGCAAGTATGTAGAAAGACTTGGCTGTCTGCATCTACTTGGCAAATTAAAATTTTGCATTGCTTCATATCACTCATTGTCAGTGAACTACATGTTGGAGATCATGTCAGTTTCTTGGAGCAGTCCCATCACCCAACAATGGAAAGGCTGATTTGTTGTATTAGATCTTAAGTTCTCATGGTGGTGAATTTTATGACCCATGTCTCTGGGATGTGATAATGTGTAATCTGGTACATGATTACCCACATTTCTGCACAAGAGACACTACCATCTTTAGGGTAGAAGATGGCTGCAGCAATGGATTCCTCTTATATGTTAGGAACCTTCTACTAGGCTACATGGTGTTACACCACAGAAGGCAACAATCTTAAGCATCGATCTTGAAAGTAACTGTTGCAGTATGTTTTTGACCTGAAATAAGGAAATATGCTCTTAATAACATAAGTAACAATCTGCTGAGGAGAGCAGGTACAGTAACCTCTAATCCAACGTGGTTACGACAAGTGCGGTTTTTACTATGCTATATGCGGTTGAAAATAATTACATATATAGGGGGAAACAAATCTGCAGAATGCTGTGAGTATGTCCATATAAACATGGGCAAATACTCATTTAGCCACTATAGAAGCAGGAAGCATCATCTACCCAAACAATGTGTAAATGTTTGACTGTCCAGTAGACGAATGTATTTTAAGGGACTGGTGTGGAGGAGGAGGGGTGAGGGGGGGG
>Ga0209755_10006415_pt1 | contig 13033 bp, 15 predicted proteins | sample TergutCo191P1_FD_187301 | JGI IMG/M metagenome (GOLD analysis project Ga0209755, IMG submission 187301) | Cornitermes sp. P1 segment gut microbial communities from Petit-Saut dam, French Guiana - Co191P1 (SPAdes) (version 2) | ecosystem: Host-associated > Arthropoda: Insects > Digestive system... | reverse complement strand
GTGAGGAAAGCTCCAAGAGGGTTGCGAGTGAGGCCAAGGCCCCGCAGGGCCACCGGAGGGAGCCGTTTTTGAGGAACTTTTTGGGCGAGCAAAAAGTTCCCCGCCGGAGGCAAAATGCCCGGAGGGCAAAAAAGCCCGGGCCGCAGGCCCAAAGAGAACAACGCCCGGAGGGCAAAAAAGCCCGGGCCGCAGGCCCAAAGAGAACAACGCCCGGAGGGCGAAAAAGCGCGGGCCGCAGGCCCAGAGAGAACAATGCCCGGAGGGCGAAGGAAGCCGGGCCGCAGGCCCAAGAAAAAACAACACTCGGAGGGCAAAAAAGCCCGGGCCGCATGGCCCAGAAGAAAACAACGCCCGGAGGGCGAAAAGAAACATTTCCAAAAAGGGCCCGGGCCGCAGGCCCATAAAAACATTATTATATTTGAATGCTTTCAACAGTGTTTTGAATTCCCATAAGCTGGGTTGCCACAAAACCTGTTTTGCACCATGCGTTGACTTCTATCCACTGTCGGTGGGGGTGCGGTTGGGGTTTTTGACGCCCATCAGTTGCGCAACAATGAAAGCGTCGAGGTCTCCGTCCAACACCTTGTCGACGTTGCCTGTCTCTATGCCTGTCCTCAAGTCCTTTATGAGGCGGTAAGGGGCCAGCACATAGCTTCGAATTTGGGAGCCGAAGGCAATGTCCGCTTTGGCCGCTTCGGCCACCTCCTTGGCTTCTTGGCGTTTCTTCATCTCCAAGTCATAGAGACGCGCTTTGAGAATTTTGAAAGCCATTTCTCTGTTGGCACTCTGGGAGCGCTCTGTCTGGCACGTCACCACCATGCCTGAGGGGAGGTGGCGCAATTGGGCCGTGGAGGAAGTCTTGTTCACCTTCTGGCCCCCGGCCCCCCCACCGCGAATAAACTTCAACTCCACGTCCTTCTCGGGAATGTCTATGCGGACTTCATCATCCAACTCCGGGTAGACGTCTATGGCTGCAAAGGAGGTGTGGCGGCGGGCATTCGAGTCAAAGGGGCTTATGCGTACCAGGCGGTGAATGCCAATTTCCGCCTTCAAATAACCATAGGCAAACGCCCCCTCCACCCGGAAGGAAACATTCTTATAGCCCGCCTCCTCCCCCTCTACCATGTCGTTCATCTCCACCTTCCAACCACGTTGCTCACAATAGCGCATATACATGCGCATCAACATGGCCGCCCAGTCCATGGACTCTGTGCCGCCCGCCCCGGCATTAATGTCCATGAAGCAGTTGAGCCTGTCCGTCTTCTCTGAAAGCATACGCTGCAACTCCAAACCGCGAATGCTCTCCTCCAACTTCGCCATAACAGCACGCGCCTCCTCCAACGTTGGCGCGTCCTTGGCCTCCTGCCCCAACTCCCAAAGTACCTTCGCATCCTCCAATGCCTGCCCCGCCTGCTCCACCGTGCGGACGACGTGCTCAAACTCCGTCTTCTGCTTCAACAGGTTTTGGGCTTGCACCGGCGCATCCCAAAACCCGGGCAGTGAGGCTTCCTGCTCAATACGGGCAATGTCGGAGCGTTTGCGCTCTACGTCAAAGGCTCCTCCGGAGTCCTTGAAGGCGCTCTTCTATGTCCACCCAGTCCAACTCTGTTTCGTTTAGGCTGCTCATCATTCCCTTTCTCCAAGTATGAGGTATAAGCTTTTCAACCAAAAAAGGAGCATATTTTGAAATTTGAGCTTTCCCCTCTCCCCTATGCCAAAGGAGCCCTCTCCCCCTATTTGTCGGAAGAAACCTTGGGCCTCCACCATGAGAAACACCACCTCACCTATCTCAACAACCTCAAAAACCTGCTCCAGGGCAAACCCGAAGCCGACAATTCCCTTGAGGAAATTGTCAAAACTTCCTCCGGGGCCGTCTTCAACAACGCCGCCCAAGTGTGGAACCACAACTTCTATTGGCAGTCCATGAAGCCCCAGGGCGGGGGGGAGCCAGAGGGGAAATTGGCCCAGGCCATTGCCAGGGATTTTGGAAGTTTTGCTGCGTTTTCTGCCCAATTCGCCAGTGCGGCGGTGGCCCAATTCGGCGCCGGTTGGGCTTGGCTCGTCTCGGAGAAGGGCCACCTCAAAATTGCCACCACCAGCAACGCGGACACCCCCCTCCAACAGGGGCTCCAATGCCTGCTCACCTGTGACGTGTGGGAGCATGCCTATTATGTGGACTACCGCAACCTGCGCGCCAAATATGTGGAAACCTTTTTGAAGCACTTGGCCAATTGGGCGTTTGCCTCAAAACAGTTGGAGGGGAGTCTCCTTTCAGGTTGACTTGGGCACCCCAACATTGCGTTTGCGCGGCATGGCCGGTGTGCATTAGAAGCAGGGACGAAGCCTGCACCTCGTCCCTGGTTTCTAATGGTGAGCATTGTGGAGCAGCTGCTGAGGCCAGGGCGACTCCTGAACGCCGCTTTTGGAGCCAAGGCCGCTGATGCTGGGGACAGAACCAATTTATGGATGTCAAGTCTCCTTCGTCGACAAATGTTTTGCTCGCAAACGGTGCCCTCTTCCTTGCAGTCGCTGGTGTTGGTGCACTCAACAGCGTTCATTATGGGCTCATAGCTGCCTGTGTTCATGTTGCAATCATTGCAGCACACAGCTCCGCATTCGGTTTGGTTGGCTTCGCACCCACCAGGGCCTGCTTTGTCCTGACAAGTGTTGTTCGCACCACACACCTGTGTTGCACCGTCGCAGCACTCGGCGCCGCATGGGGTTTGGTTGGCTTCGCAGGTTTTCAGTTCTTCTATGGGCGACGTGTTTTCGCTGGCTCGTGTTCATGCCCTGTCGAATGTGTTTTGTGCCGCATATGGCAAGCTGTTTTCTTCAAAAGCCGTCAGCCCGCCTTCTTTGCAGCCCGCTTGTTTTTTTTGTGGCTTCGTTGCTCGGGGGCGGGTGGGGGGCTTTCCTGCTCTCGGGTGGGCAGGGGGGGGTGTTGTTGGCGCGCCAAAGCCACCCAAACAAGCGCCAAAGCACTGTGCGCCGGCAAGGCCAGTGCGAGAATGTTCCAGTTGTTCTGGTCAAATATAGGCAACCCCTTGAGTGCAAGCCCAAGCCATGCCACCCCCGCAAGGCAACCACACAGCCATGTGAGGCGCACAACACAACGTTGGGCACCTGTACGCGCAAAGCCATAGGCCCAAACAGCGCCCAACAAAAAAAGCGGGTTTGCCAAAAAAAGGTTCTCGTTCCCATGCGTTACCGTGTGGTTTGTCCACTCCATCACCACCAAGGTTGTCCCCAAAAAACCCCAAAGCGAAAACCACCCTATGCCGGCCAGGCCCAGGCCCCACCTCGCCCACTTCCTCCCTTTTGAGGCCCCATGCCCCAATACCCCAAATATGAAGGCCATGCCGAGGCCTATGCCCAAACATGCAATCTCCGTCTCCGGCGGAAATTCACGCGGGTTGGGCCGTAGCTTGTTCTTGGAAAAATTCCATGAGTTGGCTACCAGAGGCCTTGGCTGCAACCCCTGGTGTATTGAAAATTGCAAAACCCGCCTCTCCAACTCGTCCGGCAAAAAAGCCTCCTCATAGGCATGAATGGGTTTGTCCAATTCGTCGTTTTGAAAAAAATCCAAAAGCAACAACATCGGCGGGTTCACCACGGAATAACGCCGCGTATGCTCTCTTATCGTCATACGTGCGGGTTGCTGCTTCAACCAAACGGAAAACTGCCCCCCCAAAACCTTGTCCAAAACATCCCTCACCCGCGTCGCACAGTTGTCATTGTAGTGGTGGTATAAATAACCGCGGTTTCGCGGCAACGCATTCTCCTCCAACGCCAAAGCCATGCCCCTCGCCTCCTCTGGCGCCAGGTTAAACAGAGACAAACGTACGTGCCTGTCTTCTTGCGCATAAAGCTCTAAAACAGGCCTCACGGGCGTTACGTCCAGAAAAAACTCCAAACGCCCCATGGCAAAACGAGGCAACATTTCACGGTTAACCTCAAAGGCGCCATAGTTGTACATTTGGCTCCTCCCCCGCTTGGGCTCCTCCACCACAAAGGCAATATGCCCCCACCAGGCCGCTACCTCGTCCCCAGGCCCAAAAGTGGCCAAAAGTATTTGGGGAATGGACGGCGACGCTTCCTCCAACGGAGTGGGCACTTGGCTTAACAAAAATACGCGGGCCAGCAATAGGGCAGCACTACACGAGAAAACCATAAGAGAGCCCCAAGTCTCACAAGCTTTTGACGGCTTGTCCACTTGAACGATTTGGCGAACTCATGCAAAGTCCTCTGGCACGCTTATGCCAACCCATAACCATGCCAACTCAAGTGGAGCCCCATTGCCTTGAATGATGACCGCGAAAAAACACCCAACCCCACCCTGGAGCCTGACTCTTTTGAGCTCCATGTCTCCCCTCAAACAGTACAACTCGGCCAGCCCTTCTCCGTCTCCTTGAGCCTTCGACACCCCCACTCCCTCCGCTTTGAGCTCCTTATCCCCCCTGCCAATACCAACTTCGACATTCTTTCGAAAACACGAAATAGAGAGGACTTTCCCAAGGACAGCTCCACCACCTTCTCCATCCAAATGGCCGCCTTTGAGTTGGGTACCCTGGAGCTCCCCCCCCTCCAGTTTGAAGTCACTTCCCCCTCCCAAGTGGCCTCCTTCTCCCCACCAACCCCCTCCATCTCCGTCGTCGCCTCTACCTCGCATATACCCTCCCAATTGGAGGACGTCCGCCCCCCCTCCCCTGTCTTCATCCCCAGCTATACACCCCTCTATGCAGGAACTGCTGCCTTGGCTATGGCCCTGGCCCTCCTCCTCTCCTGGAAATGGCTCAACCATAGAAAAAAAATGCCCCCCCCTCCTGCTCCCGCCCAACCCCTCGCAGCGAAAACAAAAGAAGCCCTCCTTGCCCTGCGCGCTCAGGCACTCCCATCTCAAGGCAAAATACGCGAATATTATTTCAAACTCTCTGAAATCATCCGCGGCTATGTCGGACAGCTCTATCACTTCGACGCCCTCGAATGTACAACAACTGAGTTTATCCGCTCCATTCAACGGCTATATTCAACCCAACTCCCCTTCGCTGCTCTGGCCAGCTTCCTCCATGAGTCTGACTTCATTAAATATGCAAAAGGAACTGCCGATATTGCCAAATGCGAGTTAGACTTTAAATTCGCTTATCAGCTGGTTGAACAAACCACCCCAACGGACACCCCCCCTCCTGCCCATAGCAACCCCCATGCCCACCCTCCACTTCCATAGTCCACTCGCACTATGGCTCCTCCTCCTCTTGCCGCTCGCCCTCGCCTTCGGCATCCACAACCAACGCAAACGCACCGCATTGCGTTTTGCCTCCAATGCCCTCTTCTCCTCACCAACCCGAGGCCTACGCGCCCACCTTGTCGGGTGGCTCCCTCTCCTCCTTCAAATGCTGAGCCTCTCCCTGGCTATGGTAGCTCTGGCCCGCCCTCAAGTCCAAGAGCGTTATACGCGAAAACACACAGTCGAAGGCATTGACGTTATGATTGCTTTGGACCTCTCCACCTCCATGAAAGCAGCTGACTTCAAACCCCTCAACCGCATCAACGTCGCTAAACAGGTGCTTTCTGAATTCATTGAGAAAAGAGGTAATGACAGAATCGGCCTCGTTGTCTTTGCGGGCTCCGCTTATACTCAAGTGCCCCTCACTCTGGACTATGGCATTCTTAAACAAATTGTGGGGCAACTGGAAACAGGTACCATCCAAGACGGAACAGCCATCGGCGACGCACTGGCCAGCGCATTGCTCCGCCTGCGCAAATCCGAAGCCAAAAGCAAAGTCATCGTCCTCATCACCGATGGTGACAACAATGCAGGCCGCCTCTCCCCTCTGGACGCCGCACAACTGGCCGCAAGCTACCACATCCCCATTTATACCATTCTGGTCGGCAAAGGCGGCAAAGTCCCCTTCCCGAGGGCCGACCCCATGTTTGGAGTCATTGAATGGATTGAAATAGAAATTCCAACCAATCCAGCGCTGCTCGAAAATGTGGCCAGCATTTCCGGCGGCATGTCCTATCTCGCCACAGACAAACAATCTCTGGAGCAGGGACTTCAAAACGCCCTCAACACTTTTGAACGCTCCAAACTGTTGGATGGAACACCCGACGCCAATTATGCAGAGTTGTTCGGTGGTTTTCTGCTCGCGGCCTTCTTGTTGATGGCTGCAAAACTCACCCTCCAAAACGGCCCCCTGCGTGTGCTCCCATGACAAACTGGCAATTCCACTTTCTGGGTTACCCCATCCACATCCACAAACCTTGGATGTTGCTGGGGCTCTTGCTTGTCATGGCGTTGACTTGGTGGAGCCTCTCAAACACATGGCGCCGCATCCCCAAAGCCTCCACCCTTGTAGCCCCACACTTGCTCGAAACCCTGGTGCCCGGCATCTCAAAAACACAACCCCTCTATAAAACCCTCCTCTCCTTTTTGGGGTTGAGCTTCTTTGTCATCGCCTTGTGTCAACCCCAATGCGGCAGCCAAACCGAAATTGTCAAACGCCGCGGCGTCGACATTGTATTGGCCATGGACGTCTCAAAATCCATGCTGACAAAAGACATCTTGCCCAGCCGCTTGGAGCGGGCAAAATTGGAATTCTTCCACCTCATCGACAAACTCAAAGGCGACCGAGTCGCCATTGTGGCCTTCTCCAGCTCGGCCTTTGTGCAATGCCCTCTAACCAGTGACTATGGGGCCGCCCAACTTTTCCTAAACAACATCCACGTCGACACCTTTCCTCCTGGCCCTACCAATGTGGGCGCTGCATTGAAACTCTCAGCAAAATTGTTGAACGATGCGGGGACAGGCTCCAAAAGCCGCGTTGTCGTTTTGCTTTCTGACGGGGAAGACCTTCTCAACGAAGTGGAAAGCGGAATTGAAACCCTCAAAGCTGCCAACGTTCAAGTGCTTGCCGTCGGAATCGGCAGCGAAATAGGAGAGCCCATCCCCAAATATAACGCAGAAGGAAACATCGCCGGCTATATGAAGGATGCACAAAACAAAACCGTCATCTCCCGCCTTGACAAACAACTCTTGAAAAACATCGCCAACGCAACCCAAGGGGAATTTTTCTATGAGCCCAATGGCGTTGCAGCAAACCTCGTGGGCGCACGCATCGACTCTATGCAAAAAGAAGAATTCGAATCCCGCGTCAGCACCCGCTATGCGGAAATATTCCAACCCTTCGTCGCACTTGGAATCCTCTCCCTCCTGGCCGGAATGCTCTTGCCACCCTCCAAAAGGAAAGCCCAATGACGGCTCACCCCCTGCTCTGGTTTTGGCTGAGCTTTGCCTTCTCCTATTCGGCCTTCGCCCAAAACCTCTTCCAAAAAATCCCCCCCACCGTCCAACACGGAATAAAGGCTTATCGGGCAGAGCACTTCGAAAATGCCCTCTCCGCATTCGAAGAGGCCCAAACCCAAATGCCCTCAAACGCTCAACTCGAATTTAACCGCGGTACGACACTCTATAAACAAGGTAAATATGAGGAGGCACTCCAGTCTCTCAGCCATGCCAGAGAATTGGATGACGGTAGGCTTTATGGCGATATTTTTTATAACATGGGCAATACGTATGCGGCCATGGGCAATGCCGACGACGCCATTGCCTCCTATCGCCAAGCCCTCAGAGTCAACCCCCAGGACACCATGGCAAGGCATAACCTGGAGTTCCTGCTGAGCCAGCCCCCTTCTCCTCAAAAGGACAACCGCCAAAATACCCAAAAGTCCAACAATACCTCAGAAAAAAAACCGGAAAATGAGCCCCCAAAAAAGCCCCCCTCTCATACGCCTCCTCAACACAACACCCCTCCTGGCAAAATACCTCCAACCCCCCCTATCAATGAAAAAACACACCCCCATAAAAACCAGAAGGACTCCTCCCAAAATACTCAACCCCAGGCAAATGACTTCAATGAAAAAAACGTAGACGAAAATACACCCCACAACAGCTTGCCTCAACAACAAGAAAAACAACTTAGCCGAGAAAACGCAGACAAAATCCTCGACACTTTCGGAATGGATGAGAAAAGTTATGAGCCCTGGCGCTTTCAGAAAAAAACGCCTGTCGAAGGGTGGCAATATGAGCAAGATTGGTAGGTGCTTTCTCCTTCTCCTCCTCTGCTCCCCCCTTGCTTGGGCAGAGCTCGAATTCTTTCAGTCCGCCGATAAAACAACCATTGGCCTCGAAGAAACCTTTCAACTCAGCATTGTCGTCTCCGACGCACCCCCCAATGCCCAACTCCAGCTCCCCTCCAGCAACGACTTCGAAATCCTCTCGCGCTCCCAATCCACTCAACTCCAATATAGGACAGGCAGCAACCTTCAAAAAGAACAACGCTACCTCTTCATCCTGCGCGCAAAAAAAGAAGGACAACTGCTCATCCCCGCTGCCCTCCTGAAAACAGAAAAAAATACCTATAGGACAGAAACCATCGCCATCCATGTCGTCCCCAGCCAAGCAACCCCTTCGCCTTCCTTCCAAAAAAATACCCCCCCAACAACACCCCGCCTCCCCCGCGCAGACTCAGACTTGTTTATACAAATGAGCCTCGACAAATCCTCCGCCTATGTCGGAGAACAAGTCTTGCTCAGCTTGCAGGCCTATTCCAAAACAACCAACATCCACATTGAATCCCTCTCCATGCCTACTTTGAAAGGCTTCTTGAGCGAGGACATTGAGCTGAGCTGGCCCCTGCTCACCGAGCATAAACTCGTCAACGGCGCCAATTATTATGTCACAACCATCAAAAAACGCGCCCTCTTCGCCATCCAATCAGGAAATTATACGGTTGAGCCGGCAATGGCGGACTTCGCTATTGGAGGCTTGTTCAAAGTGCGCGAAGCTCGCCGCGAAAGCAATGCCCTCACCCTTGAAATCCTCCCCCTCCCCCCTTCGGCCGAAAACCTCCCCGTCGGACAATGGAAGCTGGAACTCAAAATACCTCAAACCCCCCTCGTGGCCGGCCAACCCGTTGAAATAGACTTGGTCCTCCAAGGAAACGGAAATATTAAAAACCTGCCGCCCCTCGAGTTGCAATTCCCAAATACCTTCAAAACCTTCCCGCCAACCGTTCAAACCCATACGCAAATTTTGAACAACAAACTCATCGGAAGCCGAACCATCCACCACGTCGCTATCCCCAAAGAAGCCGGAACCTTCACCATCCCCGCAACAAAATTCAATTATTTTAACGCGGAAACAGCAACGGTGGCCTCCTCTCAAACCCACCCCCTCTCCCTTATTGTCCTCCCCAACTCCAGCGAAAATACCCCCACCCATATACCTGCCCCTCACACCACCACCCCCCCTCCGGAGCAGAAAACCTTCCCCATCCGCCATCAGGCCCTCCTCGGCCCCCCTCTCCCCCCTCTGGTACACAAAACCCTCTATTGGCTGCTCCTCGCCCTCCCCATCTCCCTGCGCCTCTTGGGAATGCTCGCCCAGTTCGCATTTTCTAAAATGCGCCCCTCTTCCAAAAAACAACAACTCCAACGAGAAAAATCCACCACCCAAACAATAAAAACCTTGCTCAGCGAATTGAAAAAAAACCCAAACACGGCTTCCTTCTCTCAACTCGGAAAAAACTTCTCCACATTCTTGGAGCTCAAACTCGAGGCCTCCACTCAAGGGCTTACGCAGGAGCAACTGAATTCCAAAATGCAGGAAAAGGGCCTTCCCAACACCTTGCGAGAGCACGTCCTCTATATCCTCAGCGAGTGTGACTCGGTGCAGTTTGGACACTCCCCCCCTCACCCCCAAGTCTGCACAGCCATACTTCACGTCCTCAAGGAGTGGCCATGACTTTCTTGCCTGTGCTGGCCTTGGGCCTTTTGGGCAGCTTCAGCCCCCAAGAGGCACAATCCATTTTCCAACAAGCCAACCAAGAGTTTGCTGCCCAAAATTATATTTCAGCCAAAAACGGCTACCAAAAACTGCTGGACGCAGGCTTTGTGGAAGCAGAGCTCCACTATAACCTTGGGACAACCTGCTTGGAGCTCAAAGAGTTGGGTTGCGCCATTTGGAATTTGGAAAAAGCCAACCAGCTTTCTCCCAACTCAGAGGACATTCACTTTAACTTGGCTTGGGCACGCACGGAGCAGTTGGACTCTGTGCCTTCTGTTGAAACACCCTTCTTCTATAGGGTGCTTCGCAACATCCCCAACCCGTTTTTAGCATGGGCTTTGCTGGGGCTTGCCTGGGCCCTCTTCCTAAGTTTTTTCTGCCTTCAACGCTTCCCCAAACAACTGCGCCTGCTGAAGGCCATGGACTTCATGCTTTGGGTTTTGCTTGGCCTTTGCACCTTCACTTTTGTGGCCAAATGGCATGCCCCTTCCCAATGGGAAGAAGCCATCGTCCTCCCCCAAACTGCTGCCACACTGCAACTCCCAACGAAACAAGCCCAACCCCTCTTTGAGCTTCATGCTGGCCTCAAAGTCCGCATTCTTGAGCGCACGGGCCAGTTTGCCAAAATACGCACAGCCAACGGCCAAGAAGCCTGGATAAGCCTCCAAGCCCTCGGCTTGCTTTGAGTGCCTCTCGCACCCAAAGGGCAAAACCCACTCAGCGTGCCGGCTGCTTTCCTCGAATGAGGCTGTCAATGCTGGCACGCTCTTCTGCGGCGTAGTTTTCAGTGGGGGTTTGCCCTGCAGCCATAGCAGCAACCTTGCCTGCGGTTTTGGAAACCGGTGGCGGGGCAGGTTTAGGGGCGGAGGTAGAAGAGGCGGAGGAGGCCGCAGACGCCCGTTTTTGGAAATTCTGGAGGCTTCTATAGAGTTTTTGCCAAACGGTTGTGCCGCCTATGGGGACAATACCCAAACAAAGGCCTATGGCCACCCAAAACAAAGCAAACAGCGTCAAACGAAAAAAGCGCATGCTTTTCTTTTGCCTCAATTTGCCCATGGGCGCCAATTTTCAGACGGGGTTTCCCTCCCCAAAGAGGACTTTCAACAAATGCATGGGCACAGGCAACAACTCCAATAGGGCTGACAACTGCTTTTGCGCCTTCGGGTTTCGCGCCTGTATACGGCGACACAACAACAACTCATTCTTCGCCGAATGCTCCCACCCCACCAACTCCGTCACCCCAACCTGGTAGCCCATGGCCTGCGCCGCAAGGCTTCGCAATACATTGCTCAAATGGGAGCCAAATTCGCGACGGTGCAAAGGGTGCGCAAACAATGCCTGCAAAGCACCCGCCCCAGGTTTGCAATGCGTCAACACACGCGCCAACTCCGCCTGGCAACACGGTACCAACGCTATGTGGTCCACCCTCAACAACAAGGCCCGCGCCAAAGCATCGTCCGTCGCCGTGTCACAAGCATGCAGGCCCGTCACAAGGTGCACCCCCTCCGGCAATTCGGCCGTCGCAATGGGCTGCGCTATAAAACGTAAACGCGAAAACCCCAACTCCTTGGCCGTGGCCTCCACCCGCGCCAAAAGCTCCCCGTTGGACTCCACACAATAGAGCAACCCACGGCCCCGTTTGGCTAATATCAACTCGTGCAACACAAAACCCAAATAGCCCTTGCCACTCCCCACATCCACAAGGCATGGCTCCTCATGCCGCGCATAAATGTCGTCAAGCGCCGGCTCCAACAACCGCACCAGGTGGTTCACTTGCTTGAGTTTGCGACGCGCATCCGCATTCAACGCACCCTCGGGCGTCAACAAGTGCAAAGCCTGCAACAATGCCGTGGACTGGCCCTCCAACAACTCCCCCGCCACCTGCTTTGCCTTCAACCCCTGGCGCGCCTTGCCACTCAGAGGGCTACCACCTCTTGTACCTCGGGGACGGCTTCCTTCAGGCGTACCTCTATGCCCATCTTCAACGTAATTTTGGCCGACGGACACCCCGCACACGCCCCCCTCAAATGCAAATATACGACGCCATCCTCAAAACGCTCCAACGCCACATCCCCTCCGTCCATCGCCAACGCCGGACGTATCTCCACCTCCAATACCTTCGCTATCCGCGACTCCACCTCCGTCCACTCCTTGTTCGCCTGCGCCTCCAAACTCGCCTGCCCCTCCTCCGTCAATACCGCTTCCCCTGCCCCTAGGTGCCCCTCCAATACCTCCACTACCCTGTCGTTTATCTCCACCCACTCCCCTTGCTCCCCCTTCCTTATGGAAACAAACCCCATCCCCAATGTTACCTCGGAAACTCCAGACAATAACAACAGCTTGTGCGCTAACGGCGATATGCCCGCCGCTTGCTCCACAGAGGAAAAACTCATGCCCCCCAACGGAAGTATGGGGTGGTTCAAAACATATTTCAGCGTGTTGGGGTTAGGTGTCCATTCCAAATGAATGCCAAGTGCCATCAGCCAAACTCCTTGCAAAGAGTGTACTCCACGTCTTAGGATTTTTCCTGAAATGAAGGACTTGGTATGATAGAAGCTATCCCAGAGGCAATTGCAGAATGCCGGTCTGCAACAACTGCTTAAAATGACAGCACTTTAACCTTCTTGGAAAATCTCCCCCCTCCCCCTACCCTTTGAGGCTTCGCTTTTATGAAACTCCGGTTGCCCCTTTTGCTCCTCCTCGCTGCCTTCTCCGCCAAAGCACAGCGCATTGTCATCCTCCCTCCCCCTGGCAAAGCTACCCCCGCCCACCAACAGGTTCGCTCCCTCCTGTGTGAGCAAACCACTGCCGAGTGCGTCAACCCTTCCTCGGTTATGACGCAAAAAAAAGTGGACTGGAGAAAAATAAAAAAACACCGCGTCCAATGGGTGCTCTCCACAACCTCCTCCAAAAAACCCACCCCAAAAGCCAAACCCACCAAGCAAAACCTCACCGTCACTGCTCAAAATGCCTCTACCAAAAAAATACAAACCAAAGCCTCCTTCCCTCTCTCCCCCTCCGGTACGCTGAGCGCCTCTCACGCAAATAAACTCCGCCAAACCTTCTCCAACTCCCTCAAAATCCGTGCCAAAACCACCCCCCATGCCTGGCACGAGGACGTGGCCTCCTCCAGGCCCCCTCCTGGAGACTTCTACCAAAGCCCCCCTCCCCCTCCTCCCCCTCCTCCCC
>Ga0209755_10006414_pt1 | contig 13035 bp, 13 predicted proteins | sample TergutCo191P1_FD_187301 | JGI IMG/M metagenome (GOLD analysis project Ga0209755, IMG submission 187301) | Cornitermes sp. P1 segment gut microbial communities from Petit-Saut dam, French Guiana - Co191P1 (SPAdes) (version 2) | ecosystem: Host-associated > Arthropoda: Insects > Digestive system... | reverse complement strand
ACATGCTGCAGCATCCAGCTGATTGAACTTCTGAAGTATGGACCTCGTGTAAATATGTGGAAAACAGGAAGTGCACAGATCGAAGGCTCCAGGTTGTCCGCACAACTGCATTTTATACAGTTGCACCCAATATTTTTGTGGGTCCTCAGCATGGAACTTACATCTTGTCACCATACTGGTATCCACAGTTTTAAGTAGCACATAGACTTACGGAAAATTTGTGTACCTCTGTTTAAAAACTCTGCCTACATGCTACATATTCATCATACAAATCATTCAGCAATAATGCCAAGGCAACAGTCCTTGTTTATTCGTCTAAGCAGCCAACATGTCAGTGTACTCTGTGAGGGAAATGCATTATTATTGAATGCAGATGCAGGTGGTATACCTCTGACATATATGGGGGAGTTCCAAAAGTAAGGTAACACAGTTTTTAACTTTTAAGTGAGCCATCCCCATTGTGCTACATACAATCATAAAGATAAGTAGAGTAAGTGAAACACAACTGATGAATCTCTTCTTGCTACTGAGCTTTATTTACATAGCGTACCTTAAGAGCAAGAGCAGCTACATGTTTCGGCCTTTTTATCTAGGCCATCATCAGACTGAACGTATGTTCAACCTGATGATGGCTTAGATAAAAAGGCCGAAACATGTAGCTGCTCTGGCTCTTAAGGTACACTATGTAAATAAAGCTCCTTAGCAACAAGATATTTGTAAGTTGTATTTGACTTACTCTTCCTATCTTTATGATTGTGACACAGTTATTTACTGCAATCTTTAGCTTTATGTTACCCATCCTGTTACACACTTCGCACATAAGCAATAGCCATGTCGGTCAAGCATGACATACACACATTTTATGTAAGAACACCCAGCTGCTCTTTTTGGCTACATGTGAGCCATCATCAGACTGTTTATTAAACAAAAGAGGCAATATTCAACACATATAAAATAGGTTAAAATCTAGTGTGAGCTAAATTTGTTACATTTTTCATATCTTATAGTATGTGATGATCAAATGTGGCTGTATGTCTTCTTCAATCCAAAATCCAAAACTTAACCATCTGCCATACTACACTGTGTAACATGCCATAAGACCATGATATTAGTATCCACTGCTGTGAGAATCCCTTGTTTTCTTTCTGTGCTTTGTTAAATTTATCAGGATGGTACTTCATTGGAACCAGAATGTGCTTGAAATATCAATGCTTTGAACTGACACAAGAAGGATATACATTAGCTCCAGTTTATGAAGTTTTGAGAAACTGATTGAATACCCTCCCACTGCCACCAGGCGAAAGCCCAATTGCAGTTAAATAAATATTATTATTATTATAATTTATAGAATTAATAGAAATTAATAGAATAAAGTACATCAAAATAAAAAATAATAGAAGTGAGTTATGCATTTATGAAAGTCTATCTTCATGTCCCAGTATTTTTCTCAAGCCAATAGACTTTTGAAACAGTGGATGAATTGTATTGAAATTTCAGTATCATGCTAGTACTAGAGCTCTTATTGTTTCTGTACTCAATCTTCAGCCATCAATTTTATCAGAATGGTAGCTGTAGAAATTGTGAGATGGGATTAATACTAGCACCATACACAGAGTTCTGGAATGTTTTGTGGAATGTAAAGAATGGTATGGTGGCCACATCAAGGGCATCTTTTGTTTTCCACTTGTTGGCAGTAACTAATGAATTATGGGATGTACGAAAGTGAAATTCTGTATGAAGAGAGACCATATAAAATTATGAATTTATTACACCATTTTTTTGTATGTTAAGTTACAAACGTGGTAACTGGAAAACCGAGATTATATTGCAGAAATTTGTTATGTAGTCAGAATATTTGCTGCAGTAATGGACCAGTGACTGCATTTAATAATGAATTTGTAACTATAAGGTTCATACTGCCATGTGTATTTGAGCAGGTTTTACTCTTGTGGTGTTATAAATGTCTTACCAATTTGTATTCAGCATCAACTTTTAAATTATATAATTTCTTGCCAGGTTGTCCCAAAAGACTACAAAACAATGGCTGCACTGTCTAAAGCCATCGCCAAGAATGTCTTGTTTTCACATCTGGATGAGAATGAGCGGTCAGATATATTTGACGCTATGTTTCCAGTCAACTTCTTGCCTGGCGAGACAATAATTCAACAAGGAGATGAAGGAGATAACTTCTATGTCATTGACCAAGGAGAAGTTGAGGTATAATTAATGGCTTATTCCTTCAGTCTGTAGATTTTAATCATGGTTTGGTTGTTAGCACTGGTGCTGTATGTTTGGGTGTTTCCAAGAATGATTCTTAGGCTGGCTGACTATTATCATATATGAGCTCTGTGGGACTTCACCCATGTCTTCAAAGTGAATGCAGATATGCCTTGAAGGAAGTTTTGTCCATCTTGTTCTAGGCCCTTTCCTTCTTAATGTTCATGTTCATGAGCTCATTTCATACAGCACTGTGTAAAGTGTGCAGTTGTTAGTGTCATTAAATTGTGAACAGTTCAGTTTTCTGTTGTCACAGTTTTAAACTGGCATGTATCCTTCAGAGTGTAGTGACCCTTTATATATATGGAATATATATATTTACAAACCATTTATTTATATATATGTAAATAAATGGCTTGTAAACTTCTGTGACAGTTAAAGATGGTTGTACTGTTCTTATAATAAAACCAACTAGATGCATTAATTTCAAAAATTTATTTTTGGAATAAAACTCTGTCTGAAACATGTAGAGTTTTATTCCAAAAATAAATTTGTGAAATTAGTGCATCTAGTTGGTTTTATTATAAGAATTTATCATGATGCATGGTCACCTAAACGTCAAAAAAGGTTATACTGTTTTATATTACGTTAAACTGAAAAACAACTACAGGTGTACGTGGGCATATGTAAAGTTGTTTTGTTTCTCAGGTATTCGTTAACAATGAACTGGTGACAACAATTGGAGAAGGTGGCAGTTTTGGTGAACTGGCACTGATTTATGGAACACCCAGAGCAGCCACTGTAAGAGCCAAGACAGATGTGAAGCTGTGGGGAATAGACCGAGATTCATACAGACGCATCCTAATGGGATCAACAATTAGAAAACGCAAGATGTACGAAGAGTTTCTTTCTCGAGTATCTATACTTGGTGAGTTAGAGACCTCTGTTAAGCATCAGCTCATTGGAGTTAGGGAGTAAAGCTGCTTCTCAATAAGTAACAACTAACTCTGGTAGCAAGACACGAGGATTCGTTACCAGTAATACCAGGGCCTGCTGCTGGACATGTTCTTGATATTGATTCTCAACCACCTCGTGTTCCGTAATTTTCCTGAGCACTCTCTCCCAAGTGCTTATAGTTAGCATTTCCCTCACATTGAAAGTCCATTATTTTTTTAACCACTTTTTATTAATAAGTGCTGAGGTGTCTGTTGCAGGTTTTGTGTGTGTGTGTCTTGTGTTCTGGTAAGCCAACAGGGATGTAACTCTTTGAACTGAATGATAACAAGCAACACCTGAATGTGTTCTTTATCTAATTTCATCACAGTCTTCATATCTGTTTGAAGAATATGGTCTTTCTGGTTCTGTCTTAGAGTTGAGAGCAGCAGGTTCCTATAAGATCATAGTCTATCTATCAAACTACATGGCACCTCATTTTTGTTGTTGTTGTTATTGTTGATGAAATACTTCTTTGTGATGTACAGCAGATAGTCATCCTAAAAAATGTCATGCATTTTGCATCTTAGTGTCTGCCACATTTTTTTCCTTCAGATGAAGTGTACAAACCAGGTGGTGTTCACTGTTCTGTGGAAATATTTCCTGTTTGGCAGTTCAACTGTTTCTTTCTTTTCAGAGAGTCTGGATAAGTGGGAGCGTCTTACAGTTGCTGATGCATTGGAACCTGTGTCATTTGAGGACCGGGAGACCATCGTGAGGCAAGGAGAACCTGGTGATGATTTCTACATCATTGTGGAGGGCACTGCATTGGTGTTGCAGTATCGAGCAGAAGGCGAAGAGCCGATGGAAGTTGGTCGACTTGGACCATCTGATTATTTTGGTAAGTCCTTTTGTTTATAGTCACATTATATTTATAGTTCCTTGTACTGATGAAGCTGGTACATAGCTAAGACATTGACATTAAAACTGGTACTGGAGAAGGAACTTGTGGACTGTATTCAGATGACAGAGGATTGTGCCTAATGTTGGCCTTTTTTTGTGAAGTGGTAATGGAGTTTCATGTTCTTAAAAGTGGGAAAGGTTGGTGTGTCACAGCTAATATGAGTTTGTTATTTATGTTACAGTATTTTACTTAATACCTATCATTTCTTTACAGGTGAAATAGCTCTGCTATTGGACAGACCAAGGGCAGCTACAGTAGTAGCCAAGGGGCCCCTCAAATGTGTCAAATTGGACAGGGCAAGGTAGTATATTACCTCCAGATTCAATGGAATCTTTAATCATTTAAGGATATTTTTATAGGCACCATTTACAAAGTGTTTCATGTACCATTAATAGTTTGGGCAGGAGTCTGATAATAATGAGTTCTTTAGTTGAATCTGGCCAGTGTGTACAGTTCCTGTGTTAGTACCATTTACATAGTGTCCTGCTGCAGTGAGAATTGTTGAGTTGTGCTGAAGTGGTGTGGCTAACATTTACAGTATTTAATTTGTATATGGTGTGTCATTTGAACCACAATTTGTAGGAATACGAAACTTTGTTCATTGGGTTGTAAATGTGTGTGCAAGAGCTGCTTAACATTTGCGTGGCAATTTGTAAATCGTTGCCACTTACGGAAGCAGAAAACCAAACTGATTCTGAGAAGTGTCACCTCTCCTGTTCTGTGTCCTCTTAAGTTCCCAGTTAGCATCACTTTCAAACTGGAAAGGTCCTGATTATATTGATTTATTATGTTCTGCAGTATTGCTTAACATTGAACATTTATTATTGGAAATAAACATACATTTTCATGTAACCATACCATTTACTTTGGTTTTCTTTATGTTACAGATTTGAACGAGTTCTGGGGCTGTGTGCAGACATCCTGAAGCGAAACATTACACAGTACAACAGCTTTGTGTCCCTTTCTGTCTAATGAGAGCCAGGTACCACCACTAATACCTAATGTAGCTGTCTTAGCATGGAACATCTTGTGGTTATGCAGAACACTGCAGATGTATGAAATTACATTAACAAGTCAGCATTTGAACATGATACATGATTCTTGTTGCCCATATCCAGGCCCTGTCATTAGATTGTGGTGGTGTAAAATAAGGAGAAGTTTCGAGAAATTTTGAGCCCTTTCAGGAGCATTTAAATTCACATGTAATGTGACTGACAATTCCGTAACGTGAAAATTAAACTTCTCTCTGTTCTTTGGTAACCCAGTAACGTGATGTGCTGTTGGTGACAGCAGTCACTGGTAAGATGTGCAACCAAATATTGGGATGGGCTGGACAAGGCATGTAACACACATAACGTACCTATCATCTGTGTAGAAAATCCTAGCAACTTTACTGTGAGACTGCAGATTGGTTGTCATGGCTCACTGTGGGTACTGCCAGTTTTGTAGAGACAAAAGCTGAAGGACAGTGATAGTGTGTTAAATACCTGGTGATTGTTTGAAACTGTAATTCAGATTTTACACATACCACTTGAATCAAGACCTTTTTTTCTCCCCACTGACTAATAATTTTAAGTGAGGGTCATGGACAACAGGTGCACAGCACTTGAATTTATTTTGAAAGGGAAAATGTGCATTTTTGAGGGTTGTATGAACTTTGCAGTAGGTATGGTTGTGAACAGGTTTGTACATCCTGTGGAATGTTCTGATTGAGATTAGAATTTACTGTTCTATGAAAGGTGGGTAGGGTGAATTAATGCATTTGGTTTGAAACTGCCAATTCTACATATTCAAAAAACATGGAATTTTTGTGGATGTATTTACTCTTAAAACCATGTATTTATTTCCTACATTTGTAGTACATAATAAAGTGAAGATAGTTGTTGTGCAAGGGGCATATAATGCCCACTCATTTACTCCAGTCTGTTGCATTTGATTGAACATGAATGGCTGATTGGCTTAAATTATCTTTCATTTACTGATTATTTTGCATTACTGTCAAAAATATCACTCTTGATGTAAAATTTGCCTTAAAATACTATTATATGCATCTGCTGTGTTAATGGTATAGAGTCCAGTTGAAATGTGATGGCACACAGTGACGCAAGCCCCTCCCTTGCGTCACTGTGTGAAGTGAAGTGAAGGGGAAACTGGCAAATGGAGTGGCTAGCTAGTACCCTTCACACTACCTCAGAACATGGTGTATCCAGCATTACTACTGCTGATGTGCACACCTCGGCAGTGAATAGTTGACTGAACTGTCGCCCCCATCCGAATTAAATGGACTTGTCCGTTTCGTCAAAAGACAAAATCTAGTTTCTGCATGTGTGCCATCACATTTCAAATGCAGTCTACTACATGCACATTATTATGTACCTTATAAACATGTTCATTTTTCAACTTTATTAATGTCTTTGCACCGGCAGCTCTGGTCATCCTTGTTTGTTTTTGTGACCAAAAGTAAAATCACATGATATTATCCATTTAGAAACGGATTAATATTTATTTGCAAATTAATCTTTTGATTAGTTGTGGGTTTATAATTTTGACATATGTAGTATGTTTTATTACATTCAAAAGGATGCCTTCTTGTCATTTGACAGGCCACCACAGAGAGAATTTCACATGCCTTAGAGCAATGGAAAGTTATGTGTTACGTAAGTAGCAGTAAAAACAAGTCGTTGCATACAATGTTGAGGTCTGAGTGTACCCGAAAGGACAGAAAAGAATTATGTTTTATGTGTTTGACAGTTAAATGTCAGGTCTGCAAGTGCTGAATTAAAATCCAGAATCCCCTTTCAGTATAACTGTGTGGAATGAGAAATGAGACATGAAACTCTGCTGGCAGTTTTGATAACTAAGGGACATTTGTATTCACATTGAATATAAAAAAGTGTAAAGAGTAGATTGTTGGTTAGAAATAATAAAATGTTATTAAGTAACAGAGGAAACAAAAAAGTTACACAATGAATGTTCTTCTCAATGGTGACTTGATTCAGGTGGCTGTAGTGTGGACAATTGTGGTAGCACTGTTAACTAAGTTTCCTGATTTAATATATATATATATATATATCTTTTGCTGATTCAAATATTCCTTCAGGCTAAAATTATAAACTTATTAATTCTTATTAGATATGCATATACAGAATGAGCTATGACAGCACAGTCAGGGAAGTGATGGGTTGGAATCAAGTGGCTGGAGTTTTATTCCCGATAAGTATAATGAGATCTTTCTTCTTTCACCACGTTCAGTGATTTACAGCTGGAGTGTGGATATAATGTACCACTCCCCCTGGTTGCAGGGTTAATAATGTGACTTCCATCCACACCCTGTGAACACCACAGTGGTGTGGTGCATATGCACAAAAATAGTTTTATCAGCCGAACATAAACTTCATTCACAGTAAGTAGTATGGCTTGTAAAGGTAGAGTTTGCCCTGCAACAGACCATGAAGGCTCAGAGGGGGAGTTGAGGTATAGCTCTTCCCCTTCTGTAATCATGGTGGTGTGGGTGGTTAACGCCACACCCTGGCCGCTTTGCCCCTGGGAAAGACATCTGATACCCATTGCACAGGAGGCTGGATGGGCTTCGGGGCCAGTTTTGACAAGGAGGGAATATCTTGCCCCCACTGGGGTTTGAACCCCTGGCCGTCTAGCCTGCAGCAAGTCGCTACACCAACTGCACTATCCAGCCCTGTTAGTAAGGCTTGTAAGCCTGCCCATACATCTGCTTTCACATGCTGTTGTATTCTGATTCTCATCCCACAGGCTGGTCTCCTGAGAGCCTTCATGTGTTTTTATGTTTCTTCCAGGGCAAACACTAATCTAGTGTCTTAAAACAGGCCATGACCAGGTCCAAATCCTTCTCAATTCTTAGTTCTCATGTAGCCCATTCAATTCTGTATGACCTTGCAGTTATAGGAAGTGTTATGTAAAATTAAGAGTCAATATTTAACACTTTTGCCACTTTGCCTTGAGATATGGGTTAGAGTTGAAATGTAAAGAGAGATTAACATGTGCCAACTTTGGAATAGTTTCATAAACAGTTACCAAAGAGTTGAAATACTGGGAGTGGTACTGACATACACCACATTGGTTGTGGCAGTGCTCAGCACCCAGTATGCAGTAGGTGCATTCATTACTATGAGCTTAATTTTATATTATATTTGGGATGATTTATATTTGGTTGCTATAAATAATGGCAGGAACATTTCAAGATGTGGATCTGTCATGGAGATCATAAATATCAGAATATTGGCATCATGCAGGAGTCGTTCAGATACACACTGCATTCATTATTATGTAGTTTATTCTGGACTTATTAGCAGTTACAGAAATAATACCTGAGGGAGATGTTATCAAGATCCTTTTGAACACAGAACAAAGGGAAGAATACTGATTTCCTATGCCATAATTTTACCTATAGTTGTGGATCCTTTCAATTACCCTCATGGAAGAATGTTATCCCATATGTTGCTTACATTTTAGTTGAAACTGTTACAATTTTTGTAGCCTATTTCAGTTATTTTCATCTACTTGTATGTGTAAATTAAATTATACTACTACAGGTAATTTTGAAAGTACAGGCTTTACAGTGCATGAATTCCTGAGTTTCATATTGGTGGATGCTTTGCATGTATTTTCCACTTGCCTTCTTCTTCCCTTACCTCTGACAAAATCAAAGTTCTGAATATGGTATTTCTACCAACCAGCCAACCCCACTACAGATCAGACCACATCAATCCTCTTACTAGCTAGCCTCTTGCGACCGGCTGTTTCACAAAATTTTAATAACAGAAGACAGACCTCAGCACCTGAGATAAGCAGTCATTTTTATATTAATTACCTGCAATAGGAAATGAGCCCATCATATCAGGCTGTGGCATGCTAGAAGATTCTGACTGCCTGACTTATAGTAATGGTTAATGTGACTCATTCTTAGTTTTAATGATGCTGTGTCAGCTGTGGACAGTGATACCACTGAGTTACAACACAGGCAGATGTTCATGAATGACTTTGAGGTAAGACTTTGGGAGTTGGTTATTGCCTGTTTGAAGGTGTATTGCCAATTCATATAGACTGATGAATGCCACAGGAAACTTCAACTTGGAAACCAGTAGTCTAACCAAGATTTGTAGTGGGTGCCTGCTATTTACTGCTTTATCGCTAAACCCAACTGCTGTAGGTCCCCTCAGTTCAACACCATTTCCCATCATTGTCCTGTTGCCAGTATATGCAGTCCCCTGATGGTTGCTTTTGTTACACATTTGTTGGTGGTGGGGGTAGAGGCAAGCAGGCACTGGCAGTCCACCTTCCATCAGTTCAGTCATGTTCCACTGTAAGTGGTTACTGTTCTCAGAATCGTCACACTTCAAAATGCATGTGCCATGTTTCAACATGCACCACTGTGATGTTTTGATGACTGTATACATCAGTTCTGTTGTTAATCTTCCTCACCTGCTTTGACATGTTGTAATTAATCTAGAAGTTACAAAGTTATGTTTGACACCTGAGGATTGAAGGTATAAATGAATTTACTGTAGTCTTGCATAATTTTATTTGATTTTAGAGAAGTAACAGGGAACACTAGTGTTTCTGTTAACATGGGAAGAGGTTCACTTCCACTTGTTGCCATATTACCAAGTTGCAATTTAACGTTCTACAAAAGTTCTGACTGAACATGATAAAAAATTAACATTATATTTATTACTATACCAATGTTTGATTTATGTACATAACATAGCAATCTGTAAACATACTGAAGACTTGTGAAAAGAATGAACTGATACAGTACTTTTTTCATATTATGCATTAATACACAGGAAAATAAAAAGCTCCAGATTTTCCATAGCTGTTTGTATTTTATACAGCATGGTTTTCCATTAGTCTCCATATCAAAGTCCACAGGTTTCTTCAGGTACTGTGCATATCCATGCGTTCATTCCCACATCACATCCAAAATAAAGTGAAATCCATATGTACAAATGCACAAAATATCCGTATGTCTTGACACTGAAGGCACTAGAGAAAAAAGTCTGCTACAGTCAAGCCTTTTTTCCTAGCACCACACATACAAAATATTTACAACACTGCAAGTTACAGTACAAAATATCGGGCTTCTCAATGCTGCTAAATAAATAACTGGCGTTCATTACACTCTAACGTTATTTAAAAAAGAACTGTGTATTACTGTAACAGGTATTTCTATATATATTTAAGGAATTAAGCAGTAGATGTACCATTTTATATAATTTCAGCACTGTGTAATATGCACTGAAAGAAAAGTTATGTTAGTTTCCACACTGCAAGAGAAATTAAAATGGGTTCAGTAGTTGGTGAAGGTTAAGTTTACAGGATGATAAATGCCTGTACATTAAGGAAGGGCAATGGAAAATAAAATGTGGTAAAGTAAATGGAGAACTGACGAGGTGATACAAGGTAAAAATCTGTTGATGTAAGACCACATGGTGTTGCCATCTTCTTCCCCATCCTGCAGCTGTAGCAGGAACTATCCTCACCAGCATGCAGTGGACGAAATGGAAAGTTGTGTTGTTACGGGTCTTGGTGACATCTTTCTTCACACGTTTCCCATCCTGTTGTACAGTCCCATCTCCTTGGAGCTCAGCCCTGCTGTGATTATGTAGTACGTACATTTGCTGCTGGAAAATGCTAACTAGCCTGGCAGGACATGAAGGGAGGTCCCAAGATGTAAATGGCTTTATAGCAGAAGACAAGGAAACACCTCAGGCAGAAGACAAAGACCTCAGCACTGGATAATCAAGACACCCAAACACCAAGAAGATCAAACAAAGGACTGCGATCAAGAATATAAACAGATGTCACCTCATCTCACAACTACTGGCACCAATGCTTGAACTCATATCTTTGTGGTGATCAGACAATACCGCAAACAAACTAATACTGTACAATGTGTTAAATTTAAATGATGGACCTTTTGCTGAAAGCTCAACACCCTTTTCCTTCTCCAAAGATAGTAGTGAATTGGCACCTTGTATCTTCTTTGTTTCCATGTGTTCTTCCTCTAAGATGAAATTTCATGAGGATATATTGCAGCTTCTGAAGAACTGTAGTTTTTGAAACAGGATGGGCAAGGATAGTGGTTTACTCTGTCAACAGCATTTGAAGTTATCTGATCCATTAATCACTATGCAGAGCAACTGCTTCTCAGCATGTCTTCAGTCCTTGCTGTGGTAAAGAATTTTTCACTTTTCTCAATGATCCAATTTTTCCACATCTACTTTCATCGGTTTTTCCTTTCTTCTACCTTCCTGAACTCAGTGTTTCTTCTCCCTGAATGATGAGGTTCAATGGGGACTCTGCATAAAATTAGTCTCCTAACTCGAAACATATCTGGACACTCTAAAAGCACATGAAATAACCCAACAGCAGCATCTCCTCAACAAACTGGAATGTAGCCATGATAGTTTGATACTGACTACATTCAAAATTTGTCAAGTTATGCGAAGTTGCTTTCCAAATTCCCAAACAAAGCTGATAAATTTTGTTCCATAAGCAAATTCTGTCCATGCAGTCATCCAGGTACCTTTCTTCTAAAGCACTGGATGATAACATACAATCAGATTTGCACTGAAACAAAAACTGGGTATGAGGCAATCAATGTCCAACTTCACTGGAATCCACTGCCAATACTATGATGATTATTGCCATGCACCATTCTTTGTGACTTCACCTTCCATATCCTGTACTGAAAGTGACTTGCCTCTATGATGAATTTTCAACTTCTTGTTGCCTTTCCCACTTCACCATAATTTTCTTCAAGCATCAGAAGTTTTCCTTGTAGACTAAGTACTTCTCTTCATGCTCCCAAACTTGGATGCAGTACGTTAATAATCAATATCCATACCAGATGGCAAACTCAAATTCTTGCAGTGTGCTGTTACTGAACAATTCTGTATATTAAAATTCTGTATTAATGTTTGACTCCTGTGATGTGGCATATTGGAACATCAGTTGAATCCATCTTCCAGTTTCATATATCCGAGTTACATTGTGCTGAATTGAACTGAGTTTCCTTTCAGAAAAAAACAGCCCTCTTTAGTAAACTTATATAAATATTTAAAATATCTATCACCTGGAATGTGCTGTCATCACTCGAGCACGTTTCTTGCTGGGATGTATATGAAAGTGTCTTCTCCTCACACCACACTGTCCATGAAAGCAGCAAATAGTCAACAAAAATTTGTTGCTTCTTTGCATTTCTCTGACAACTTGACAGCAGAAAGTAACACTTCTGTATCCATATGATCAGTTGCAAGTTTACGTATATAATAAAAGGACAACGAAAATATACGATGGCAGTGGAATATTAAGGGTTCTGTTTGTATGAAGATACGAACAACCCTCTGGGACCTCCCTGCAACATACACACACTTCACATTGTGTTGAGAACTGCAAGACTGGCTTTACAATCGATCTTGGTCCTCTGGATATCCTCAAATATGAGGCCAAATGATGTTATAAACTCTAAGCACTTCTCATCCGAATCGAAAGCCAATTCCTGCACCACGAAACTCAGGGGCAAAAACGGACGATAGCTGAGATCACAAACACAAGAGACACAGTATTAGACAACCAACAGACCCTACACAGTGAAGATCATTTTTCTGCAATGAAACGTAAGAATTATCACTCCATACCAGAGCCTGGAAGAAATCAAACGTTACATTCAGTATTGAATATTGATGTTTCTGAAACTGCCTTGTGTTACACAACATGAAGGTTCATCACTTTATCATATCCTCTGTCAGTTCCCTGCTTTAGTTCTTAATTTAATTACCCTAACTATATTTGGTCAAAAAACAGATTATGAAGTTTCTAGTTAATTAAATTTTTGTGTGACTAACCAAATTTTTTACTTATAAAATGTGCAGTCATTCACC
>Ga0209755_10006413_pt1 | contig 13037 bp, 9 predicted proteins | sample TergutCo191P1_FD_187301 | JGI IMG/M metagenome (GOLD analysis project Ga0209755, IMG submission 187301) | Cornitermes sp. P1 segment gut microbial communities from Petit-Saut dam, French Guiana - Co191P1 (SPAdes) (version 2) | ecosystem: Host-associated > Arthropoda: Insects > Digestive system >... | reverse complement strand
AGAAAAATGTTTTTATCTTCAGGGATAAGTCCCAGCAGTTGTACCCCAACAGTGTCGATTATGTCATCTACAGTGGTTTTAATAAGCTTGTATTTTTTCACGAGAACCCTGTTTACAAGCAGTCGCAGATTGGATATCCCCAGTTCGCGAACGGCGGTCGCTGTTCGTTCGGCATCGCGTACGGAGGTCAGTTCTCCTGTGGTCACTATAATCGACATGTCAGCATTGCTGTTTGCAAGGCGGAATCCCGAGCCTATACCTGACGGAGAATCGACGAGGCAAAAATCAAAATAATACCGGACTTCATCAAACATTCTCCTCAGCGCCTCTTTGTCCACTTCATCTTCTGATGTATATGCTACAGGGGCGGAAAGAAAGTAAAGATTCGGAATCCTTGGAGATTCGCTGATGGCCGAGGTCAGCTCTACTCTTCCGCTCACGACATCCATATAATTCATGACAGTAAAGTCAGTCATGTCGAGCGCAAGGTCGAGATTCATAAGCTCCGCGTCAAAATCTATGCAAAGAGTCCTGTATCCGAGTACAGCAAGGCATGAGGAAAGTGCGGCAACTGCCGTTGTTTTGCCCGTTCCGCCTTTACCTGAAGCTACCGCTATAACTTTACCCATAGTAATAATCATTCCTTTCGCTTCTACCAATTATATACAATCTATCTCACTTTTTCAAATCTTTTTTTACCGTATAACAACATTGTCCGCACCCAGCATTTCCTCCAGCTCTTTTACAAAAGCCTCGTGGATAATGCATTTTGCACCAACATTTTTCTTTGTGTCCACCATGTGGAGCACCATTGACTGATGACCGGGGAACATCATATGTATAAGCTTTATCCGCTCATATTCAGGACTTTCTTCACTTGGGAGTTTTAGATACAGTGTTTTACCGTCGGCGGGGCGGTTTGCCTTTGCACTTCCTCTTTTCAGACTGTTATTTTTATTTTTTTCGGGCGGCGTAATGCCCTGTGTTTCGGTTATCGGGCGCAGCGCTTCTAATACGATTTGCGGATCTTTGTCGTCTCTGACGGAGATTCTTCCGTATGCAAGCACAACAGACTCCGTTTGCATATACGCGCCGGACTCGTCGATTACTCTTTGAAAAGCCAGCATCTCGATACTGCCTGTAGCGTCAGCAAGAGAGATATAAGCCATTAGCGAATTGTTTCGTGTGGGCTTTGTCTTGACTGATTCTATGATGCCTGCGAGCACTATATTTTGATTATCCCTAAACTGTACATTTCCATCCTCGCGAGAAAAATCAGCCAGAAGCTCACCTATGCAGGAGGCGTCAAACTGCTTTGCTGCCTCTCTGTAGTCATCCATCGGATGACCCGAAAGATACAGTCCTGTCACTTCACGCTCCATGCGAGTCAGTTCGCCCTTTGTATATTCCGAAACATCAGGAAGTTCTATACCGCCAAAACCCTGCCTGTCTGCCGCTCCGGGCATATCAAGCATATCTGAGATGCCAAACAAATCTATCTGTCCTTCAATATTGCGCTTGTGGTGATCGGCCACACTGTCAATAACTGCTTGGCAAATCATCAAAAGTTGCCTCCTGTTAGCCCCAAGACCATCGAAACAACCGCATTTTATCAAGCTCTCAAGCGCACGGCGATTGAGGTCGCCTCCATACATGCGTCTGCAAAAATCCTCAAAGTTCCTAAAATACCCATTTTCACTGCGCTCTGCCGTCACCTCGCTTATGAAGCCTCGCCCGATATTTTTTACGGCTACGAGGCCATATCTCAAATTATTGCCGGAGACTGTAAACATAGCGTCAGACTCATTGATGTTTGGTGGCAAGAGCGCAATACCCTGACTTTTGCACGCCGCTGTATACTCCGAGACTTTCTCAGAATACCCAAGAACAGACGACAAAAGCGCCGCCATATATATCTGCGGGTAATGACATTTAAGATATGCCGTTTGATATGAAATTATCGCGTATGCAACTGCATGACTTTTATTGAACGCATAGTTTGCAAAGGCAAATATCTCATCATAAATACTTGAGGCTATCGCTTTCGGCACACCGCCTGCCACAGCACCGCTGATGCCGCGCAGCGAATCCCCGTCGATAAACGCCTTTTTCTCGCGCTCAATCTCCGCAAGCTTTTTCTTTGACATCGCACGGCGTATCATGTCCGCCTGCCCCAGCGAAAAACCGCCCAATTTTCGGAATATCTCTATTACCTGCTCCTGATATACAATACAGCCGTAAGTGACCGACAGTATCGGTTCCAGTGATGGATGCTTATATGTGATTTTTGCGGGATTGCGGCTGCTTTCCAAAAAGCGCGGTATCGACTCCATCGGACCCGGACGGTAAAGTGCGATAATAGCCGTAATATCCTCTATGCTCTTTGGACCCAGACCGATACACACTCCGGTCATGCCCTGCGACTCCAGTTGGAAAACCCCTGAAGTATTTCCCTTTGAAAGCATGGAAAAAGTGGCTTCATCATCCTCCGGTATGGCTTCAATCGAAAAATCAGGCTCAAACTTGCGAATCTGTTGTATGGCGTCTTCTATGATCGTCAGATTGCGCAAGCCGAGAAAGTCCATTTTCAGCAGCCCAAGCTCCTCAAGCGTATTCATAGAATACTGCGTTGCAATCGTGTTATCCTTTTTTGACAACGTCAAAGGCACATACTCGCAAACCGGCATTTTAGTCACAACAACTCCGGCGGCATGTGTGCCGGAGTCTTTTGGCATATCCTCAAGTGCAAGCGCAGTATCTATGACCCGCTTAACACGCATGTCCCCGTCATAAAGCGAGCGGAGACGGCTTGAAGCTTTCAGCGCATCAGATATTGTAATGTTCAGGCGGTTCGGTATTTCCCCCGCCAGCTCACTTTCCTCTTGAAACGACAGAGAAAGAGCCTTCGACACGCTCCTGATGGCATTTTTTGCTTTCAGAGAATTAAATGTAACAATCTGCGCAACTCTGTCCGCACCGTATTTTTGCTTAACATAATCAATGACTTCACTGCGCCTGCGCTCACAAAAATCAATGTCTATATCCGGCATACTTATACGCTCCGGGTTCAGGAATCGCTCAAAATACAGATTGTATTTAAGTGGGTCAACCGCCGTTATCCCCAAACAATACGATGCAACGCTCCCCGCTGCACTGCCGCGACCCGGCCCGACGGGTATTTCGTTTTGCCTTGCATAGTCTAAAAAATCCGCGACTATGAGAAAATAGTCGGTAAAATCCATTTTTTTTATCATGTCAAGCTCGTAGTCAAGCTGCTTTAACACATCGGGTCTGTCTGTTCCATAGAGCTTTTGAGCGCCGCTCAGGCAAAGTTCTTTGAGGTATGCCGCCGCGTCATTTTTACCCTCCGGAAGAATAAATTCGGGCAGATGATGCTGTGAAAAGTCAAAGTCGAAATTGCATGCTTCCGCAATTTTGACAGTGTTGTCATATGCCTCAGATAAATCCGGAAACAGCTCGCGCATCTCTGCTTCGGACTTCAAATAAAGTTCCTGTGACTCAAAACGCATCCTATCCGTATCATCGACGGTTTTTCCGGTCTGTATGCACATGAGAACATCTTGAACCTCCGCCCCGCTCTTGTCTGTATAATGCGCATCATTTGTGACGACAAGCGGAATTTCAGTTTCTTCATGAATCCTTATAAGCCCTTCATTTACCTCAGGCTGCTCTTCAAAACCGTGATCCTGTAGCTCCAAATAAAACCCATCTATGCCTGCGTCGCCATTTTCTCCGAAAAGCTCTTGAAACTCAATAGCTTTTGCTTTTGCCTCGTTGTATCTGCCGTCTGCTATGAGTCTCGGTATTTCACCTGATAAGCATGCCGACAGCGCAATAAGCCCTTCGCTGTGTGCGCGAAGAAGCTCCATGTCAACACGCGGCTTTATGTAAAAACCTTCGGTAAATGACGCGCTCACAATATGGCACAGATTTTTATAGCCCGTCTCATTTTTGCAAAGCAATATGAGATGATGACGAACAGCATCATGCTCATACTCCATATCAAAACGCGTCCGCGCCGCAACATACACCTCACAGCCTATTATCGGCTTGACTCCGGCTTTGACCGCTTCTTTGTAGAACGCAACAGCGCCATACATGACGCCGTGATCCGTAATTGCAACACTTGTTTGCCCCAGCTCTTTGACACGGGCAGCAAGGTCTCGTATCCTGCATGCGCCATCAAGCAGGCTGTATTCACTATGAACGTGCAAATGCACAAATCCCATGATAATCGTATCCTTGTACTTTATGTACAAATAGATTACCATGAGATTAGGTCTGTGTAAAGCACGAAACTTTTATCTGTTTACTCGGCAGCCGATTTTTCGTTACAGTTCACACCGCACTTCGAGTTTGGTGTGAACTGTAACGGTTTAGAAACTAAACTACCAGGCTCTTCAAAAGCATATCCGCGCCGCTGACTATCGTTTCCATGCAACCGCTTTCAAACGGCGATTTAAGTCCCGCCTCCGTCACAACGTCGGTAAGTGTGCGCGTACCCGCCTTTTTGAGCAAGTCGATGTAACTTGACCATGCGGCGGTTCTGTTTGACTCCATCCAAAGCCGATACTGGACAGCACATGTCTGCGCAAGACAGTAGTCGATGTAGTAAAACGGACTTTCATAAATATGCGTTTGACGCTGCCACATGCCGCCTTTCCCAAAGAAAGGGTCACCGTCATAATCAAGATGCGGCTTATATTCCGCCTCAAGCTTCATCCATGCTACCTTCCGCTCAGCGGGCGACATATCGGGATTTTCATAGACAATATGCTGAAACTCATCCACCATGCATCCATATGGGATAAACGCAAGTGCCGACGCAAGCTGCATGTACAAAAACTTCTCCGTATCCTCTTTGAAAAACAGCCGCATCCAATCAGCGGTAAAAAATTCCATTGCCATTGAATGTATTTCCGCAATATCGTATGTATACTCCCGATATTCCATAATCTCAATATCCCTTGCACAGTATGAGCAAAGCGCGTGGCCGCATTCATGCGTCATAACATCAACATCCTCGCTGGTACCGTTGAAGTTGGCGAAAATAAACGGAGAACCATAGTCAGCTATAGTTGCGCAATAGCCTCCGCCGGACTTGCCTTCTTTGGCAAGCACATCAAAAAGCTCATTTTCAAGCATATACTCAAAAAACTCTTTTGTCTCTGCGGACAGCTCATCATACATCTTTTTGCCTGCTCCAAACATTTCCTTCGGTGAACCCTTGGGCGTCGGGTTACCGTCTGCATAAAAAATATCTTCATCATAGAATTTCAGCGCATCGACGCCCAGCATATTTCGCCTTTGCTCGTGGAGCCCTGCCACAAACGGCACAAGTACCCTCTTCACCTGATTGCGAAATCTCTCGACCATTGCCGCGTCATAGCAGTTGCGCTTCATTCTGATATAGCCAAGCTCGACAAAACTTTCATAACCCAGCTTTCGCGCCATTGCATGTCTAAGCTTCACAAGCTCATCGAATATTTCATCAAGTTCCGCCTCATTATCTGTGAAAAACTCTGTCCGCTTGGCAAACGCAGCCTTGCGAACCGCTCTGTCTGCTGACAATTGATAAGCGCGCAGTTGCGAAAGGTTGAGCTTTTTCCCGTCAAAATCAAGTCGGGCCGAGGCAAGGAGTTTATCATACTTACTGCAAAGGGCGTTCTCCTGCTGCATCTCCTCTATTATCCTATCATCAAAACCTTTGAGTTTAAGCTCCGCGTCCGTAAACCATAACTCGCCAAGTTTGCAAACAAGCTCACTTCTATAGGGCGAATTTACCATTTCGCGGTAAAAATCAATAGCCACTTTCGCAAGAAGCGGGCTAACTTCATCAAAGAAGTCATTTTCCCTGTCATAAAACTCATCCCTTGTATCCAAAGAGTGCCTGATGAACACAAGTGTAAGCAACGTGTCTTGATTCTCATAGAGTTTCTTAAACTTCTCGTATTGCTCCATTACTTCTGTCGCGTTTTTTGCGCTTTTCACCGCCGCCGCAAGCATTGCACCTTCAGCGGCCACTTTCTCTATACCGGGTCTTTCATATGGCATCTGTGAAAACTTCATACTCATCTTTCTACTCGACTCTCATTATATTTTCAATATGGTTCTTTATAGCCAAAAAACTCTGCTCACTCAAAACATGCTCTATCCTGCATGCATCATTGACAGCCGTTTGCTTGTCAACGCCCATAGAAATGAGCCAGTCGGAAATAACCAAATGACGCTCATACGTACTGCGAGCGATTTCCAGCCCACTTTCTGTGAGTGTGATAAAACCGTCCTCATCCGTTTCAATAAACCCTTCGGCACGTAGGTTTTTCAAAGCTATACTAATGCTTGGTTTAGAAAACTCAAGTTCATTGGCAATATCGACCGCCCTCACAGAACTCCCGTTTTGGCGTAAAACAAAAATCGTTTCCAAATAATTCTCAGCCGATTCACGAATCTTCATCACTATGCTCCCGAATATATAAATGTCTCTTTATTACAATGTATCTTCTTATCAGAATCACCGTAAAGCACAAGCAGCCCGGAGTCATTGCGGCTCCAGGCTGCTTGCTGGAGCTTCTGGTCGGATTCAAACCGACTATCTGCTCATTACGAATGCATCACGAGTAATGTAGGCAACTATCTTTAAGTGCACCGGCTATACTTTATCTGCAACATAACGTAGTAACCGCAATGCTTTCAACTGCATTAAGCGCACTGAATGGTTATATCTGCTCCGTGAGTTAAGGATAACAATTAGCTGGAAAATTAGCAAGCAGAAAATTTGAAAATAATTAGCACATGCAGTAGTCAGGAGAAAATTTCAATTTTTCCTGACTAATTTATTTTCAGGAAGTTGCAATACTCAGTTTTCCGGATGCCAAAGATATAGCCACCTAACTCGGGACGTGTAATATCAATAAGGTGTTCTGGAAAACCATCTTCGTTGCATAAACGGTTGTGATCCTGAACACATCATAGAAATTTTTCCATACAGTCTTGACTTAGATTGTCCGTGGAGACCGAGTGAAGGCGGTCGTGCTTTGCGGACAGTATGCTAAAGCACACCCCAAAAGCCATGTGCCAGAGGTGAGCTTATTCTCACATCTTTCAGTCTAAATCCACAATTTTCCCGAGTCCATAGTCAGAAAATAAAACCAGCAGATAGTGTTTATTATCTTCTGTCTCGATTCTCAAGTGAATCTCTATGCCGGAAGAAGACCCTAAATAGTTTCTGGTAGGTTCTACCATCTCTGCATATATTACGCCCTTTATGTTTCTTTCATAAAAAAATATGTCTGCATAATGTCTTATACTTCGATATTTTTTTTCATCTACAGAAAGTGCAGCATAGAGAACCTGAATAGTATTTTCTAGGTCAAAGTCAAGATTATCCTGAGGAATAGGGTCAGAAACTGGCATCATTGGATTTCCAAAACTATAAAGAGACTCACCCGTTTCCATATCTTCTATGGCATTTAATCCCATAGTACGATGAGCAATCCATAATTGATAAATCTTATTATCCTCGCTTTCTATCTCTAAAATGAAGGAGTTCTGTGTCGTATCTTGCCGAACCCATTCCGCACGAACCGCACCAAGCACTCCTATGTCAAGGAGTTTACCTGCTATTTGTGCTGCAGCTTTAACATTTTCTCTGCCAAGTTCCTTGTTTATGACAGAAACAGTCCGCCAAAAGTCAAAGTCGGCTTCTTCTGCATCATCTGCGTAGAACTCTCTATCTTCATCCGTAATTCTATTGTCCATCATACCAAATCCTCCTTCACATGCTGCGGTTAAACTAATTAATAATACTAATGATAACACACTAATTAACACATATCGTTTTTTCATTATCTTGCACTCCAAACTGCATCTGCGAACCCAAATGCATCTCGCTCAACCGGCTGCCCCTCATACTCTTCACGCGTATACGGACCGGTTTGACCGGGTGTTTGATATGGCAATGTGCCTTCACCTCTGTCATCGCCTGTTCTTATATATTGTCCTCGCCTGGTGTTATGATGCCATTGTTCTCTTGATGGCTCTGAAACATTGAAATTGTCCAGATTGTCCATAGCTGCGAATTGATATGCATGACGCAATTCGTGAATTACTATTCCAAGCATGTTATATGATTCTACTCTTTGTCTATTGTTACGTTCAGAGTTCGGATTTATCAAACTTGGGTCTATCCAAACGGAACGTGGCAGCACTCCATTGTCTTCATCACCTGAATGATAGTATGCTCCTACCGCATTTAATAACTCCGGTGTAAAATTAATCTCATTTAAAATATCTATACCAAAAATAGGGATTAGCGCATTTAGAAAATCCTCTAAAATAGCTTGTCTAGCACCAAGATTTGTTGCATCACTCCATGTTTCAAAAGAAAAACGTTCATCTTCAAGGACTAGAAAAATATCCTGTATCATTCTGTGATCTGTTATAATTTGCATCAATAATCCCAGATCGTGAGCCCCTATGTTATGTCCAAAGGTATTCAAAAATGCCGCTTCCGACGCATACATTTCTTTCACCCACTCATACGCCTCATCTCCATGTTCTGTGCGTATTTCAGCAAGTGCTTGGTCAAAAGCTAATTTCTCTCTGAGTTCCTGCATACGAGTGCGCCATGCAGCAAGACCTTCTGCACCATAACTATCAGGCAAACCCGTTGATGCTCCGGCTATTACCCGAAGTCCACCGTCTATATTGCTGCGCAGCATACTAGTTTTTTCAAAAAGCCACTTCGTTGCAATCTCTATCTCATTATATCTGTTTTCATTATCAATCCACAACTGTAAAGTAACTTGATTGGCATCACGCAAATCTCTATAGTCATTTCGTAGGTTGCGATAGTATGTTGCAAGAAGACCTCCGGATAAGCTTGCCATGGATGCAATCATCAAAGCTGTATAAAGGTTAATTTTAACCTTATAATCTGCATCAGCGTTTATAGCTGCTTCTTTGTTGCGAAGTATTAATGCTCCTATAAGTACTTCGTCTATTCCAACAGCGGTACTCAAGGTTCTAAAATCCCATATGTCAGAATCATTCGCCTCTCGCTTTGCATTGATAATCAGCTTGTAATCTTCCATTTGCCGTCTTATGGCATTATAGCTTCTGCCCACAAGAGCTGTATCGTTTATATATGCGCCAATCACTCTATTTAGTGTATCTAAATTTGTGTTATTCTCTTCAAGATTGCTGATAGCACTCGCACATTGTGCACGGAGTGCTGCCGGGTGCAACTGAGACGTTTCATTCATCATCTTTGCGCACCTCTCTTCTTATTTCATCTCGCAGTTCATCTCTGCGCAAGTCTTTTTCTCTTCTGCTTCTTTGCAGTTCATCATGCAACGCTTCCGGTAGATTTGTCCGTTCCCGCCTTATTCTAAGCAATAAATCATGCTGTATGTCGGTTGATTGCAACAAGCGGATATCTCCCATGCTGTCTTCTCGCATAAAGTTAAGCTCTAATATTTCACGATGGCTTACTTGCGCACGCTCTTCCTCTTCTTGTTAGGATTTCTGCAATTGCCTGTCCATGAGTTCATATTCTTCCTCAAGTTGTCTTATCTTTGAATTTAACGCATAAACATCTGCACCCATCTGGTAAACCTCCTACAATGTATTCATGGTTGAAAGGCACGGTATCCAGCCGTGTCTTTATCCATCTCATGCTTAGCTGTTAGAATGGGAGCGGATTGGACTGACGTGGTAGACCAAGAACTGAATTATTCACGTTCGTAAAGGCGTCCGTCAGCCTACCCTCCTTAAAAGGCTCTGTCTTGACTATCAAAAGAAATTGCCGTTGCTGCAATATTGCCTGACGCAGTTGTTAACGCTTCACTAACATTCGCACTATTCCCCTGCGAGAAAGTATATGCCCTCTTGCCTTTCACGTTGGCTGTTATAGTTGATTGTTCATCTGTCGAAGATAACGCGGACATTTGTATCTGACTTGCACCGTCTGCTATGCGTGTTGCTCGTCTTTCAGCATTGATCACTTCTGATTCTATGCGTTGTCCTGACATCTGAGTACTCCTCCATATGTATAACTAAATTAATCGATTGTGAAACTCAAAAATCTATAATCGCTTTAGATGACATCACATCTGTTACCAATAATATCACATCAAACGCTTGCACTCAATAATAATTTAAAAGCTTAAACATCGTAGTGGTTAACCGCCTTGTGAGGTTTTTTCTAATTTAAACTCAAAACAGAAAGGTAACTCACCATGAAAGTAAAACTAATCACCATGAGCGATGTAAAGACCACACCAGTCTATTGTACGCAGTCTAGTATTTGGAACAAAGTTAAATCGTAAATTAGGCAGACTACGATACCTCAAACCCCTGATTAAGTTAGGAATGTTAATTCATAAAGCAAGAATAAGCCGTGGGGGAAATGCAAATTCAGGAACTGTGAAACTCATTGAGAAAAATATGTTACTTGTTAATTTTCACAGCATGATGGGCAAATATACCTTTGATCAAAAAAGAATGATGGAATGCGTACATCAATGGATTGCTGATGACGAAAAATTATACCCTTTCTGTTCCTATTTACTTTTTCATAACGAAAAAATAAATGAAGAGTTAAATAAATACTGTCAATGAAGCTTTGGAAACCGAAAACCGAACACTATCACTTCTCCTAGAAACAAGTTTCTGCCCTGCTTCCGTGAACCCTGCAGAGAGCCTGCCTCAAGTCAGTGACAAAGAAGCAATACTTGACGCACTATTAAAAAAACCGACGCTGACAGAGCAAATTATGCAGCTATTACAAGTTCATGCAACTCCGGCATAGTCTGTGCAAAGATTTCAAAATTAGCAGGAAAATTAGCAGAAAATAAATCGGAAATAATTAGCACATGATTAGGTGAAATAATTAGCAACTACCGCATTTTGAAACGCAGATGAGAAAAAAGCAGCTTTCCAAAACAGCAAGTTCGGAAAGCCACTAATCGCAAGGGTATGGAGCTTCCGGTCAGATTCGAACTGACGACCTGCTCATTACGAGTGAGCTGCTCTACCCCTGAGCCACGGAAGCAATTTATTGAATTCTAAGCGAAAACCGACGATCCACTAGTACATTACGAATGAGCTGCTCTACCGACTGAGCTACAGAAGCTTATAGTTCACGATACTCTTATCCTCGCTCAACTAGCCACCTTGTCTAATTATAAACGAAGTTGTATCTATTTGTCAATCACTTCATCCCCCCATTGGGCATTGCCTTGGCGAAAAATGGATTATATAATCAATTTGCGTCATGCGCATTTTTAACAATTACAAGGTGGTGTGAATACTGATGACCAGGCTTACTTGTATTGTACTAATAGCCGCTGTGGCATTGGCGGCGCTCTGCGGTTGCGGTGGTACAATATCCGGTGATGGCAGCGGCTCGATGCATCTTGAAAACCGCAGCACATCCGGTGCTTCAGAACCGGACGAACATACCGGGCGGGATGAGCGCATAGGGCGTGATGATGTCATTATAGGCTTTCCGCATATTCCAAATCATTTTGACCCTGTTCTCGGGTTTAGCGGAAGCGGTCACTACGGGGCGCTTCTGATATTCAGCTCTTTAGTGAGAGTGGACGCCGATATGAACATACAGCCATATCTGGCTGAGAGCTACAGTATCAGCGAAGATGCTTTGATATATACTTTCAATCTTCGCACCGATGCAAAATTCACCGACGAAACATCTGTGACCGCTGATGATGTTGTGTTTACTTTTCAGACAATTATGGATTCTGTTTCTCCAATTGACCTGAGTTCTGCAGAATCCATAAAAAGCGAGGGGGACAGCGTTATTATCACCCTTAAACAGCCTCAGAGCACGTTTATTCTCACAGTGGCTGCGACGGGCATTGTACCTGAGCATGCATACGGACCGGATTTTGGAATTGCTCCGATTGGCTCGGGACCATATAAGCTTGCCTCGCATGATGTTGACCAGCAATTTATATTAGAGGCAAACGAGGCATATTTCGGGAGTATTCCCGCAATCAGGCGCGCTGTCTTTGTGAAAATGACGGAAGAGGACACGCAGCTCGCCGCCGTTACGGCGGGGACGGTCGATATTACAATGACCGGAGCGGTGCTGGCTGCAATAAATAAGTTTGAAGACTACAACTTGATGGCTGTGGAGAGCGTTGACAACATGGGTATTGTGATGCCGACAATTCCCGCTGAGGATGAACCGAATCAGTTTGGCGCTCCGGTCGGAAACGACATCACCGCGGACATAGATTTTCGCAAAGCCATAGCTTACGGAATTGACCGTTATGAAATCGGCAGAGTTGTGTTAAATGATTTTGCCACGCCTGCCTATTCGGAAAATGACGGTCTGCCGTGGTCAAATCCTGAGAGCAAAATAGAGACTGATATTGACTATGCTGTATCTCTGCTTGAAGATTTGGGCTGGATTTTGGCTGAAGGCGGAATACGCGAAAAAGACGGGGTCAGGGCTTCGCTTCCTCTTCTGTACACGGCGGGAGACAGTGTGCGCCAGGCAGTCGCGATGTCGGTTGCACAGCAGGCAAGGGAAAATCTCGGAATCGAATTCATTGTCGAGGGTGCATCCTGGGATGAAATCAGCTCGCGCATGTTTTCCGAGCCGCTGATTCTTGCCTGGGGCAGTTCAAATCCAATGACGAGTTTCTATCTGTTTCACAGCTCCCGCGCAGGGCTGGATGATTTTTACAATCCTCAAAACTTCAGAAGCAACACGGTTGACAGGTATCTTGAGCAGGCGGTTGCTTCACGGACACTCGAAGAAGCAATACCGTATTTTCAAATGGCGCAATGGGACGGCAGCACAGGCACATCAATGCGTGGTTACTGCCCGTACATATTCCTGATAAACAGGACACATTTATATTGGGTGAGGGACGGGCTTGACACAGGCAGAAGAAAGGTGCACGCACATGGCGATGCCTGGCCTTTGGTGTCAAACCTCTATGAATGGCAATGGGCGGAGTAGTGCGATGAGCGGAGTAGTG
>Ga0209755_10006412_pt1 | contig 13037 bp, 15 predicted proteins | sample TergutCo191P1_FD_187301 | JGI IMG/M metagenome (GOLD analysis project Ga0209755, IMG submission 187301) | Cornitermes sp. P1 segment gut microbial communities from Petit-Saut dam, French Guiana - Co191P1 (SPAdes) (version 2) | ecosystem: Host-associated > Arthropoda: Insects > Digestive system... | reverse complement strand
TTGAAGGTCACATCGAAATTGATATTCACTAGTGTGGTGTGTTCATCTTAGGTGACCCAAATTCTGTATTTGAACACATTACTCCACTCTTATTGGAACATGATTATGATGTTTTATTTTGCAGTGCATCATGGATACAATCAAAGTAGAACCTGATTCAGAAGATGAAACACATCAATCTGATGTTGACATTGCAAAAGTTGATACAAAACGAACTTTTGTTGAAGTCAAGTGTGAAATAGAGGTAGGCCAATTTCAGAAGCTGTTAACATCTGGTATTTCCCCCCCCCCCTGTATTCAGATTGACACATGGCCATGTGATTTAAAGATTTAAATGCCACTGTATCTCATGGTAGCCTGAGTTTTCCTGGCTTAGTGTGAACATTTACATTGCTATCAAGTAAACATGAGAGGGAATGTCTATGGCAATTGTCAAAGTGGTGTATGACTTAAAATATTTCTGTGCAAAATGCTAGTCATGCAGCAGCTGTTACTTAACAAAAGAATATGTCATGAATGGCTGCTGAGAAGTGGACATTTGCCCTTACATGTTGCACAGGTGTCTGATGAAGCTAGGTTTCACCTAACAGAGTATTCAATCTCACAGTATTTGCTTTTGGGCTGTGGTAAATGACCAATATTGTGCATTAAGCTCTTGTACATGCTGAAGGGTTTGGAATATGATATGTGGTGCCTCACCATATTTTTCATAGACATCATGAACTCTGAGAAGAGTTCTGATATAGGCCATTAATGCCTAGGACAGTGCATTTCAACCTTTTTTTCCTTTTGTACCACTATCAGAAACAAAACAGTTGCATACCACCAGGTACTGAAAATATTAATAACACAAAATTTATACTTTTCCAGTTTAACTTTACGAATGTTTCATAAATGTCTGTCCATTTTCATACATTTAAAACAGTTGTAGAAATGAGATTGCAACCTTTAAAATGGAATTATTAAAAAAAAAATCCCAAGTGACTTCACATACTACCAGATGACTCTTTGCCTACCACTCTTGGTGCACCTATCACTGGTTGAATAGCAGTGGGCTAGGATACCACACTGAAGAGAAGATTGTTCAGGCAACTTGATGCAACAAGTCACTACCCCTCTTGTTTATTTCTTTCTCTTGATTCCTGTTCTGAATGCTGTTTTCAGATTCATGTACAGGTGAATTTGTTTTCACACTAGTTCATATGTAAAGGTTACTCCTACATGTTTTGGCCATCTCCAGAGAGTACATGTTACAAAAAGGTCATTAACACTTAAAATACAACATTGCGATTGGTAAATGGTAAAATATGAATTTATATCTTTGTCTTTGGTAAAATATTTCAATTTACATTTTACCATTTACCAACGGAAGTTTCAGAATTTGACTATAGGTGAATTTTTTTAGAATATTTACTCCCTGAAGTTGGCCAAGTGTTATGGCCAAAACGTGTAGGAGTAGCCCTTATTTATGATTGTTGCAGTAAGCTGGAAATAAATTCACCTGTTTATGTTTATTGCATAATGATGTATAATAAATTACAGGTCATATTCATAAGCAGTTTTTTAGTTTTCCATTTTGCTTTCTGTGGTCATGCGAAAGAAGTAAATCATAAATCCCAGACTTTGGTACCGTACATTAAAATAAAGGATCTGTGGTTGCAAACAATGAAGAGATTTCTACAGTGTTCAAGAAGACATTGCCATGCTTAGGTTGAAATTATTGTGCCACTTATTTCAATTCCCAATGGAATTAACCATTTTTATTGATGCTTTTGTATCCCCGTGAATTTTACAAAAATATGTCAAGCCTGACGATTTATGATCGTGTTTGAATTGACTTACAAAAGCATGGTGCCTTTATCTTGGGGACCCAGATTCTGTACTTGAAAATTTTACTTCAGTTTTTTTGGAGCCTGATTTATGATTTGTTTTGCAGTGCAACACAGATACTATCAAAGTAGAACCAAACTCAGAAGATGAAGCACATCGATCTCACGATGAACCAAAAGTTGATACAGAACCAGATCACTCACAGGACTTCACTCTTGTTGGCGTCAAGTGTGAAATAGAGGTGGGCCAATTTCAGTAGCTGTAGCATCTACTTTTTTTTATTTTTATTTTTTTTATTTTTTATTAAAGTGTTTGCCTTTGCGCCGTATAAAGTTGGCTATTTGCTGTAATTAACTTTAAGGAGTCGGATTTAAATACCATTGTATCTCATGGTGGCCTGAATTTTCTGGCTTAGCGTGAACATTTACATTGCTACCAAGTTAACATGCAGTGACCAGTGTATGGCATGCTAGGCCACTTGCCATTACATTTTAGAGACCAGTGAATGTTCTCTTAGGGTGATAAGGGTTAAAGACCACTGTAGAATGGTATGAGCTGCAAATGCCAACCATGAAAGGAATCACTATTCAGTTAGAATTGTTATGGAAAAATTAACCCTTCCAGATGTTTTGTGTTTGTGTGTAAAGGGTGCTTTATTTTAAAATTGTAAGCAGTACAAAGGAACATTTAGCATTATTTTGTTATGTGCCATAAAATTTGTATAATCTTTTATTGCTTGAAGAAACATATGAGTAAGAACTTTCATTCAGTAAAGATGTTATTCTGTAATTGTCTATCCTGCTAAGGGACACTTAAAATGTTTGAAGATTGACATAAATGTAGCAGATTGCAGACCTTATCTGCTATTACGCCATGTTCCGGTATTTTATTAACTGATAGTACTGTGTTTTCCTTGAGCATGTTGTTTGTAAATTACTTGTCATAGAAGTCAGTGTTACCTTACAGTGTTCACAGAAGCCTGCCATTCAATTCCTTTTTTGGTTGACATGTTTTTATGCAGTTAAGGCATGATTCCTGTCCTTTTCCTACTCATTGTCCCCACCAGAGTTCACAGTTTCGAAACTGGTATATCACAGTGGCTAAAACATGAGGCATGGAAGAATGTTTTTCAGTCATTTTCACTGAAAACACTGTAAATTTTTTAAATTTTTTTTTGTTTGGAAGATGTGGCCAACATTTCATTTGGATTGTGTTTAATACAGACACTCCTGAATTTATGTGATGTCAAGTTAACAAAATTTCAGCATTATGCATTTTGAGAGAGTAGCAAGACATTGAAAAAATAATGTTTTGAAATGCACACTGATTTTTTTCCTTGTGGGAATGAAAGCACAGTAAGATTAAAATGGCAGATGAATACTGCTGTCCAAAATGTAGAATTTTGATATAGGCCATGAGTGCCTAGGACAGTGCATTTCAGCCTTTCTTTCCTCATGGAACTCTGTCAGAAACAAAACATTTATGCATACCATTAGGGACTGAAAATATTGATAACATAAAATTTGTACTCTTTTGATTTAACTTCGTACATGTTTCATAAATTGTTCTGTTTTCCTTTACATATTTTTAAAACAATTGTAGCTATGAGATTAACACCTTTATAGTTGAATTATGAAGAAAATAATGTTACATAAGTTCACATACCACCAGTTGAAAAGAAGTTATCTTGAGCACCATATTGAAGAGAAGGTTGTGTCAGGCAGCATGGCTTAATAAGCCACTAATTATCATATTCAGAGATTACTTAATTATATAGGGCTACAGTCAACCCATTTGCCAGATTAGACTTTGCCTTGAGGACATGGCCTGAAGCAAAAGTCCTCACAGTATGGGTGAGTTTAGAATCAGTATTTTTGACATTAATGCAAGCATAACCCCCATCATGATAGAGACATTGGATTTAAATATGATTCATCTTTCTGCATTTTGTATGCAGCATTGTTGGTCATAGTTTTCATCATCAGTTGTGACAATGTAAGTGGTGTCAGACAACAAAGTATGAGGATTGTTCAAAAATGAGTTTTCAGTGCTTGGATTTTGGGTGCTTTATTTTCATTGCTATAAAGAATAGTTTGTGTTAATTTTATCACTCTCCCACTGGTTTTACACATGATCACCACAACAGAGAAAATTTTAGTATTATAAGATAAACTTATCTCTTTCCTGCTGATGAAGTCCATGTCTTATTTTACCAGCCATAATATCACAGCGCTGTCCCACTTGTGATTGTCTTGAAATCTGTTTTTCATTGCCAAAAGTGCATAATAATCACTGGTCACCAGATCAGAGCTATATATAACATGTTTCAAGGTTCTTGAATTATGAAATTGTGTGTCACTTGAATTTATTTTTGTGGTCAACCCTTGTATAGTACTTCTAATATCCATGTCGTAGTACTGCCTTCACAAGACCTCTAAACTTTCATGGGGTAATATTTCTCATACCACGTATCTAGAAGAGTGTTATGTCATGGAATGGTATGGTTTAATTCTTGTATAAAAGTCCTTATTTGAACTAGGAATTTTGCTGTTCGCAACATGGAGGTATATTGCCACTGTACATATTATACATAGTTTGGTTGCCTCTAGTCCACAGAATACAGTTTTTATTTTATTACTTGCCAGAATGCAGCAGCTATGTCACATAGAAAGCCTGCATTTGTTGAGACGTCCCATGACAGCTGCAGTGCTTAGGTCAACAGTGAAAGATACACCCTGTAATAACATAATGTAAATGTATTATGTGTGAGTGGTAAGTGGCACAGTACTTGTCTTGCACGCTGCAGTACTGGCATAGCATTTTGTAACTGGTAGGACTTCTCAAGCATTCACAGTACTGAGTAATGTTACAAGCATCTTGATGTAAGACTAAATTGAGTATAAACTATGATTTTAGAAGAGTGGGAATGGTGTAATAATGGGGACTATTCAGTTTTCATGATCTCTTTGTTATGATAGACATATCTGGAATAAATTTTATTAGCTAATGTTATTTGGAAATGAGAGTTCATGGTTCAGAAAATAAGTATTGCTGGCCTTGAATGTAAAGTTGTCTGTGCACACCATGAAGGCATATGGGTGAATGGAGGTTAGTTGTACGTTGTCACTACTAGGTAGAGGTATGTGTTCAGATTCACAATCCAGCTGCTTTACTGCGGGGAAAGACCCCGCTTTACCCTTTAAATAGGAGATTGGGTGGGCCTCATGGACATAGGGGAGAAAAGTATATTGCCTCTTCCAAAGATTGATTCACAGTTTCTCATTTATTTAAAAGTATTCATTTTGTGCTTTGTATAGGCTGGGATGGCTGAGTTGGTATAGTGACTTGCTTTGGGCTGGATGGTCTGGGGATCGAATCCTGGAGGGGGCAAGATTTCCTGCATTCTTGCAGACCGGCCCTGGGGCCCACCCAGCATCCTATACAATGGTTATAGGGTCTTTCCCAGGGGTAAAGTAACAGGGCCACCCACCCCTATCTAGCACCAGGGGTAATGGAAGAGTAGAGCTAAACCTCTACTCACCCTCTGGGCCTTCATGGCCTGTTCCAGGAAGAACTATTCCTTTACCTTTACCTTTTGTGCTAGGTGCTTGCAGTCATTCATATACACCAACATATGACAGTATTAATACATGGTCGGACAATTAAGTTTGCAAACTGGCCACCATGTGCTTGCCATGGCAGCACTGGACAAAAGCCTTAGTATGGTTTGATGGCGACATATTGGTGTTTCACATCTGTGTTGTTGTTGATCTATGGCAGTCTTTTTCTGAGTGGCATCTGTTACTATCTGCATGTGTTTTGGTGTGCCGTCACAAGAATGTCGGAGCTTGAATTAGAGCAGCAAATGAACATTATATTTCTTGTTAAACTTGGAAAGAGTGGAAACGAAATCAGAGAGATGTTAGTGCAAGTTTACGGGTATAATGCTATGAAGAAAACAGCAGTTTACGAGTGGGTGAAACGTTTTTCTGTGGGAAGAGAAAGTGTCATTGATGAAGAAAGTTAAGGACGGCCAGCAACAAGGAGAACTGAAAAAAAACATTGTTAAAATTTGTCAAATTGTGCATGAACATCGTTGGCCGACTGTTAGGAGAATAGCAGAGCATATGAACATTGACAGAGAAACAGTTAGGAGAATCTTAACTGAAGATCTTGGCATGAGGAAGGTGTGTGCAAAAATGGTCCCAAAGGAGCTCACTGAAGAACAAAAGCTAAGAAGAGTCACAATTTGCCAAGACCTTTTGGAGAAGCAAGATGACATTTTGGGCCATGTCATCACAGCTGATGAAACATGAGTCTACCAATACGACCCGACCTTGAAACGAAGCGGCAAAGTGCACAATGGAAGACTGCTGATTCCCCATGACCAAAAAAAAATCCGTTGGTCCAAATCAAGAGTCAAAAAAATGTTACTGACTTTTTTTCGTATCAGAGGGATTGCTCATTATGAATTTGTACCGACTGGACAAACAGTCAACCAAGTTTACTATTTGGAAGTACTGGAAAGGCTGTGTGAAAAAGTTAGATGGAAACAACCCAAACTTTTTGCCAACAACTCATGGATCTTGCATCACGACAGTGCACGTGCTCACACGGGACTGTATGTGATGGAGTTTTTAGCTACTAAACAAATAACTGTGTTGGAACACCCTGCCTATTTACCGGATCTAGCCCCCATTGACTTTTTTCTGTTCCCGAAGGTAAAGGAAATATTGAAAGGAAGGCATTTTGATGCCATTGATGACATCAGGAGTAATACAACGGCAGCTCTGAAGGCCATTCCACAAAACCAGTTCCAAAATTGTTTTGAAGGGTGGACTAAGTGCTGGCATCGGTGCATAGCTTCCCAAGGGGAGTACTTTGAAGGCGACCACATTGGTATTCAGCAATGAGGTATGTAACACTTTTACTGCGATGAGTTCACGAACTTTATTGTCCGACCACGTACATCAAGCCCACATACAAGTTTGATGTGTTCATATTTTGTATTTCCTGTGCATTGACATCTTTGTAAGTATCACAGTTTATCACTTTAACATGTAGGAGTGTTGAAGTTCATGTGTAACATAATGCTGTTGTGTGCGTATGTTGGTTGATATAAATGATTATATTTTCTCTGTTGCTGACAGTAAGTCGTAAAACTGTAGTAACCAGACATGAGAATGCTAAATCTTGCCTCTGGAGACATGAAACAATTTGCCCTCAATGCAGGCAGGTGACAGCCATTCTTAAAGTGTACCTGGCCATGGTCCGCACTTTAAAGCTCGGACTGAGCTTCCAGAGATGAAACATTAAACAGGTGATTTGGCTATTATCTGGCTTGTAAAACAACATAAAAATTAAATTAGAACTGTGATATCTAAAATTTAGAATGGGTGGAGAGGGTTTGCTGTTCATATCCATAGTTCCTATCTGTATTTAAGTCATGCATGTAATAAATATTGATAGGGGTCTTACACACCTCATTTCCATTAAAGGCCATAATGTCTCATCCCTTGTTAAAGACAGGCAGGTTAGGCATGTAAGTGGAGCTTTTTAAATATCTTGTCTGTAGGCTGACTCTGAACATAAAGAGAGAAGAAAGCATTCTGAGAATAGCCACAGGACCATGAAGGTTTTGGACCTGAGATTACTATTCCATATATAGACAATGTAGCATATGATTCATAATTGGTCACCAGATGTATGTCATTTGTTAAGATCATCAAATACTCTCACATTTAGAAATCACTTTTCTCATGATTGTAATCAATTAGTGACTGTCCTATAAGCAGCTGTAAGAACATTATTAATAAACCTCAGTAAAACTCAGGCTGTGTGATTATCATTTAAAGACAGTTTGTGGAGACTACTTCCTGCTGTGAATACTCCCAATGAGACAAGCCACACACCTAACTGATTGGAGTAGTGTAATTCAGTACCCAGAGCTAAGTAACTTGAAGTGAACAGTTACAGAAGTGGTAAAGGTTGAGAAATGTAAGGTAGAAGTATTTTGCACTCCATACATGCTTTAATATAAAATGAAATTTCATTTGCATCTACATGTTTGTTTTTCAGTGTTAGTAGTCCTGAAATAAGAGCATGCCATGTTAAGTAGTTAGAAATAACATATTATTTGATTTAGTAGGTGGCATTTGCTTTTGCAGGAACTGCCAGCAGATGAAGACAAGTTGCAGAGCACTGATCATCCTGAGGCATGCAACAACAGGTAACTAAATCCATACACTAGAATCCTTGGATCTTAAGTTTATTGGACTGTGCATCATCGTGATAGTTGAATAAAGATAGACCAACGTGATGTCACTTGTTTTATTATTTCACTATTTACTGCTCAACATGTTTCGAATGTTAGTACATCCATCTTCAGGAGCTTGCGACTTATTGTGGATTTATTTCATGTGTTGTATTGCTCTGTAAGGATAGAGGTTTTGGCATTAGTGTTCTTGTTTAGTGGCAAGTGATTAGTCGTGACGTATGTGATTGTTTTAATAAGCGTGTTTCTGTAAATATTGGTTGCTACACTACACACTAGAGAACTCAAGAACCATAGGACACCGCAGCAACCAATATTTACAGAAACATGCTTATTAAAACAATCACACACGTCACGACTAATCACTCGCCACTAAAGAAGGATGCTAATGCTAAAACCTCTATCCTTAAAGAGCAATACAACACATGAAATAAATCTACAATCAGTTGCAAGCTCCTAAAGATGGATGTACTAACATTCAAAACATGTTGAGCAGTAAATAGTGAAATAATAAAACAAGTGACATCAAGTTGGTCTATCTCTATTCAACTAGAATCCTTGGAATTTAATAGTCAGCAAGAAGTCAAGAAATTCCCTGCCTTTTATGGAACCTGAAGGTTTATTATTGTATCCACATGAGTCCATGGGCCAGGATGGCATAGTCAGTATAGTGACTTGCTACAGGCTGGACAGTCCGTGGAGCGAATCCCATTGGGGGCGAGTTTTTCCACACCTGTCCAGACCGGCCCTGGGGCCCACCCGGCCTCCTAAACAGTGGGGACTGGGTCTTTCCTGGGTGGTAAATTGACCAGCGCATAGCGTTGACCACCCACCCCATCTAGTGCCAAGGTTAAAGAAAGGGTGGAGCTATAACTCTACTCCCCCTCTGGGCCTTCATGGCTTGTTCTAGTGCAAACTTTACCTTTATTGACATGACTCCATCACCACTCCTTATCCTGAGTCATATGTACCCAGGTTACACACTCACCTTATTTCTTTTTTAAGTTTAGATTTTAACTGCTAGGCCTTATGTTTGATATTTAAAAGCAGTTTGTAAGTGTCTGTCTCTATTGTGCAATGAATCAAATTGAGGAAAAGACTCCTGTAGGACCTGTCTTTGTAACCAAGCCCTCTTGTTTTATTAGGCAGGTCTTATTTTATACCAAGGCTACATTCCTGAAAAAGTCACACAAATATAACACAAAATTCCCATTTAAACAGTGTTTCCATGAGGCTTAGGGTATTGACAACCTCATCCTGTATAGTGTATGACTACCACTAGTGGGCATGTGGACCTGTAGATTACATGTGTACTGTATATACAGTGTATGTACATTTTGATACAGTATACATACATTTCTGTACAACATATTTATTTATTTATTTATTTCTAATGCAATAACAGTGTAGGAGACATCCACAATTTTTGGCATGGCTTATTCAGATTGGACTGTGTTGGTTTTGCTATACAAGCAAACTCTATAGTTCCTGATGTAACTTTTTCTGTAATTCTGTCAGCAGTAGTATGAATTGTATGTATGCTACTATGAGTCAATCTAACATTACATTGTATGTTAACAATTTAACTTTTTCTAGTCTTTTTACATTTAATGTGTCTTTGATACTTATTGTCTTCTGCCAGTTTTTTGCTTGGATTGCACTTGATAATGTAGATTTATATTTCTCACTCATTTTGGTAATAAAAGCTAATGCTATTGAAAGGGGAACTGCATCAGCCATGTAATTGTATCACCAGCATAATCAATCCATACTTGTGACATGAGAGTGATGTTACTTTCTTCTAGCCTCCAACACAAGACAAGAATGGCCATGTTGCCACACAGCATTAAACCAAAAAATATCCTGTATTATTCTTGCCAAATTGTGTTAAACCAAGAATTATCACCTAAATTTGAAAAGTGTTGTAAATTTTCAAGTTGCTTTCAAACAAATTTGCACATAAAAGGAAGTGTGTAAAATGAGACCTGCCTGTTTACTACAAAGAGTTGCATAGCATACATTTTAATGCTAAGTCTCTGATGCTTCTTGTGGATATACTGTTTGCTGCCTTTCATTCAAGTGAATGATAACCACATCATCTGCTTGGTTTTCATGGGATGATAAACTAACCATTCTTTTACAGTTTAGTTTCTCTTTAACCCCCCCCCCCTTTTTTTTATTTGGGCATTTTGGAACCACTCATTGTAGGTTTAGAGGGTGATTGTAGCACCTGATCACACTCCTTGACACATGTGCACATACACGCACACTCACTCACCTCACTCACTCACTTGGTAGGACCCTCCTGGATAGGGGCCTGTTCCTGCATGACACAACATTCACAAGAAACAAACATCTGTACCATGGCAGAATTTGAACCTGCAGTCCCACCAAACAAATGGCTGCAGACCTATGCCTCAGACTGCATGGCTATTAAAGTCCAAATTGTGGAGAAAATTTACTAACAAAAGCGTCTGCTGCAATGTGTCAGTAGATGGAATTTGATCAGGTGTACATAAATCTATTGTTTGATAACAAATACAAATCCACGTTTGAATCTTAAAAGAGTATACGTGTATCACTGTGTGTCAGTGGTTGACTTCAATTCATGATCACAATACAAATTTTAGCCTGAGTTGAAAGTGACAGAGAATAACTTCTGAAGTTTTTTGAGTAATTAAGGAGGGATATGTTGAAATACTGGATGTGGTAACTAAATAATGAAATTAGTTTAATAAAGTGCTTTGTTAATGAAATTGTTGTATCTATGCATTATACCCTTCAAGCAGTATCCACCTAAAGTTATATTGCTCCAGATGAGGCTTCTAGGCCTTGAAGGATCCTTTGAAGTAATTCTTTGATGATACTTGAAAGTGATTTGTTTCCTTATCGATTTATTCAGTTGATTAAAGATGGGTTTCTTTGAATGAATTTCTAAGTTTTGGAAAGTAGAGAACTCGAAAAGGACAAGCTGTGGTGAGTGTGGAGCACATTCAAGCATAGATATTTCTTTTAGCTAAAAACTGGCAAATGTGAAGTGCTTTTTACACTCTTATGTTGTCTTAGAGTAACAGCCAATTACAGCTCCACAGGTATGGTCGTTAATTTTTGCTTGTTAAAAACTTGAATGTAGAACTGTTTTCTCTCTTGATCTTAACATTCTGGTTTACTGGATCTTGGAGATGCAGGTGTTTTTCATTACATGGATTGATGCTCAAACTGTAACAGCCTAGTTCTGTTGCTCATGACCACAGCTTGTAAAATAATTTTCATTATTCAGTTCTGTCCAAAATTGTAGAACAAACTTTCTGTCTGCCCAACATTTGATCTTTATTTAGATTTTTTCAGACTATTTTGACACAAGCTGTGTTTGCAAAAATGTGAAAAGCAACTAACATAATAATGTCTATGTGTCTGTCGATATAGAACAAGTCAGCTTCCACTGGACAGATTTTTATAAAATTTGATGAATTTTTCAAAAATCTGTTGAGAAAATTCAAGTCTGATTGAAATCTGACAAGAATAATGGGTACTATACCTGAAGACCTCTGCACATTTATAATAACACTTACTGAATTCATAGAGTGAGAAATGTTTCGGACAAATGTTTTAGAGAAAATCAACACACACACCTTTTATGTTCTGTAACTTTTTTCTGAAAATTTTGTCATTTATGAGATAGTGTGAAGAAATACTTAACTGCATTCATAATCAGTCAATTCTCTTAGATCTCATAAAATATTTTACAGCAGCACTTACAAAACCTGAGAAACTGTGCAACTACTTATCTGTCATTATGATCTGTTAGCTATATTTCACGAGTGTAGAAGGCCATGAGCAAATGAACATTCTTTTGCTTAATGGCAGTATCGGGCACTTTACATGAAGACCTGAAAACCTGTGTATGTTTATTGTTACCAGTGACATAAATTTGCCCTAAAATGTTGTTGTGCAACACTGAATATGTGTATATAATTCACAGTGACATGTAGCTCAACAACACACACATATGCATTGTTACTTTTCCATTGGAAAAGTGATCATGGGAATGTCCCACAGTGTTATACGTACATTGTCTATCTTGTTTCATGTTAAAATTTGCCTTGCTCTTTCTTTATTTATATTCGACATCTTAGCTGTCATTCTGATGTCTAAGTGATGATCTCACCGGAGCGTTTACGTTTACCACATTTTCATCACTTTTCATTGTTACCAGACAGCCAGGTCATCTGGAGCTCACACAACATTTATTATTTAAGAGCTACACCTTGTGATTGTAGAAAAAGAGCAGGAGTCCATAAGACAGATTTTATAAAGGTTGTGTGGTAATCCCTTTAATGTTCAGTTGTATTATTATTTTTTCCTTTGAAAACCAGTATAATATTGAGGACATTTTGCATGATGCAGTTGGTGCTGTATTTTTGGATGTCCACAACAAGTTAGCTAGTTGCACTATTACTCTGCCTTAAAGGCCATGATAGGCTTATAGAAGTTTATAATAATCTCTCTCTATGCGTAGGTGTCCCACATTATCTCCTCCTTTAGACTGTCCAACAGAAAAACTTTGTATTCATTTTCCCTTTTCCTTCATGTATACTACATGCCTTTCATATCTCATCTGCCATGATTTAATCACCCTAATAATATTTAGTGAAGAGTACAAGACTGTACTCTTCCTTTATGAACCAGACCTTAATTTGGTCCACAGGTTGAAATTCTTATACTTGTAATACTGAAGTTTGAAATGTATTTAGTCTAATTCAGACACATTTTACATTTCACCACACATATCCACATTCGATGACAGATTAGATTTGGTTTGTACTGGCCCTACATACTTACTTACTTACTCCATGGTGCCGGGTCCTTCCTGAGCAGCTGACTGGCTTGCAGCTAGTCAAGAAATTCCCCGCATTTCACGGAACCCGAAGGT
>Ga0209755_10006411_pt1 | contig 13037 bp, 13 predicted proteins | sample TergutCo191P1_FD_187301 | JGI IMG/M metagenome (GOLD analysis project Ga0209755, IMG submission 187301) | Cornitermes sp. P1 segment gut microbial communities from Petit-Saut dam, French Guiana - Co191P1 (SPAdes) (version 2) | ecosystem: Host-associated > Arthropoda: Insects > Digestive system... | reverse complement strand
CTGCGGCTTCCGCCGGTACCGCTCCGGCGGGTTTTATCGAAGTGTTCAACGAGAGCGGAAGAATTGTCCGGGACTACCTTTTTGCGGAGGACGGAACGGAGGTCGTAATCGCCTTTTTCTACAGCGAAGGGCTGCTTATAAGGGCGGAAACCAAAACCAGGGAACCGGAGGATCCGCCCGGCGTTTTCCGGAACGCGCACACGGACCATTTCCGCTACAACCGTTCCTTCGCCCTGCGCTACGTTCAGCGGGTTTTCCATTATCCGGAAGGCCTGGAACCGGTTCGCCTTACCTTTCCCTACGACGTGCTGGCGGCGGCTTTCACTGACGACTTTATACGGCGAAGGATAACGCCGGGTTCCGACTTTATGGAAACGTTCGACGACAACCTGGACTTTGACGCCGGTGACGGTTTCAACGTAAGGTACGTAACGGACTTCAGGGGCCGGGTTTTGACCCAGACGATGTTTGACGAATACGACGAAATCGTGTGGGAAATACGGAACACCTGGTACGGCGACAGAATCGTCGCCATTTCGCGAATCGAGGGCGGCGCGGAAAGGCTTACGGAATTCGAGTTTGACTACGGGGGCAACAGGGTTGTCCAGCGCGAGCTTCGCGACGGCGTGCTTGAACGGCTGGTTCGCACCGAAGGCGCGACGGAAACGGAGGAACTCTACATGGACGGCGTTCTGGTTCTAATCGCGACCTGGGAGGGCGGCAGGAAAGTTTCCGAGGAACGGGTGCGGCGGTGATGAACCGGAAAACCGGACTGAAGTGGATATGGTTCGTCGCGGCGCGTTACATTTTCCGCAAGCAGAAAAAATCGCCGTCGGTCGTCCTTTCGCTTTTGGGAATAGCGACCGGCGTGTTGGCGCTTATCGTCATCATCTCCGTCATGAACGGTTTCCAGCTTGGGTTTATCGAAAGCATTCTGGAGATATCGTCGTACCACGTTCGCGTGGCTTCGGTGCCCGCCGAAAGGACGGGGGAGGCCAGGGCCGCCCTTCTTTCCGTTCCGGGGGTAAACGCCGTGGTTCCTTTCCGCGAGTTCCAGGGCATAGCCCGCGGCAGGAGGGGGGGGCAGCATCCGGCGCTGGTTCGCGGCGTTCCGGCGGACGCTCCGGCGATGGACCCGGCGATGGCCGAGCGGCTCCGCTTCGAGTGGGGCGGGTTTTACCTTAACGAAAGCTACAGCGCCCTTCTTGGCGCGGAACTTGCGGTTCGGCTCGGGGTGTTTCCCGGCGACGAGATAACGCTTTTTTCCATACCGTCGATTTTCGCCGTGGGGGACGCCGGCGCGGAGCCGGGCGAGGACGACGGAACGCGCTCCTTTACCGTTACCGGAATTTTCAGGACCGGTTTTTTCGAGTACGACATCGGCTGGATTTTTGTGGGTCTGGACGAAGCGGAGGCTTTCTCCGACGCCGATCCGGTTCTGGGCGTGAAAATCGCGAACCGGTTTCACGACAGGCGGATACTGAAACTGGCCCGGGCCCGTCTTGGGGCCGGGCCCGGTTTCGAGCATGCCGATTTTTCGAGCTGGCGCGACTACAACCGCGCGTTTTTCGGCGCGCTTCGCACCGAGAAACTTTTTATGTTCATACTGGTGGGGCTAATCTTTATCGTGGTGGCGCTGAACATATACCAGGCCCAGCGCAGGATTATGCTGGAACGCCGCGAGGAAATAGGGCTTCTGCGGGCGGTTGGCGGCAGCGAAGGGTACGTGCGCCTGATTTTCGTTTTGGACGGCGCCATTATCGGTTTGGCCGGGGCGGTGTTCGGCCTTATTCCGGGGCTGCTTATCGCCTTTAACATCGGGCCGTTTTTTACCGGCCTGGAAGCGGTCGTCAACGCCGTTATCGACGTTGTTAATGCCGTCGCCGTGTTTTTCGGGGCCGGCGGCGGACTGGACGGTTTCGCGGTTTTTTCGCGATACTATTTTTACCTGACGGAAATTCCGTCGCGGGTGATTCCCGGCGAGGTCGTTTTGATTTTCACTTTCGGTTTTCTGTCTTCCCTGGCGGCGGCGTGGTTCGCGTCCCGAAGGGTTTCCCGTACACTGCCGGCGGAGGTATTGCGTAATGAGTGACAGCGTTGTTGACAGCGGCGTTCCGGTCGGCGGCCGCGTGACGGTGCGCGCCGACGAAGTCGTAAAAAATTTCGTTTCCGGAAACGACACCCTCCGCATTTTGCGCGGCGTAAGTTTCGGTATACCCGCCGGTGTTTCCGTCGCGATAACGGGGCGTTCCGGAAGCGGCAAAAGCACCCTGCTTAACATACTGGGCGGTCTTGACCGCTGCGACGGCGGAAAGGTTTTTGTCGCCGGGGAGGAAATTACCGCGCTTCCGGAAAAGGCGCTTGCGGCGTACCGCAGCCGGAAAGTCGGGTTTGTTTTCCAGTTCCACTATCTGCTCAAGGATTTTACCGCGCTGGAAAACGTCATGCTTCCGTCCTACATCGCCGGCATGAAAAAAAGGGATGCGCTGGACCGGGCCAGGGCGCTGCTTTCCGACGTTAAGCTGGACGACCGCGTCGGGCACTATCCGTCCCAGCTTTCCGGCGGCGAAAGGCAGCGGGTCGCGGTGGCGCGTTCCATGGTGAACGACCCGGACATTGTGCTGGCCGACGAGCCGACCGGAAACCTTGACCCGGACAACAGCGCGATTGTCGCGGAACTGCTTTTTGCCGGCGCGGAAAAATGGGGCAAAACGCTGCTGGTGGTAACGCACGACGAAAACCTGGCCGGCCGGGCTTCGGCGCGTTACACGCTGGAAAAGGGGCAGCTTCTGGAGGGCCCCCCCCCGGCATCCTCCGGTTTGCCGGACGGCGCTTTGGCCTGTCCCCCCGGGGGCAAACCCGAGGACGGGGGCGTATGAAAAGCCGCGCCGGTTTTTTCATCGCGATACGCTACCTTCTGGGGCGGGCCCGAGAGGGCGGACGCTACCTTAGGGGCGCGGCGGTGGGAATCGCCGTCAGCCTTGTTCCCATCATCGTTACGCTCATCGTGGCGGACGGCATGATCCGGGGCATACTCAACCGCTACCTTGAACTTGGAACCGGACACCTGCAGGTTTTCAGCTTCGTCGGCGCGGACAGGCTGGAAGGGGCCGCCAACGCGGTAAGGGAACTCGACGGCGTAAGGGGGGCCTGGCTGCAGCGGCAGGGCATGGGCGTGCTTGTCGGCCCGGGCGGAAGAACCGGAGCGAACGTCCGCGCCATAGACCCCGCGTTCTGGGACGACCGGGGCAGCCTTGAGTATCTGGAACTGATTTCCGGAACGGCGCGGCTGTACGGCGACCGCGACATGCTGCTTGGTCAAAGCCTTGCCGCGTCCATCGGCGTGGAACACGGGGACACCGTCCGGCTGATGACCCTGCAGACGGCTCCGGGCGGAATTGCCCTGCCCCGGGTTACCCCGTTCACGGTTTCCGGAATCGTTTCGTCCGGTTACCACGAACTGGACGCGCTCTGGTGCGTAATAACGGAAGCCGGAGGGCGGGACATCCTCGGCCCGGATTTGGGGGCGATAAGCCTTTTGGTAAAAATAGACGAGCCCTTCACCCGCGTGGACGCGATGGCCTACAAAATGGAGGCCCTTCTTGGCCCCGGTTTCAGGGTGGACACCTGGAGGGACATTCTGCGTTCCCAGTACCACTCCTACGAGTCCACCAGGCAGATGCTGCTTTTCATAATGACGCTTATAGTAATAGTCGCCGCGGTAAACGTTTCCTCCGCCACGTCCATGCTGGCGCTGGAACGCCGGCGGGACATTGCCGTGCTTAAGGTAACCGGCGCGAAGCCGCGCGGCGTAACCGGCGTTTTCCTCTGGGGCGGCTTCCTTACCGGCGTTTGCGGCGCGGTTGCCGGCACGGCCCTGGGTCTTTTGATCGGCGGTTCCATCAACCCCCTAATCCGCTCGCTGGAAGCCGTGCTGAGTTTCTTTTCGGGGCTTTTCTTCGGCGGCGGCGAGGTGCGCATTCTGGATCCGGATTTCTACCTGGAAACCATTCCTATAGTGATAGACTGGACGACGGTGTTTTTAATCGGGGGCTTCACGGTTCTGTGTTCGGTCGCCGCCTCGTGGATTCCGGCGCGGCGCGCGGGCAAACTAAAGCCGATGGAACTGCTAAGAAAGTACTGAGCGGTCCCATCGGCGCTTAAACGATGGCCGCACCCGGGGAAAACCGGGGCGCGGCACCGTTTAGGTCATTCCGCCGGATATTCGGTTTCAAATTCCACTTCGACTTCGTAGTCGTAGAAATATCCGACGTCTTCGGCTTCAATTTCGGCTTCGACAACAGGTGCCGGTGCCGCCGGGGCGGGTGCAGGAGCGCCGCCGCAGGCACCGAACGTCAGTGCCAGCGCCGCAATCGCCGCCGCAAAGAGCATCTTCTTCATGTTTTCCTCCTCAAAAAAGATACCCTCATTGTACAGTCGTAACCATGTTGTGTCAAGGCGGTTTGGGTTAGGGCCTCAAACCGCTTCGCACGGACTCCTAGCAAACCTTGAACCGCGACACCTCTCTCATCAGGGTGTCTATGCCGTGGCGGTTCTTGTTGCTCAGGTCGTTGACGTGGTTTACCGCCACGTTTATCTGGTCCGCCCCGGTGGCCATTTCGTTCATGCCCAGCGCTATGTCCTGGGTTACCTGCTCAAGTTTATGGCTTTCGTTTATAACCTCGGTGGACCCGCCCAGCATTTCGTGGGAACCGGAGGTTACCTCCCGGGTTATGTTGTTCACGCTCCCTATGCCCTCCAGAAGCTGCTTGCTGCCGATTCCCTGCTCCTCCATCGCGTTGCGGATAATGTCCTCCTGCGCCGCCACGGTCTTTATGGCGGAGTCGATGAACTCGAACCTGGTGAGCACGTTTTCGGTGGAGAAGGTAATCTTGTCGATGGATTCCTTTATCTTCTTGAGAACATCCCCGACGGTTCTGGACTGTTCGCTGGAACTCTCCGCCAGTTTCCGGATTTCGTCGGCGACGACGGCAAACCCCTTGCCGGCTTCGCCCGCGTGGGCCGCCTCTATCGCCGCGTTCATGGAAAGCAGATTGGTCTGGCTGGCGATGTTTTTCATCACCGCGTTTATTTCCATAAGCCCCTCGGACTCCCTGGAAATTTCCTTTATGTCCGCGTCCACTTCCTGCAGTCCGCTGCGGCCAACCTCCGACGCCTCCTTTAGAACCCTGACGTTTTCGGAGTTGTTTACCAGCGTCCTGGTAACCGATCCGACATTGGCCACCATTTCCTCTATGGAGGAAGAGGCCTGCGTGATGTGGTTGTTCTGGTTTTCGACGTGGCCGTTTAGCTTGTTGATATTGCCGACAACCTGTTCCATTGTCGCGTTGGTTTGCGTGACGCTGGCGCTCTGGTTTATGATGCGTCCCCTGATGCTCTGTATGTTCGCGGTAATCTCGTTTACCGACGCCGCGGTTTGACCCATGTTGTTCGCCAAATCGCCGCCGATTGCGGACAGGTTTTCCGCCTCGCCTTTTATCGTTATTATCAGGTTTTTGATCTTCTCCAGCGTAAGGTTGAAGTAGCGGGCGAGAGCGCCAATCTCGTCGTGCGAATGGTTTTCTATCCGTCTGGTCAGGTCTCCCTCGCCCTCGGAAATATCCTTAAGCGTGTTCGCCACCTCGACTATCGGTTTGGTTATGCTCCTTGCGACAACAAAGGTGATGGCCACGGCCAGCGCAAGGATAACCACGATGAACACAATCGTTACGAACAGCATTTCGCGAATGGGCCTGTAGATTTCGTTGTTTGGAATCGCTATCATCAGGGTCCAGACGTTGTCCGTTCCGCCAATCGGGACGGGATGGTAAATCAGGCGAACGTTCGTGTTCAAGGTGTGGGAATGCCTGTTTAGCGCGATTGGATTCCCGTTTTCGCCGCCGTTCAATATGGCCCGGAACACCCTTGAATGCTCCTCGTCCAGCAGCTTCTTCTCCGTTATGTTGGTGCCGAAGTTGGTTCCCACTCTGGCCTCGTCAAAGTGGGCCAGAATGGTGCCGTCGTCGGTGATTACCCCGGCCGCCCCCAAACCGTTGTATATTTTTTGCTGTATTTCCAGTACGATGTCTTCCATATGGCTGGCGTAGTTGATGCTGACAAGCCCGACTATTTTACCGGTGTTGCTGTTTACTATGGGGTACATTACCGCGACGATGGGGACGTTCCCCAGCCCTACGATATCCCTCCAGACCGGCGGTACTATGACGGGCCTGTTGGTCAGGTTGGCAAGATAGGTTTCCCAGCCTTCGTAGCCTTCGGGCATTTTTTCCAGAAAGCCCCTTCGCCTGCTGAAAAACGCCTGATACTGGCCAAGTTCGTAATCCAGGCCGTCAATCGTGCCGGGGTGCCATGCCGTCCATATACCGGTAATCCGTTCGTTTTGCTGGATAAGACTGCGAAGAACGTTGTTGTAATTTTCCCGGCGCTGGTTTTCGGGCAGGCTTTCGAATTCGCCCATGATCTGGGCCAGTATGTGTGTATAATCCGCGAACACCTCTATTCTGCGCTGGACTTCGAGCGCTTCGGACCTGGCCAGCTCCATGGCGTAGGTATAGGTCATTTCGGTTAACAGCCCGGTGGAACGCATGAGGGTAAATACCGACAGGCTCACCATTACCGTCAAAATCATCGCCAAGATAATCGATGTCAGTTTCAGCTTAAGGCTCATAATCCTTTCCTCCTCCAGAGTTGAAGGCCCTATGACGCGCTCACAAAGCCTTGCATATAAAATAAAATATGTTTCTGAGCAGTCAAGGAAAATCGACAAAATAGTGCGCCGGTTTCTGTCCAAACTGGCGTATTTTTCAATTGCCGGGGCGCGTTTTGCTTTTGCAGGGGCCGATTGTCCGACTCAAAGCAAATTGCACGGTACGAAAAAAAATGCTGGACAAAGGGTTTGCCTAATATTACTTTTTTTGTATGTGAGCGACCTTGCGGATTTACCTGTGAGTACAGGCGGGCGGGTCTCTCAATAAGGTGTTTCGTATGGATAAAATCGTGATTTTGGCGGGAATGGCCATAGGTAACAACACCAGATTTGATGCCCGTGCCGATTTGGCAAACGGTACGGGCACTGGTTCCGGCACGGGTATCGGCAGCGGCTACAATTCGGGCAGCGGCACCGGTACTAACAACGGCTCCGGCAGCGGCAGCGGTATTGCCTGCGGCAGCGGTACCGAAAAGGGAACCGGCACCGGTTCCGGAACCGCCGTCGGCAGCGGTACGGCCGGAGGCACCGGTTCGGACACGCGGGACAATGCCGAATAAAAGACGAACACGACAACCAAGTCGGCGTTCCGGGTGCGCGGCGTTAAGACAGGCGCGTTTTCGATAAACCGGCGGTTGCCGTTCAGGACACCGGCAAGCCGTTTGCGGCAGCCGGGCGTTGTAAATGGCGCAGTATTTTTAACCGGATTTCATGAGGAACGACGATATGTCAAGGGCCTTGGGCGGGCAGCCTTCCAGCCGGGTATCGAAGCCGCGGGCGCAGTTGCCGATGCCTATTCCCCTGCCGCCTTTCCCCTTAAAGCCCTGCCCGATGTGGATTTCCCCTTTGCGCAATACCCGCCCGCCGTTCCGGTGCAGCGCGAAAACCAGCGCGGCGTAACACACCGAGCAGGCCGCGTCGTCCCTGATAAGGCCGCGGTACCGGTCGGCAATCCGGTTGCCGCTTGCCGGGTTTAACGGTTTGCGATCCGGGTTTAGAGTGACCGTTTTGGTTTCCGGTGAACAGTATTCGCCTATTCCCATTCTTTTGCCGATGGACAGGTACTCGATGTCGTCCGGCCTGTAGCCGATCAGTTCCGCGCAAAACGAATCCACCGTCAGCGGGTTTCGCCCGGCGACTACGCGGTTGGCTTCCACCGGCGTTCCGCCTTCCTCAAAGCTAAGGTCGCCGCAGATGCCGTCCACCACGCAGTAGCCAGTTTTTAGCAGCGCGTTCAGCGTCGCGATGGGTTTGTGCAGGCCCAAAGTATGGAAGCGTTTCATTTCGCCGTGGGGGATGCAGCCCTTCAGGTTTTTCATGCAGCAGGTCATGCGTGTCTGGCAATGGGCTTTCAGCACCGGAACGTTGATCAAAAAGTCCGTTTCAAGGGCGGTTTTGCATATCCGTATGTCGAGGCCGTCATGCCGAAGCGTTTTGTGGCGGTCGTCCCGCAAATCGATTAACGGTACGGCGTACCTCTCCCGCAGGGGCTCGTACCCGCATACCTTGAACGCCTTTTTGGTGCAGTAGCCCACCGCCGAATTTTCGATAACGCGAACGTCCCTTACCCCGAAATCCTTTAGGAACATTATAATCCCTTCTACCGCTTCCGGATGCGTGGTGGCCCCGTTGCCTGCCGGCTGCGGCGTTACCAGGTTCGGTTTAACGGCCACCGAAAACCCGGGTTTCAGGTACGCGCCTATGTCCGAGGCCGCCAGCGCGTCGTAGGCTGTTTTCGCCGGGTCGGTGCCGTGGTTGGTTACAATCATTGTCAGGTTTCCTTTTTCCGGGGGTCGGTACCAGTATACGTTTTTGGCGCGGCTTTGACACCCCGCGCCGCCTGAAGGACGACCGCAGGATTTCATATTGATTTCGCCCAATGCTTGACAAACGCAGGCATAGGCCATATAATGACAGTACATTGTCAACAGTTTGGAGGTAAGGCATGGGGACAATTCAAGTTCGTGTGGATGACGGTACCAAAAAGGCGGCGGATTCCCTGTTTTCAAGCCTTGGCCTTGATACATCAACGGCTGTCAGAATGTTTCTGATTGCATCGCTCGAAAACAGCGGCCTCCCTTTTCCGGTCAGGCACCGCGCGGCAAACTCCGATTTGCTGGAGGCTGTCGAAGACACGCGGCTACGTCGCAATCTGCACGGCCCGTTTAAGACTGCGGAAGAAGCCGTGCGTTCAATGCTGGATGACTGACGTGCTCGAAATTGTCTATACCAACAAAATGAAGCGCGATGTCAGATTGATGAAAAAACGCGGCAAGAATATTTCCAAACTAACCGACACGCTTTCTCTTTTGGCAAGCGGTAAACCCATGCCGGCAAAATACTGCGACCACCAATTGAAAGGCAATTTATTCGATTTTCGCAAATGCCACATAGAGGGAGATTGGCTTTTGATCTACCAAATTTTTGAGAACACGTTGATATTGTCCGCTTCCGGCACGGGTACTCATTCCGACCTTTTCGGCAGGTAAGGGAATCCGCAATGCGTGAATCCGGAATATAGCGAAGACAGACCTGTCTGACACCCCCACGCCTCCGGCAAGGAATGGGGCAGAATGTACGTAACCCCCAAGGAGTTCAGCACCGGTTCGGTGGGGTTCCACGCGTCTGGCAAAATGTTTTTCATGACTGACACCCCAGACTGTGTCAAAACTATTTCGAGCCCCAATTATCATATGGCAAACAGTAGTATTTTTCGTAATCATTACCTGTTTACACCTAGTTTTCATGTAATAGTCCATGAAAATTTGGGTATCCTGGAGTTTTGACACAGCCTCACCCTCGCGCCTGCGTCGCCGCCTAATTCAAGCGGTAACGGCTTCCATTGCCACGGGTTCCTCGACTTCATCCGTTTCGTCTTCTTGGGCAAGGCACATCTCGTTGTACTCCCGCATTCTTGCCTGTGAAATCGCGCCGATTTCAAAATTGGCGATCGCGTTTTCGTGTATGGTTTCCAAAATGTCGCTTTTGTATTTCACGTTATACCTCCAAAAAAACTTCGAGCAGGGTGCCATTCCTCAAGCGAGCCTCAATCTGTTCATCGGTCAAGGCGAATTGATCCTTTGCGTCGATTTTGAAAGCCCTTAACTCTTTTTCGTCTATGTTGTCCCTGTCGGATTTAGGAAAACCGTAGGCAAAAAAGGTGCGGAATCCATTCCTGAAGTACACGATAACCCAGTATCCACCCGATTTGCCCTCGCCCGGACGGGCTACCCTTACCTTATAAACCCCGCCACCCAAATTGGCATCGGCCTGATCCGCTTCAATCTGATTCACGGCCGCTTTCAAGTCTTTGTCGGTAAGTCCCTCTTTATCGGCAAAGCGGTTAAACCGTGGATACTTGAATACTCTCATTGATGCACATCCTGTTTATAGAGTAGCACGAAGCCGGAACGGTTTCAAGGGTTGAATGACTGCCGTTCAGGCGTTCTCAAAGAAAAACAGGCGGGCGGCAGAAGCCGCGAAACCGCCGGCTCCCGGGCAAGTCCCGCTTTGACCGGGTTTTGGTCGATGTAGTTCATCATGTATTCGTATTCCGGATCGTCCTTTACGGGGCGGGCAAAGTAGCGGTCGCCCCACATGCGGTCCGTGGAGCCGTGTATCCAGTTCCGGCGTACCGCCGAGCGCGTTTTTATCCACCGCATGATTGCGCCCAGGTTTTGTCCCCCGGCGGGTTTGATTAGCAGGCGGATGTGGGTCGGCATTACGCAAAAGTTGGCCAGGCCGAACCGGAACTTGTTTTGCGCGTCCTGCAATACTATGAGCTTGATTTTTCTGCCCGGGTTGTTTTCGAATACGCGGGTGTTGTTGTTTGTCGGCGATGTTACGCGGCAGGAAGAGCCTTTCGTGAATTCACGTTTTCTTCGCATGATGTTGTCTCCTGAGTATATATATGCACGAAATTTATGCAAAAAAATGGCCGCCCCGAAGGACGGCCGCTGGATTTAATGTATGGGGAGGGGGGGTATGCTACCGGTAGTGTACCCCGGTGTGCACCACCGCTACGGGTTTTTCATGACTGACACCCCGCGCCTACAATGGGCGGTGTTTTTCGAATATCTGACGGATCCCGGTATGCGGGGGAAGATAAACGAGATAGCCGGAAGCGAGGAGGGCATAGCGGTGGCTGGTGGGGTGCTTTTGAACATAAGCCGCAACGAGATTGAACGGGCGCGGCTTGAAAGCGAATACAAGGCCAAGATTGACATACAGGCCAGATTGGTTGACGAAAGGCGGGAAGGCAGGAAGGAAGGTGAGGGAGACGGCTTGAAAAAAGCGGCCCGAAACGCCTTGTCCGAGGGTTTTTCCCTGGAGCAGGTTCACAAAATCACCGGGCTTGACATGCAGACCATCAGAACCCTTCAGGGCCAATAGCCGGCGGCAGGGATTTCCCATACCCACGTCAATGAAACCCAAAACGAAAACGCCCAAGGGGGTTGTCCTTGGGCGTTGAAGATACATGCCGCGATGCAGGGCAAAGCCCGGGGGATTAGCCCTCGGGCTTTGTCTGCCGTTAACGCCGCCTTACGCCGAATACCGGGGCGGGCGCGGGGGCTTGCCTGGATCTACCAGGATCCGCCGAGAAGCCTCTGGCCATGGGGGCGAAACTGCCCCACGGTATCTCGGTGTTTTGTTGTGCGGTGATGCTTATCGAGGATGCGGCAAATTCCGAAACGTCATTCCAGTCATCCGGGTTTTCGAGCATCAGCGCGATGCCATGGGTGCCGGATACGTCGATTGGCATACCGGTCCCTATGTCGCCAAGAAAAGTCGTCATCGATCCGCCGAGTACTTGGCCCCAGCCGGCCGCGACGATGTTCATTGTGGCAAGGTTTCCCACCATCACACTCGCGAAGAACTCCTCGTACCCCGACGGTATCCCGGTGATGGTTACGGTCGTAAGCGGAATGTCGTCAAGGTCGTTCCACGCCAGGCTTGTTCCGGGTGCGTTGATGGTTACCGAGTTTGCGGATCGCACGCCGGTTATAGCCCAGGTATCCGCGTCCATTACTGCCAGCAGAACGTCGTAGGTTCCGGGGATCACGCCTTGCACGGTGAATGTCGTGGTGGGGCTTGTCATGACGGCCTCGGCGAAACCGACATCAGCATAAACGCTCCCCGGGAACAGCAAGAGCAGTTGGGCGATATTGCCCGCCTGATCCACTGGTATTCCTGTAAGGGTTACCGTGATGGGGGGTATCTGGACGAAGGTAGCGAAGGCTATCTCGTTGCCGCCAAGGGCCAGCCAGGTTGAGGGTACGCGGTACACGCCGATCATGTTCCAGTCCTCGTCCATAAAGAGAAGGCGGATCTCGTAGGTGCCGGGCATCCCAAACGGGCCCCATTCGCCCTGATCGTTCCACAGGGTGAAAAGTTCCGTGGATGGAGAGGCCGAGCCTATCGCGATCGTCTCCGTTCCCTGTATGACCCTTATCTCGGCGGTGGTTGCCCCTTGCGGGAAGACCAGCCCGGTAACCGTTATGGTGATGGGATCGCCAAACGCTATGGTGTTGTTTGTCGTGGTCAGGTTGCCCGATGGGGTGAACATGCCGGCATCGTTGAACGTACCGTGTTGGGCAGTGCCTGTGTTGTTTAACGCCGCGCCGGTTGTTGCGTTGTTTCTAAGGCTTGTTTCCACCGTCGGCTCGTTGCCGAAGATAATCCCGCCGCTTATGCGGTAAGTGCCAGTGTTCCCCAGACCGCCGCCGTTGGTCGTGGCATGGTTGCCGGAGATCTCCCCGCCGCGCATCTCGAACGTGCCGGCGTTGTTCACGCCGCCGCCCGTGGTACCGGCGGTATTGCCGAGGATCGCCCCGTCGCCCATGCGGAAGGTGCCGCCGGCTATGACGCGCACGCCGCCGCCCATTCCACGGCTTGAGTTGCCGGAAACGTCGCCGCCGTACATGCGGAAGACGCCGCCGCCCTCCTGGGCCGTGTTGCCGGAAACAGCCCCGTCGCGCATCTCGAACGCGCCGGCCACGGTCACGCCGCCGCCGCCGGCTCCGCCTGTGGCAGAGGTCGTGGCGTTGCCGGACACCTCCCCGCCGTCAAGGACGAACACGCCGCCCGTGTTCACAGCTACGCCGCTGACGGTGCCTGTGGAAGTGTTGCCCGTAATCGTGGATCCCTCGTTCATGACGAGCGTGCCGCCGCTGAGTACGGTCACCAGATTGGTGTTGTTGTTCGCGCCGACGCGGGCGGCGTTGCGCCCCACCAGCGTCACGTTCTCGTCAAGCACCAGGGTGACCCCGGGGGGTACCCTGAACAGTTGCCCGTTGGCCGAGAGGTTCAC
>Ga0209755_10006410_pt1 | contig 13039 bp, 13 predicted proteins | sample TergutCo191P1_FD_187301 | JGI IMG/M metagenome (GOLD analysis project Ga0209755, IMG submission 187301) | Cornitermes sp. P1 segment gut microbial communities from Petit-Saut dam, French Guiana - Co191P1 (SPAdes) (version 2) | ecosystem: Host-associated > Arthropoda: Insects > Digestive system... | reverse complement strand
TACGCTCCGAACATAAACCTTCAAAGCTGCAACCCTGGTTGATACACAACAAACCCTTACGTGTACCGCACGGTTTTCAAAGGCTCGTAGCCGGAAGCTCGCCGCCGCGCTCCTCCTTCCCTTTTTTTGCAGGAGCGAAATCAAACCGCCGCAAGGAGGAACGCCGATGAAGCTGCGCGGGAATATTTAAAGGATTAAGGACGGATGAAAGAATTTAAGATAATACGTAACGAAGACGAAAAAATTGACTGGGATAAAACGCTAGAGGCTCCCGTTAGTGATTTTATTAAAGAATCAGATATTGACATAGAAGAACACCGGGAAGGTTCAAAAAAAGTATGGGCGTTAAAATACCATACCACATCTTTTATTGTTGAATTCGCATTCAGCGAAGCCGAAGGCTGGAGCCTTGAAAAAGCCATAAAATGTATGAAAAATCGCACCTTATGGAGGGACTATATAAAAGAGCACAAAGTCTGGTCTATTGAAGAAACAATAAACTACTTTGGGGAAGATACATTGGCAGATTTGGAAGATGATGAGGATGATACCTTATAGAGATGACTAACAGCACAATAAAGAGGAGAACTTATGGCTATTTTTACCTTTAACGACATTATCACTTTAAGCGCCCGCGATTTACAAATGGTTTTGCGCAAGGCCGCTTATTACACGCTCATTGACGCGCTGCACACAGCGGACGCGGCGGTGCGGGACAAAGTTTTCTGCAGCGTAACAAAACGGACAGCGCTGCGCCTTAAAGCCGCGTTGGAAAACCAAAACAGCGTTACCCAAAAAGACAGCGAAAAGGCCCAAATGAGCATTATTCAAACAATAAAGGAAGTCTGTGAAAGCGGCTGGCTGGACGTTAATAAATGCTTTTCGTTTCCCGACATCCCTGTAAAAAAAGTGAACAAGCAGGCAGAACATGCAAAACACAAACTTAAAACCGCGCTAAAAAGAGGCGTTCTTTCCCTGGAGAACACAACGGAGCAGTATCTCAGGAACGCCTTCCACTCGCTTGCCATACCCCGTGATGAGCTAAAGCGAATAAGCAGACTTAATGTTCCAGCCGAACTGCTGCCCGTGCTGTGTGAGTTTCTGGAACCTCTTGGCATTGAAGAGCTGATTCTTCACCGCATAGACGACGCTGCTGGCGGGCCGTATCTGGAACAATTCCGCAGCGCAAAACGCCTGGTAATATGGAAATCAAAATCAATACCAGAAAGTATCGGCAAACTGCAATCGCTTGAACAGCTTACATTGGACGCAAACAATGAACTTGAAACTTTGCCGGAAAACATTGGTAATTTAAAAAACCTTGCAAGCCTTAAAATTAACTGCGATCTTGAATATCTGCCTGCGAACTTTGCCCATTTACACTCCCTAAAAGAACTTACTTTGAGTTTGAACTGGAAATCCGACATAAGTGTTTTGTCAGAAAGCGCAGGCGCGTTAAAGAATCTGACCAGCCTGGAAATTCGCAGTAATGACGGCGCTATTGGATCAATTGATTGGCTTGGCAGCCTGCCTTCGTTACAGAAACTTTCATTTTCCATTTGCGAAGGTATGAAAACCCTGCCTGACAGTATTGGCAGTCTGGAAAAACTAGAGAGTCTTTCTGTTTACAGAATGGATTCTCTTGAGCAGCTGCCCGAAAGCATCGGCAATCTGGAAAAACTAGAGTGGCTTTCTGTTTACGGAATGGATTCTCTTGAGCAGCTGCCCGAAAGCATCGGTAATCTGGTAAGTTTGCAAGTATTGCTCATTGAAAATTGTCTTTCGTTAAAACAGATTCCCGAAAGCATCGGTAATTTAAAGAATTTGATTTTTCTTTCTCTTTGCAATGTCCCTTCTCTTGAGCAGCTGCCCGAAAGTATCGGCAATCTTCACGCCCTTATGAAACTTTCGCTTGGCGAACTTTCTTGCGACGACGAAGACGAGTTATTCCTGGAATATTTTGCTGGAAGCAAAATGCTTAAAGAGCTGCCTGACAGCATCGGTAATTTGAAAAACCTGCAAGAGTTGAGCATTTGCGATTGTCCTTTGCTGGAACGGATTCCCGAAAGCATCGGCAATTTGCACTCCCTTATGAAACTTTCGCTTGCCGATAATGAAAGCCTTACAGCATTGCCGGAAAGTATCGGCAGCCTGAAAAACCTGATATCCCTTGTTCTTTCCGGCTCAAGCTCCCTTGACCGCCTGCCCGGCAGCATTGTAAATATCCCTACCCTGAAACATGTAAACCTGGAAAAAACCGGCATTCATTCTGTCCCGGCTTCTATTTCTTCGATTGCAGATTTTTCCGGCAACGACCTGACTGAGGTAACGCCGCAGAACGAACCGCCGCAGATCGAAATGCCCCTTTCTTGCCGGGGCTTTGCCAACGGCTATTTTACATTGCTTGGCATAGTGCGCCACTGTTGCGAAAAGGCACGAAGGGAAGGCTTATTGGCGCTGGAGGAAGAGCTTGAGGATATGGACGATGGATTTTTCAAGCGGGGCTTCCGCCTGGTAATAGACGGAACCAGCCCTGAAGATATCCGCAGCATACTATCGCCTCAAATAGAACGCGAACATGATTATTACCAAAAGCAGCTTTACAGCATAGCCTTGGAAGGCATTATGGGCATCCAGCGCGGGAAGGACGACACATCCGCCCTTATATTCCGCCTGAACTTAATGGTAGACATTAAGGACAACCCCGTAGACGCCGCCTGGGAGAACTACCGCAACGGCGACCGGAATGCTTTTTTTAACATAGACTTTGACGGGGCAATACAGCCGGAGGACGAGCGCGAGGAAATCAGCTTTATAGTGCGCGCAATGGAAATGAACAACTTAGCGCGCCGCAACGGCTTGCTTGCCCTTGAAAGCCGCCTGGGCACAGACACCGCTGCCGATGTCTTTGAACACGGCCTATGCCTTATCGTAGACAACGACATTAACGGCTGCCTGGGCCTTGAACATGAATACATAGACGCGGCTCTAAGCAAAATGGTAGAGCGCGAAACCAACCCCGTGCGGAAAAACCTGGCCGCCGCAAAAAAAGCCGCCGTTCTTTCGATATGCCGCGGCGACAACCCGCGCATCATGGGAATGAAACTGCTGTCCTCTTTTGACAAAACCATTGCCCAAAAAGCGGAGCCCATTATTTTCCACGATTAACGAGAGGAATGTAGAGAAATGCAAGAAGCACATTTAAGGAGCACTATATGAACCGAAAAGAAGATGATGGGCAGGCGTGATCCCTTCGCGGGCCTTGGCCGCCCGTCAGACCCTCTTCCCTTGCGGAAAGATATCAGGGCTGGAAGCCTGCCAAGCGGCTTGCGCTACTTTATTCTGGAGCATCCCCGGCCCGCAAACAGGGCGTCGCTGCGCCTTGTCGTAAACACCGGTGCCCTGCACGAAGAAGACCACGAACTGGGCATAGCCCATTTTGTCGAACACATGGCGTACTGGGGGACAAAGCGTTTTCCTCAAGAGGAACTGAGCAAATGCCTTCGCACGCAGGGCATTATGGCAAATGCCGCTACTGGTTTAAATTGTACGGTATACAAATTAGAAACGCCGGTGGAAATGAGCGGGAGGGAAACAAAAAGCATCCCTCCTTCCGCCCTTGCGATACTTGATGAGTGGTCTCGCACAGTTACCTTTAATCCGCAGTGGCTGGAAAAAGAGCGGCTTATCATTATCGAAGAACACCGCAGAAAGCAGGGGCCAAAAGAACGGGTTAGGCAGGAGTGGCTTTCGGATTTGCTTCGTGGTTCGCGTTTTAACAAAAGAAATCCGATTGGCGATATGGACATTATAAAAGCGCTAACGGTTTGTGACCTGGAAAGCTTTTATAAGAAGTGGTATCGAGCGGACAATATGGCCCTTATCTTTGTGGGCGACTTTGACGGGGCCGCGCTTGAAGCCTCGCTGACAGAGCATTTTCTGATAGAGAAACCTGCCGTGCCTACGCCGCAGCCGGTGTTCGATTTGGCTCCTGCCGGAAAGGGAAGCCTTGAAACCCTGACGTTTACCGACGGGCAACTGACCAGTACTTCCATAAGGCTGTGTTATAGAATGGAAGGCAGGCCCAAAGAAAATCTTGCGGGTTTGCGGAAGCGTTTAATTCATACACTCATTTCCAGAATGATGAGGGCACGCTTAAAGGACTCCGAAGCTAAAGCGGACAGTTCCTTGCACAAAACTTTTGCGAAGAGAAAAAGCTTCGGGGCTTCTTCACAGTTTTTGATAATGGAAAGCGGCATAAAAAGGCGGGGAGATACAGGGAAATCCCTGGAAGAATTGCTGTCAAGCTGCCGCGGCTTTAGCGAATCGGAGATAGCGTTTGCAAAAGAGGCTTTTCTTTCGGATGCGCGTTACGTCCTCCTCCAGGAAAAAGACCGTAAGGAATCGAAAGATTTAGTGAAAAGCCTTATTGACTGTTATTCTAATGGAACCGTTATGGGTTCACCTGAATGGTCTATCAACGCTTGCCAACACTTGCTTTGCGGCATTAACGCGCGGAGCATCAATAACGCCGCAAGAAAGATTTTGTACCGAAGCGATGCCCATGTTTTTATCTTCGCCCCCGAATCCGAAAAGGAAACCCTGCCCGATGACGCGCGCATCAGGGAATACGTATCGCATCGCGCAAGGAAAAAGCCCGGCACGCAAGGCCCGGAAAAAATACTTGAAACACACAGCCTCCTTCATTCATGCATTCCGCAAAAGGGAAAGGTGGAAAAGGAAACGGCAGCCGGGGAAAGCGGCGCGGTTATATGGGAACTGGGCAACGGCGCGCACGTTGTCCTTAAACCAACGGAATACATGAGCGGCAGCATTGCCCTTTCGGCGCACGCAAAAGGCGGCAGCTCCTGCGTCCCCCATACGGAGATAATATCCGCAAAGATTGCTTTTGAAATGATGAAAGCAAGCGGGCAAGGTTCATGGACGCACGGCGGCCTTTCAAAATATCTTGCGCTGCGAAAGGTTACGTATTCATACCGCTCTGGAAAATATAGCCGCAGCCTTACCGCCTCCTGCATGGCGGACGACCCGGCCCCGCTTTTTGAGCTGCTGCATCTGCATTTTACCGATCCGCAGATAGAAAGCGAAGCGGTAAAGGCAAAAATAGACAGCACAAGGACTGCCATTGCCTTACGCGGCAACAACCCGAACCTTGTTTTTCAGAACGAGGTTAAACAGATACTCTACGGCGGCCACCCGCTGTACAAGCCCCTGGAACTCGCAGACCTTGACACGATTGACGCCGGCACGATGCGGTCTTTTGTGCGCAGGGCGCTGAACCCTGCGGACTTTACCTTTGTGTTTACCGGAAACCTGTCGCCCCAACTGATGCGTCCCTGCGTTGAAACCTATATTGCCTCAATCCCGCCGGGAGAAACCAACTGGAATACCTGGACAGAGATTGAGCTTACGCGCCCCCAAAAGAGCCGGAAGCATTTTTACATTGGGGCGGAAAAACGGAGTACCGTGTATATGGCATGGTTTTCCCGCCTTCCCTTTAACGGTGAGTCAAGAATCGCTATCCGCCTTTTGGAAAAGTATCTTTCCAAAATATTGCTCGATTATATACGGGAATACCTCGGCGGTGTTTACTCGATAAAAGTCAAAATTGAAGGGCTTGAATATGCCCCGCTGCAGCACGACCGCGACCTGGTTCTTAGTGTGCTGTTTCATTGTGATCCCTTGCGGGCGGGTGAGCTTTCGGACGCGGCGGCACGAGTGCTGGAGAAGCTGGCAAGCACGAGAGCTCCGCTTGATTTTACCACTACGGTAAAAAGTCTGCGGCTTGACGCGGAGGAAATGCTGCGGGACAATGCTTTTATCGCCAGGGAATACGCCCATTCTTTTTTGTGGAACGGCAATCTTGACTTTTCCCTGATTCACACTATCAACCGTTCTATCAGCGCCGTTACCGATGCGGACATACAGAGCATACTCGGCGGGTTTTTGCGGAACGGGCCGGTGGAGATGGTGCTGATGCCGATTACAAAGGAGCACATGAAAGGAGATTGATATGCAGAAATATACAAGGATGCTTTGCTGGATACGGCCGCATGAAAAAAAGGCGCTTAAAGAAGCGGCAAACAACCAGTTTCCGCTTGTGTTTGCCAAAAATTATGATGATTTTAAACAGCAAATAAAGAGCCGTGATTTTCTTGTCATGTCGATAGTAAAAGCGGTTCGAGGTTTGAAAAAAATGCAAGACCTGGTTCGGTTGTTTCCACAAAACAAGTTTTATCTTTATTACCGCAGCAATGATGATGGTTTTATGACTGAGAATGAAATCACGCTTTTTTTTGAAGAAAATATTGAGCAAGGACAGTTTATGTCTTCGGGTTTAGTACACTATTATTTGGAACAGCGGTAACGTAAACGGAAGGAAAATATGGTGTCTGACACCAAAAACGGAGGAAAAGGCAACGATGGCAGACGACAAACTAACAGGCAAAGGGAAACTCACCCTACCAGACGGCTCGGTGTATGAAGGCGATCTTGCGGACGGCAAGCGCCACGGCAAGGAGGAAGGAATATGAAGAAATACAAAAGTGAATATGTGCCGGCGGAACATAAGAGCGCGGAACTTTGCATGGAGGCAGTAAAGCAGAATGGGCTTTACAAAGTAGAAATAATGGAAAGAGCGGGAACCTATATCAGGCACATTAAGTGGCTGCTCTTTTATAAACTGCTAAGGGACTAGGCAAAAGGAGTAATGTATGAAACGAAAAGAATTTGTGAAACAGGCGGCCCAGATAATATGGAGGGCAATTGATTTTTCAGACTTTTCAACAAGGGAAGGGCTTTTGGCGTTGACAGAACACATTGACTGCTCAAAAGCGGATTACCGGGATATTTTCGAGTTTGGAATGCAATTTGTGGTTGAAGCACAGGATCCCGAAGATATCAATAAGATTTTATCAAACCTGATTAATCAGGAACAGAACGAAAACGCCAAACGCCTGAAAACAATTCAGAAAGAGGCTGTGCTTAATATCGTGGCAGGCACTAACACCAGAATGCTTATGGAAATTATGTTTTCGTATGTTGACAACGAAGAGCTGAAGGAAATACGGAAAAACTTTAATTTTCTTGGCGAAGATGAAAGCATTGATTTTAGGAAGGTGGAAGCGTTGCTTTTTAAAAAAACGTAAAGAGAAACGGTGACTGACACCAGAAACAAAAGGAGAATAGCGATGAGTGAAAAAGCAATCACCACCCACGCCCAAGCCCTTGCGGCGGTAAAGCAGGACGGCAGCGCCCTTCATAATGTGCCGGAAGAATTAAAGACCGTAGAGATCTGCGTGTGGGCAATTATAAACAAAGGCTGGCGGGAACTCAAATATTCGGTTCCTGATGAACTTAGGGAAGAAACCCTTTCCTCCCTTTACGGCAACAGCATCGACAAACCCGCCGGTTATTACGCCGACGTGGGTATGGCGTACCTGCACAACGGCCAATACGACCAGGCAATACAGGCTTTTACCGAAGCGATAAAACATGGAGCAGACAATTTCGAGAACTATTGCCAGCGCGCCTGCGCCTGCGAAATGAAAGGCGAATACGGGAAAGCAATCGAAAACTTTACGGATGCCATCAAGATTGATCCAAACCAATGGGACATCTACATCAACCGGGGACACCTGTACCTGAAAAAAGGCCAGCATGAAGAAGCGATTGATGATTTTAACAAGGTAATCGCTATCCAGCCGGAGAATGCCAAAGGCTATGAAAAGGCCAAATGCTATGAAGGCCGAGGCCAAGCCAATCATAAAAAGGGTTTACACGAACAGGCTATCAGCGATTTTACCCTTGCCATAAAGCTATTGAAAGAAACCGCTCCTGATTTTTCCACTCCGCCTACTTCTTCCGCCTATGAATATCGAGGAATGGTTTACGCTGACAAAGGGGAATACGAACTGGCTATCAAGGATTTTGAAACAACGTTGAGTATGAATCCGAACCACGAGACAGCAAAAAAAGAATTATTGGAAGTCAAAACCATGTTAGCATCTTCAGAAAGGCTTTGTGATAACCTTGGGGAAGGGTACAAGGTTTTTATAGAATTTTTGGAAAAGGAAAAACAGGAGAGAGAAAACAGTGATTAACACTACACTTTAGGAGGAGCGGTGATTATCGGAATAAGCTCTCGTAAAGAAACGGAGCAAAAGCACATTAGGCGGAAGCATTGGTTAATCGTCCGGATCGTCTCTTTCAAGGTCTTCCAGCATATCAGCAAGAGAGCTAAACCGCTTTGCCGGAATTTCACCGCGCGAAATAGCTGGGTTTCTACGGTCTGCGTAATGGTCATGAAGTAGCTATAGCATGAAAACAGGAAATTTGCAAGAAATACGGAGGAAAAGGAAGCCGATGACAGACGACAAATCCCACGGCAAGGAGGAAGAAAATGGATGCAGAGGAAAATAAAGTCGATAAAATAAGGCAGAGGATTTGTGAAGGACTGGCAGAGAATGGGGTCTTTCCCTTTGACGTTCCAGCCGATGATTGGGATGACAAGGCTTTCTGCCTCAAGGCTATCAGTCGCAGCAAAGCGTCTCTCCGCTTCGTACCCGCGCCGTTCTGGAAGGACAAAGATTTTTGCCTGGAAGCAATCCGCATAAGCCAGAGCGAAAAGGCCCTGCGCTTTACCCACCAACCGCTATGGGGGGACGGGGACTTCTGCCTGCAGGCAATCCGCCGCAGCGAAGGGGGCGTATCAAGGGACGGGATGGACGACCTTGACGAAATCGCCATGCACTTGACTTACGACCGGCTCTGGCGCGACGGCGATTTCTGCATGGCGGCGGTACGGCAGTCGTGGAAAGCGTTACAGCGCGTTGGCGGGGAAACGCTTACCCCCCAAATGTGCGAGGCGGCTCTGGCGCAAACCCCGCACGCCCTGGCGCATGTCCCCAAAAAAATGCAAACCGAAGCGTTAATCTTCGATGCGATACGGCGCGACGGCACGGCGATACAGTACGTCTCGAAATGGCTTCTGACAAAGCCGATGGTCGAAACAGCCCTGGCGCAAAACCACGGCGCGATTGATTTCCTGCCGCCTGAGTGGCAGGATGAGTACAGGAAGGAACAAACATGACGGAAAAAATCACCACAATGGAAGAAGCCCTGAAAGCAGTACGGGAGGACGCCCAGGCGCTTGAAGATGTGCCGGAAAACCTCATAACAGCGGAACTGTGTCTTGAAGCGTGCATGACGAAGATCGCAGTGGATGAAGACGATGATTACTATGACTCAGGCATCACGGCACTTGAGTTCGTTCCCGAAGAACTCAAAACGCCGCAGGTATGCCTTGCTGCGATACGACAGAGCGATTATGCATTCCACTACCTGCCGAAATCATTCTGGACAGCGCAAAACAGCATGGAGATGGTAAAGCACAAAGGCTCGTATCTCGCCGTTGTGCCTGAAAACCTTAAAACAGCGGAACTGTGCATGGAGGCGGTAAAGTCCAGCGACTACGCGCTTGGCTTTGTGCCTAAAAAACTGCGGACAGAACAGCTCTGCCAGGAAGCGGCAAAGCGGGATTACTATTTTCTTAAGGACATTCCCGAAGCATTCCGTACAGCACAAATATGCATGGATGCGGTCAGCCGCAACGGGTACGAGCTTGCCTATGTGCCGGAGAACCTTAAAACAGCGGAACTGTGCCGCATCTCCGTAAGCCAATACGCCAATGCGCTCAAGCATGTTCCCGACAGCTACAAGACGGCGGAACTCTGCGAGGCGGCGGTGAAGGCCAATGCCTTTATGTTCAAGCACGTTCCCGACCCCCTTAAAACCCCGCAGATGTGCATGGACGCGGTAAAAGCCAACGGACGGCTGCTGTGGTACGTTCCCCATGAATACAGGACAGCCGAACTATGCATGGCAGCCGTAAAGTCCGGCAGCGAAGCGTTCAACCATGTACCCGAACATCTGCGTACCCTGGAACTATGCGTGGAAGCGGCCCAACGAAACGGCAAACTCGAATATATGCCGAGCGAACTTATCGACGAAATACGAAAGCGTGTACTCAGGCTGGAGGACATAACCAGGATTGATGACGCATCCATTGCAAAGGCGGTATCGCTGGTGGAGAGCCACACGCTTGCCAAGGGCCTTAAACTGGCCGAGACAGAAGTTCAGGAAAAAGTACTCAGAAATATGCCGGAGCGGGATGCCGGTATGCTTAAAGAGGACATGGAATACATGGGGCCGATACGGCTCAAAGACGCAGAGGATGCCGCCAGAGAACTATGCGCGGTTTTCCTTGAACTGGAAGCAAAGGGCGAGATAGAGCTGCCGCAGCGCGGCGGGGAGCAAAGCGCCGCAAGCCTAAAGAAGCCCCCAACATTGGGAGCAGTGCTTAAAGCGGCGCTTGAACAATCGCTTAAAAGCGAAAAGGACGCAGACACCGCCAGCCGCATAAAAACCTGCCTTACCCTGCTTGACGAAAAACTGCCCGCCCTTGTAAGCCGCAATTACGCCAGCTCCGGCGGCGTGGAATACATCACTGAAGTTTTCAGCCTTGTTGACAATCTGGATAAACCCTTAGAGCTGCTTACGGACGAAAACCCCGAGCTTGCCGAAGACTTTTTCAGAAGTACGCGTGTATTCGCCGACTTTGTTTTACTGGACGACCGTTCAATCCAACTCTTAATGCGGGAAGCAGCCTCCGCAGACCTTGCCGCGGCTCTTATCGGCGAGGAAGAAGAAGTGCAGGAAAAAGTCTTTAGAAATATGTCCAAACGGGCATCCGAAATGCTCAAAGAGGACATGGAGCGCGTTATGCCAATCGAGGCGGACAGGGCCGAGGAAGCCCGCCAAAAAATACTTGCGATAGCCGACCGCCTGGAAGAATCCGGCGAGATTCTCATGTCCTATTACAGCGGCGACCAGATGGTGGTGTAGGCAATGGCAGACGACAAACTAACTGGGAAAATGACGCAGACCTACTACGGTGACGGCTCGGTGTACGAAGGAGATATTTATAAAGACAAGTTCAACGGCAAAGGGATAAGAACCTACGCTGACGGCACAGTTTACGAAGGAGATTTCGTGGAGGACAGACACCACGGCAAAGGGAAAATTACATTCCCAGGTGGCGGGGTGTATGAAGGCGATTTTCATAACGCCAACTTCCACGGTACAGGGACAAGAACCTACACTGACGGCAGGGTGTACTCTGGCGATTTTGTAAAAGGCAAACGCCACGGCAAAGGGAAAATTACATTTCCAGGTGGCGGGATATACGCAGGTGATTTTCGTAACGACAAGTTCCACGGTAAAGGAATTTATACTTTTGCTAACTTCAATGAATATGAAGGCGATTGGGAGGGTGGCAAGCCCCACGGCAAAGGAACCTTTTTTTTCTTTGCTGAAGGCACGGTGTACGATGGCGATTGGACGGACGGCAAATTTGACAGCAATGAAAAACATATACGCCTTTTCGCCAAAAGGTGAAACTTTACGGAGGAACTACAGAAAACAACGGTGTCTGACACCGCAATAAAGAGAAGAGCCTATGGCTTCTTTCTACATAAGGATACTGACATGAAATTAATACATGACACACTATCGGATTTGATGCACATCTCCGACGGAAGAACGAACATTTTTCTGCCGCCGAATTTAGACACAGAAGAAAAATGCCTTGCGGCAATATGCAAGGACGGCGGCTATCTTCAATTTGTGCCGGAAAAACTAAAGACGGCACTGCTATGCCGAAAGGCGGTAAAGCAGAGCGGCATCGCGCTTGCGTTCGTGCCAAGTGAGCTAAGGACAGAGGAACTCTGTATTGCGGCAATAAGGCAAGATAAAAAGGCGTTCAAGTGGGTTCCGCGCAAACTCAAGACTCAGGGATTTTACGCCGGAATCACGGCGTACATGCCTTTCGCCAGTCTGCCGGAAGAATACAAGACAGCGGAATTCTGTCTGGAAGCCGTGCGCCGAAACGGCATCGCGCTAAGGAATGTTCCGCTGGAATACAGAACGGCGGAACTGTGCATGGAAGCGGTCAAGGCGGATAAAGCCGCAGAGGGCGATTTACTTCTGGATAACACGGAACCTGTGCTTCAATACGTGCCGGGGGATCTCAAAACCAGAGAACTCTGCATGGAGGCGATGGAGCAGAATTCTCAATCCCTCCGTTATTTTCCGCAAAGGGATTGGGCGGCGGAACTCTGCCTTGCGGCGGTAAGGCGGAATGGCAAGCTGCTTCAATACGTACCGGAAAATCTCAAAACGTTTGCACCGTGCATGGAAGCAGTGCGGGAAAACGGGCTGGCGCTTGAATACGTGCCGGAAGGCTTTAAAACAGCGGAACTGTGCCGCATCGCCGTAAGAAAATGCGCCGATGCGTTCAAGCACGTTCCCGAACATCTGCGTACCCTGGAACTATGCATGGAAGCGGCCCAATGACACGCCAAACTCGACTCTATGCCAAGCGAGTTTATCGCCGAAATTGGTTCATACGGGAGATAATATGATTGTATTTGATTACTCAAATATTATATAATATAACCAATATTATACGAGGTGGAGGAATATGCCAAAAAAGATAATTGCGTTTTTGGATGAACTTGACAAAGAAGAAGTCCTTGATTGTGCAAAAGAGCATAAGATAAGGGCTGAAATTATTTTTTGCAATACCTGTGATGAATTTGAGAAAGCAGTAGAAAACAATCCAGAAGATATGATGGTATATTCTGGTCGTTTGTCTATAAATGGTCATCATATTAAACTTCGTCGGATTATAGATAATAATCCAAGCATACTGTTCAGGAAGTATGGTTTTAATTGCGAAGAATATATCCACAAAAAAGATTCGTCAACAAAAGATTTCTATTCTGAAGAATGTAAAAATATCATAGCAGAAATGTATCATGCATTTGATATTTTTGTAACTGTTCAGGACCCCTCTGCGAAAATAAACTCAGGAGTACCTAAAATAGCCTGCCGGATTGCTTCATACGGATTGATCTTCTGTTTCTTGGCGGTGCCGACATACGACATTATTTTCAGG
>Ga0209755_10006409_pt1 | contig 13042 bp, 11 predicted proteins | sample TergutCo191P1_FD_187301 | JGI IMG/M metagenome (GOLD analysis project Ga0209755, IMG submission 187301) | Cornitermes sp. P1 segment gut microbial communities from Petit-Saut dam, French Guiana - Co191P1 (SPAdes) (version 2) | ecosystem: Host-associated > Arthropoda: Insects > Digestive system... | reverse complement strand
AGGCGGCGCCGCAAGACATTCGGCAAGCGCAAGGGCGATTTCGCCGGGAGCCGCGTCCATGTCTGGGCCCGCGCGTCTGCCTTCGCGGTAGAGGGCGCAGAAAAAGGCGCTTTTTTTCGCGTCCAGCACGGGAACGGCGATTCCCGGCCACGAGGAAAAGGGCCGGGCAAGGCAGTCCAGCGTGGGAACCGGCGCGAAGGGTATGCCAAGCGAAAGGGCCAGGCCCTTCGCCAGCGAAAAGCCTATCCGCAGGCCGGTAAAGGAACCCGGGCCGCCCGTGCAGACTACGCCGCCCACGTCGGCGGCCTTCAGCCCGGCTTTGAGCAAAAGCAGATCCAGGCAATCCACCGCAAGCTCCGAGTGGCGCATTCCGGCATCGGCCTCGAAAAGCCAGGTTTCGGCCTTCCCGTCCCTTTCCGCGCCAAGCGCCACCGAGAACCTTTCCGTTGCGGTGTCTATGGCAAGAACGTTCATTGGACGGCGGCCTTCGCCAAAGCTTCCGGCCCGCGGATTCGAAAGCCGCGCCCTTGCGGGCCGGTAACGTCGATTTTTACGGTTATCGCGTCGGCGGGAATCGAACGGGGGATGCGCTCGCTCCATTCTATAATCGCGATCCCCCCGGAGCCTATGAGCTCCCCCGCCCCGGTGTTTTCGAAGTCGTCGTCTCCGTCCAGGCGGTACGCGTCCATGTGGTATACGGGCACGGCGCGTCCGTCAATCTCGGCGGAGTATTCGCAGACTATCGTGTAGGTCGGGCTGGCAACGGTTTCGGCAATGCCCAGACCCCGCGCAATGCCCTTGGCAAGGCGGGTTTTTCCGGCGCCAAGGCCGCCGTAAAGGGCCACCACCGAGCCCGGTTTCAGGGCGCGGGCTATGCGTTCCCCAAGGGCCTCGGTTTCCTCCGGCGAGGCGCAGTGGATTTCAGTCAGGCAGTTCCCCGTCGGAGTGCATCGCGCCTATGGTCGCTTTCAGGGCCTTGGTAACCGGCAGCAGGGGATACTGAATGTCGCTCTTGTAGGAAATGACAATTTCCTTGTCGCCGGTGGGCTTTATCTCGATGCTGAACTCGATAACGTGCTCCTCCGTTTTATTGACAAGTTCCATCTCGGCCACCCCGGTATACAGCATGCGGTAGTATATCGGGACGTTCTTCCGTGCAATGTTTTTAATTGCGATAACTCTCATTGTCGAACCCCTGCGGTTTAATTCTCGGCATATTCATACACCATTGCGTTTATAAAATTAAGCGACTTTCGCGGTATCTTGAGAAACTTGATGTGCATCACCGTATTGTACCCCGTCCGGTTGGTCCTAAGAACCTCGCCAAGGGCCGCCACGGTAAAGTCGTCTTCCTGGGTAAACTCGATTTTCAGCTTCTGGCCCGGCTTTATGGGGGTGCCGGTCCTTATGGAGCAGCCGCCCGCCGAAATGTCCATTATGCTTCCGACGAACTGCCGTTTGTCCACGATCAGCCTTTTCCTTCCTATTGTTTCCAGCCCGACAAGGTAGAAGCCGGTGGAGATGACCGTCTGCCGTCTGCGGAAACGGCGGCTGGAAAGCTTTTTTATCTTGCCGGAGTGCGCCAGCTTCATGATACGGCGGTTCATCGTTTCCATGGAGTCTATTACGCGGCTCGCCACCGAGAAGCCCTTGCTGGATTTCGTGAAAAAGGCAAGCGTTATCTTGCTGCCCTTCGGTATGGAGGCGTATCCCCCCTTGTTGTTGCCGGGATGCTCCACGATAAGCACCTCGCCCTGCGAGGAAATTATCTTGGTGGGGTAGTTGTTGTCGCCCAGAATGATCATCGCCGAGGTGTTTTCCTGTATCTGCCGCGTGGAGCTTATGGTGACGGTATCGGTATAGTTTTCGATGATGTTCCTTGTGGCGAAAAGAACCGAAAGGCGGCTGTTCATCTCGTCTTCCGAAATGGATGTCTTTTCGATAAGCCGGTAGGCCCGCTTGAAGTGCCGGTCCATCAGATCGGGGGAGTCGATCGACCTTGCCGGGTCGGTCACGTTGTCGTTGCGCAAAACGAACTCCAGCATCTTGGTTTTGTCGCGGTCCAGGCCGATGTCGCCCGCAATCCTGTGCAGGGCAAAGGCCGAAAAACCCCTGCGCCGCCGCTTTACGCTGACCCGCCCCTCGCTGAGGGCCGAAAGCTTCCCCTTGTTTTTAAGAATCGTGATGACGACCATGACCGCGACCACCACGCCGACGCCGATGAGGAAAATCATCGCCTCAAGCGCAAGCCTTTCCTCCTGTAGCTGGAAAAACGACAGATCTACGGCCTGGAGCGGAAACGTCGCAAAGCTTGCCGGGAGGTTCATTGGCGCGTTCCTTTTACCGAGTCCAAAACCGCGGAGTGCAGGCCGCGCAGCCTTGGGGCCACCTCGTATTCGGCTATGTCCCCCACAAGAACCGTGTCGTTCTGTTCGTAGGCGTTGAGCAGATCCCGGAGGGTGGAATGGAATTCCCCCGTTACGTAGTCGCTGATCGGAACTCCCCCAATGGTTATTTCCCTGACGGGGAAGCCAGAGGTTTTCAGCACGTCCAGAACGCGGAGAACCTTTTCCGTGACGGCGGCAAAAACGCCCACGGTTTCCGCCGCCTTCGCGTCCTTGCCCGTCTGGATATCCAGGGGGAGCTCCTCAAGGCGGGCGCATACGTCGGCGATCGCCGCCCCTACGGCCTCAAACTCGCCTACCGGGTCTTTAAGCTCGCGCAGGCGTTCCTCCACTACCGCGCGGAGCGCCTGCGGGCCGAAGCCCTCGCCTGAAAAGGCCCTGGTTATCCGGCCGAAAAGATCCGGGCTTTGCTCGAAAAGCAGCCCCGCCTCCGGACTGTCCTTCCACCTTACGGCGAAGGAGCTTCTTTCGTCAAAGCCGGCGGCCTCGTACTCGTCGATTGATTCCGCCACGCGCAAAAGACACTCGGCAAGGAGGTCGGCGATGGGGCTGGTATAAATGTCCAGAACACCTATCGAGTCCACTTCCGTGCCGAAGCATACCTCGATTGAGTCCGCGGCTATGGCACTGCCGTCTATGCCCAGCCCGCTAAGGCGGTGCCCCGTGCCTTCAAGCCACGATTCCAAGGCCGAAAGTATTTCGCCAACGGTTTTTTCCGTTTCCAGCCGTATGTCGGCGTCTGCGCCGTTTATGCGTATCTTCATGGCCTACCTGTTCGTGTTCATCATGTTATCGAACCTGGTGGACATCTGTTCCATCTGCATAAACGCGCTTTCCATGCGGTGAAACTGCATCCTAAGCTCCGCCTCCCTGGCCTCAAGCTGGCGATCCATGGTGGCGATGCGCTGCGTGTCCTGCCGCATCCTGGAATCGATGGTTCCGGTTTTCAGGGAGATGATGCCGCCGATTTCGACGAAGGGCCTTGTCATGGCGTCCAGGTTGAAGGCGACGCCGGAGTCGATTCTCATGTCGCCTGTGGTGTCAGCCCCGAAAAGCTGCCGCACGGCGGGAAGGTTGTTTTCCAGGGCCGCGTCGAGCACGCTTTCGTTGATTTCAAGATAGCCCCTTAAGCGCGACGGATCCACGCCAAAGGAGCCGCGCGCGTTGGTGCTTATGCCAATCTGCGACAGCAGGGCGAGCTCCCGCCCCTCGTCCGTCGGATGCGGCGACGTGACGATCCTCAGCAGGCTGTTTCGAAGATGGTTCAGGGTGGAGTCCCCGGCAAACGCCCCGAGGCGCTCTCGCATCTCCTCGGCCTCTTCCCTAGTAAGGTAGGTGAGCTCGTCTATTATGGTGGGGTCGTTCCGCGTCAGCACGTTAATCTCCGCCATAAGGCGGTTGTAGTTGCCTATAAGGGAAATGATCGCGTCCTTTACCCTGTCGCGGTCGGTGCTTACGTCCAGCCGCACCGGCCTGTCCGAAACGCCGCGCGCAGTTATCGTAACCCCCGGAATTATGTCGTTGATGACGTTCGAGGGGCGAACCATTTCTATGCCTTCCATCGCGATGATCGCGTTCTGCGCGACGGAAACGGCGTTTACCGGGCGGTGGCCGGTGCCTATCGCGCCGGGATCCAAAACCAGGGCGTCGCGCACCATGATTTCCCGGTGGGTGTTCGAGTTGTCAATGTTCAGGGCGACGATTGTCCTGCCTGCGGCTATTTCCGCAAGGTTGAACTCCCGCGTGGCGAACGTCCCGGTATCGGTAATCGCCGGCAAATCCACCCTGCCGCCGTCGGAGAAGGCAAGGGAAAGCACGCCGAGGTCGTCCACGCGCTGCGGCACCGGCGGCGGGGTCCACTGCGGGAAAGGCGCGGTGGAGGGGTTGTTCATTATGGTTATGCCGCCGTGGGTAGCCGAGCCGGACGAAGGTATGTCCGGGCCTGGCGGCGGCTGGGGTATGGCCACGGGAACCATCGCGCCCACCCTGGTCGCCGTGTCGATTCGCAGCACCAAGGGGGATCCCGGCTCGACGTGCAGGCCGAACGGGATGGAGGCCGAGGAAAGGGACGGAAGCTCCAAGGCCCCGTCGTCCACCAAGGCCCTGGCCGCGGCTCCGGGCATCGCGCCCGCCCTTACCGAGTCCTCGTCTATCGTTATTTCCATGCGGGAATCGTTTACGTGCTCGATTATTCCAAGGCGCACCGCCAAGGCTTCTGCGTCTCCGGCAAAACCAAGGCGGTTGTCCGCGCCGGTTACCCTGGACTCCAGCAGCAGGGACCTTGTTCCCGGCTGCACGGTCAAAACGTTCGCCCCGATTCTGTCGCCGCCCCGGCGGTTTACCGCGTCGGCGAATTCCCTGAGGGAGCCGCCCCTGAAGTTGAACGAAACCTCGTCGTCGCCGACCATGAAGGTGAACGTTCCGGCCTCGATGACGGTACGCTCTTCAAGCGGAACCGAAAGGAACCTGTCTGCCTGGGCAAGCTGCCTTACGGTGAAGCTCGCGCCCTGCTCGCCGGCCTCCCTTGTCGCGGTGGCCGAAATTACGTTGGAGTCGGATGAAAAGGCGGCGCGCGCGCCAAAAGGGTTCTGAAACGAAAAAAGATACGTGGCGCTTTCGCGGAGGAACGTTATGCGCCTGCCCAGATCCTGCCACCAGCCCCTTTGGGCCTCAAGGCTGCTTATGTTCCTTTCGGTCCTGTCCCTGGGGATGCGCTCAAGGCGCATCATGTCTTCAACGAGCTGTTCAGTGTTAAACCGGCTTCTCAGCCCCGGCACAAAAATATCGGACATATAACCTGAACCTCCTCACAAGAGCCGCCGCCGGGAAAGCCCCGGCGCCAACGAAGGCTTGCAATCGAAACGCCCCGGAAACCCGATACGCAACCAAAACGAACCGATCATCAGTATTGCATTATTGCGACAGTCCGGCAAGCGTTCTACGCCCGCTCGTTCAGCAGGGAACCGCCGGCTTCCCTCGGGCTTCTGTGCAGCCGCTGCAGCTCCTCGGGCGGAAGCACCCTTAGCACCTCGTCCGTCGCGTTGTCGATTACCTTTACGGTCACCTCGTTCGACATGTGGTCCACCTCAAACTTCAGCCTTCTGTCGAGGGCCCGGTCAAGATTGGCAATCTCCATTGCCATGCGGGCGGGCCCCTGTTCGTCGGGCGCTACCACCCGCTCGCCGTTCCCGGGCAGGGAAGCCGCCTGCGCGGCGGTTTTCCGCTGTTCAGGGGATTTTATCTCTCTTGCGGAAAGCTCGGGCACAGAAAAAAAGCCCGCGCCGGATCCGATACTCGCGATAGGCATACCATGATACCTCCCTGTTCCTAGCTCGTCCCGCCGTCCATGGCAGGATTTGGGGAAGCCTCCCCGCGCGGCCCGAAACGAGTGTTTTCCGCAACCCGCCGCGCAGTCCTCGGCCCCACGCACGCGGGCAAAACCCGGCGGGACGTGGGGCTTTTGGATGCGGCCCCGGCAAACCAAGGCCGTAATGAACGAACCCCGCCGCAAGCAGCGGGGTATCGTTCCTTCTCCCATGGAGTTGCATTCGGGGTTTAATACCTTTTTAACCGCCCAAGGGGCGGGGTATTAAACCCCTCAGCACGAATAAAAAACAGGGGACGGGAATGGCGCGAATTCCCCGTCCCCACGCCCAAAAGACGACGTCCAGAAGTCTCTCAAACGCAAAAAAAATACGTGCCGGAAAACCCGGCTGCGAACCGTCAGCGCCTAGCCAAGAAGCTGAAGAACGGACTGCGGCCTTATGTTGGCCTGGGCCAGCATCGCGGTGGATGCCTGGTTCAGAATGACTCCCCTGGTGTAGTTTACCATTTCGGAAGCCATGTTCGTGTCCCTGATCCTGGACTCGGCTGCCTGCAGGTTCTCCGCCGCAATGGCGATGCTCTGGGCCGCCATTTCGAAACGGTTCTGGTAGGCGCCAAGATCCGCGCGCTGCTGGTTGATAATCCTCATGGCGCTGTCCACCGTGCCGATGGTCAGGTTCGCGTCTTCGGCGCTAAGAAGGGAGACTACGTCGCCCCCGTCCTGGCCGTTGCGCATACCGAGTGCCGCCGCGGTCATCTCGCCAATGTAAATGGATTCGTTCTGATCCATATTGGCGCCGACATGCAGCACCATCGGGCCGTTACCCGAATCCTGGGCAAAAGCGCCGGTGAGCATGTTCATGCCGTTGAACTGGGCGTGGCTTGCGATGCGGTCGATCTCGGCTACGAGCTGGGATACCTCCACCTGGATCATCATACGATCGTTTTCGGAGAAGATACCGTTGGCCGCCTGGATTGCAAGCTCCCTTACGCGGTGCAGAACATCCTGGGTTCCCTGAAGGAAGCCCTCGGCGGTCTGAATAAAGGACACGCCGTTCATGATGTTGCGCTCGGCCTGGTTAAGGCCCCTGATCTGTCCGCGCATTTGTTCGGAAACCGCGAGCCCCGAAGCATCGTCCCTTGAGCGGTTGATCCGCAGGCCGGAACTAAGCTGCTCCATGCTCCTGTCGATGCCAAGCTGTACCAAGCCGAGCTGCCTATCGGCAAACATGGCACTCAGATTGTGGTTAATTATCATACATAACCCTCCATAGATTGACTTATCCCGGCATCCTTGCCGGGATCGCGCCGCAGGAACGGTTTTCGGGGACGGGATCGCGCCGCCTCCCCCAAAATTCCGTCATACGGGGCAAAACGTCCATCCGATTTTCGCAACCGAATAGACGTTTCGCGCCGCCCCGCGCGTCAACCGAGGGTTTTTTTCAAAGAACGCCGCCGTTCCCGAAACCGCCTGGGCGGTTCCGGGAAAGCCCATGGTACCGGCCGCCGGAAAGACCGGAGGCCGCCGCGGGGGGAAACCGTCCGCGACACGCGCCGCGTCCGACTTTTTCCCCCACGACTATATAATACCATACTACTGCAGGATTTGCAATACCGCCGTGCCTCTTTGGTTGGCCTGGGCCAGCATCGCGATTCCGGCCTGGTTGAGGATCTGGTTGCGCACATAGCTTACCATCTGGCTGGCCATGTTGGTGTCCCTGATCCTGGATTCGGAGGCCTGCAGGTTTTCCGCGCCCACGTCTATGCTGCGCACGGCGTGCTCAAGCCTGTTCTGGTAGGCGCCGAGATCCGCGCGCTGCTTGTTGACGAGCGTAAGGGCCGCGTCGACGGTGGCGATGGCGCGGTTTGCGCCTTCGGCGGTGTCCAGGCTGACGAAGGAACCGTCGCCCGCGTCGCGGATGCCAAGCCCCGCGGCGGTCATGGTGCCGATGAAGAGCTGTATCCGCTGGTCGATGTTCGCGCCCACGTGCAGCCACATGGAGGCGGTGGGAGTACCCTCGCCCGCCGGCCTTGCGAAGCGGCCCGTCAGCATGTTCATGCCGTTGAACTGGGCGTGGCTTGCAATCCTGTCGATTTCGGCCACAAGCTGGGAAACCTCAACCTGGATATACATCCTGTCTTCCGCCGTGTAGATACCGTTGGCGGCCTGGACCGAGAGTTCCCGGATACGCTGCAGAACGTCCGTGGTTCCCTGAAGGAAGCCTTCGGCGGTCTGGATGAAGGAAATGCCGTTTGAGGCGTTGGCCGAGGCCTGGTTCAGGCCGCGGATCTGCGCCCGCATTTTTTCCGATACGGCAAGCCCGGAGGCGTCGTCGCCGGCGCGGTTGATCCGCAGGCCGGACGAAAGCCTTTCCATGTCTCTGTTGATGGCATTCTGGGTGACGCTGAGGGACCTGTCGGCAAACATTGCGCTCAGGTTGTGATTAATGATCATAACTGATCCTCCTTGATATTGTGCAAAGGCATCCTTGCCTTTGTTCGGCACGCCGCATCCGCAACGGTAACCGCGGAATTCCGCAGGGCTGCAACCTACCTTGTTTATTTATCGGCACTTTGGGCGCGCGGCTTTAGCGGAAATTCGGCGTTTTTCGCGAAAAAAGCCGGAAAGCTTTTCAAGGGTCCATGGGGAACGGCAAAACGGAATCTATCGAGGAACGCCCGCAAACGGCCATCACAAGCCTGTCCAGCCCCATCGCCACGCCAGAGCACCTCGGGAAGGAGGCCCCGTCGCCGAAAAGCTTCCAGTAGTCGCGGTCTATCCCGTGGCGCACGAGGGCGCGCTCCTCCTTCGCCCGGGCCTCGGCCTCGAAAAAGTCCCGCACGCGCCCGGCGTCGGTCTCCTCGGAAAAGCAGTTCGCGAGCTCTATGCCGCCAAAGTACAGCTCCCAGCGCTCCAGCTTCCTTTCGTCCGCGCCGCGCCGCGCAAGGCAGGGGACAAACGACGGGTAGTCCAGCAGGGCGACGGGCCGGCGGCTTCGCCTAAGCCCGGGCTCCACCGCGTGTACAAAAACCAGGTCGAACAGCACGGCGGTTTCCGTGCCGGGGGCCGGATTAAGCCCCAGCCTGCGGGCCTCCCTTTCAAGGGCCCCTTCCGTCGCGGCCGCCTCAAACAGATCGAAGCCGGCAAAACGGGAAAACGCCTCCCCCACGGCAAGGCGCTCAAACGGGGGGCGAATGCCCTGCGCCGCCCCTTCTCCGGCCGCCCCCTCCGAAAGAAAGGCGAAAAGCTCCTCGGTAAGCGCAAGCGAGTCCATGTAGTCCGCGTCCATCGTGTAGTACTCCAGCATGGTGAACTCCGGGCTGTGCATAAACCCCGAGGACTCCCCGTTGCGGAAGCACCTGCATATCTGGTAGACGTCCACCTTGTGCCTCGCGACGGTTTTCTTCATCCAGATTTCGGGCGACGGAACGAGCCAGTAGGGCCTGGCCTCCCCGGACGGAAGCACGCGCCTGGTCTCGAAAACCTCGAGGCAGGATTCCGGGATCAGGTCGGGAGAAAGCAGGGGGGTGTCCAGCTCAAGATACCCCTTCGAGTCGAAAAAGGAACGCACGCGCCGGAAAATCCGCGCGCGCTCCCGCAGCATTTCAAGGTCCAAAGCCGCCGCCCCGCCGGTCTAGGCAAGCCGCCTTACCGCGTCCTTCCATTTGCGCCCCCGGTCGAACTCGTTGAGGAACATGCCGAAGGAGGCGCACCCCGGCGAAAGCGCCACGCGGTCGCCCGACTCGGCCGCTTCCAGGGCCGCCGCCGCGGCCGCCTCAGGCGAGTCGAAGGGGCCAAGGCTGGCGACGCCGGCAGCTTCAAGCAGGGCCCGAAGCTTTACGCTGCCGCTGCCGGCAAGAAGAACCACGGCCTTCGCCCGCCCGGCGGCCTTCGCCAGGGGGGAAAAGTCAAGGTCCTTGTCCGTGCCGCCGGTGACGAGAACCAGCCGGCCGTCGCCGCCAAGGGTTTCAAGCGCGGCGGCTGCGGCCTCGGGAATCGTGGCGGCGCTGTCGTTGTAGAAATCTATCCCGCGGGCCTTGTGGAAAAGCTCCATCCTGTGCTCTATGCCGGGAAAGCTTCCAAGGAACTCCCTTGCCGTTTCCGGCTCCAGGCCAAGGGCAAGCAGGGCAAGGCCCGAGGCGAGCAGGTTGCGCTTCTGGTGGTAACCGGGGACAAGGGGCCTTGCCGGAACGAGCTCCAAGGCGCGGCCGTCGAAAAAGCCGCCGCCCTGCTTCCCGTAAAGCCTGGCGAACGCCGGCCCCTCAGGATCCTCAAGCCAGCCGCCGCCCGTCCCCTCCGGCAGAGGCGAGGCGGAACAGACAAGGCCCGAGGCGCGGCTTCCCTCAAGAAAGCTCAGGCCCCACTCGTCGTCCCAGGCGACCATTACGTCTTCCGGGCCCTGCCCTTCGTATATTACGCGCTTGTCGGCCACGTATGGCTCCATGGCCCCGTAGAAGTCCTGGTGGTCCGGAAGTATCGTGGTAAGAACCGCCGCGGCGGGCTTCAGAAGCGGAACAGTGCCGCCGTCGGCGGTCTTTTTGCGCCTGCCCCTCAGGTCGCCAAGCTGCCAGCTCGAAAGCTCCAGCACGACGTCGTCCGTTTCCCTAAGCCCGTCCAGGAAAGCCAGGGGCGAGACGGCGATGTTGCCGCCAAGGAACGCCCTCCTTTGCGAGCCGGACTTTTCGTAGGCGCGGGCCAGGGCCCAGTGCAGGGCCGAGCTCGCGCACGACTTGCCCTTGGAGCCGGTGACCGCCGCCACCCTTGCCGGCGAGGCCTCAAGGAACAGCGAAACGTCGGTCTCGATTCTGCGGGCGGCCTTCAGGAACGGGGAATCGGGGCGCACCCCGGGGTTTTTTATCACCATGTCGGCCCCGGCGAAGTCGCCAAGCTCGTGCCTGCCAAGAACGTAGCGTATCGGGGCCCGCCCCAGGGCGCGGGCCGCCTCGAGCCGCTCTATGGAAGGGGCCAGGGTCTTTTCGTCGCGCAGGTCGGTAACGGTAAGCTCCGCCCCGCGCCCGTACAGATAGCGGGCGGATTCAAGCCCGCCGCCGTGCAGTCCAAGTCCCATGACCAGGACTTTCATACCGGAAAAATCCATGGTAACATGTATACCATGCGAGAGATACGTCAGGCAATAGCGCGGCCCGACCCGGGGGCCCGACCGGGGCGAAACACAAGTGCCGCAGAATGAGATCCGCTCCGCGCTGTCGGTTGCGGACGCCGCGGGCAGGCCGCAGAACTTCGGCTGGTCCAGGCTGCCGGGTCTTTTCTACGATCCGGCGATGGTCTGGGCCCCAAGGCGAAGGATTTCTGAGTCCGACCGCTACGTGGTCTTCAACTCCACCCACACGGTCGCCTTCGAGGTGCGCGACGACGGCTACCTTGGCTACATGGGCGTTACGGTGTCCTCCAGAAGGGAAAGGAAAAGCTCGTCGCAGGGCTTCCAGACGGCGCTGCCCCTTGGCGCGTACGGGATGCCGCCGGCAAGCCAAAGCGGGCCGGTGCGCTACAGGCGCAGGGGGCTCGTGCTGGACTTCGTGCCGATGGACGGCGGGGCCAGGATAATACGGGCGGACATCCCCAAGCTTGGAAACAGCCGCAGCATAAGGGGCGAGCTGGTTCTTACGGAGCCGACTACGGCGGAGTCCCTCGTGTGCAACCTGCCATGGAGGGGCGACGAAAGCGCGTTCAGGTACTCGCGCAGCTCGCCATGGTACGCGGCCGAGGGCGTGGTGCAGTTCGGCACCACGGAAATAGTCTTTACCGGCGGAAGCTCGTGGGGGATTTTCGACTGGAACCGAAGCGTGCGCCCAAGCTCCGACGTCCGCTACACGGCGGCCGCCTGCGGGACGAGCGGCGGAAGGCTCGTGGGCCTGAGCGTGGGCCACGGCTCCGAGGACTCCTCCGCCGGCACCAGGAACGCCTTCTTCGTGGACGGCCGGCTGCACAAGCTCGACCAGATAACCTTCCACATACCGCCCGCGGACTGGCTTTCCCCCTGGCGCTTCACCAGCAACGACAACCGCCTGGAGATGGGCTTTACGCCCAGACAGGAGCGCACGGAGTCCAGGCGCATCCTGTTCCACTCGTTTTCCCGAAGGCAGTTCTGCGGCAGCTTTTCCGGCAGGGCCGTGCTGGACGACGGCTCCGCAGTCGAGTTCGCCGACGTCACGGGCTTCGCCGAGCGCGTCAAGACCAGGTTCTAGCTTAGGGGCTATTCGTCCTTGGCCTTCAGCACGGCGAGGAACGCGCTTTGCGGCAGCTCCACGTCGCCCACCATCTTCATGCGCTTTTTGCCCTCCTTCTGTTTTTCGAGGAGCTTGCGCTTGCGGGTTATGTCGCCGCCGTAGCACTTCGCCAGAACGTCCTTGCGAAGGGCGTTTACCGTCTCGCGCGCTATCACGTGGCTGCCTATGGCCCCCTGGATCGGAATCTTGAACTGCTGGCGCGGAATCTCCTCGCGCAGCCGTTCGCAGACCTTCCGGGCGCGGTCGTAGGCGTTGCCCCTGAAGACAAGCTGCGACAGCGCGTCCACCGCCTTGCCGTTGAGCAGGATGTCCATCTTGGCGAGCTGCGTGGGCCTGTACTCGGTTATGTCGTAGTCGAACGAGGCGTAGCCCTTGGAAATGCTCTTGAGGCGGTCGTAGAAGTCGAAAAGCACCTCGGAAAGCGGCATGTCGTAGACCATCTCCACGCGCTTTTCGTCCAGGTACGTCATGTTCGTCTGCGCGCCGCGCTTTTCCATGCACAGCGTCATTATGTTGCCCAGAAACTGAGTGGGGGTGATGATCGACGCGCGGATGTACGGCTCCTCGGCCCCCTCGATCAGCCCCTCGTCCGGGTACAGGGAAGGGTTGTCCACAAGGAGCTCGTCGGCCCCGTTCTTCAGGCGTATCTTGAACTTCACCGAGGGCGCGGTAAAAATCACCGACTGGTCGAACTCGCGCTCCAGCCTTTCCTGTATCACCTCAAGGTGCAGAAGCCCGAGAAAGCCGCAGCGGAAGCCGAAGCCAAGGGCCACGGAGGAATCCTTCTCGTACACGAGCGACGCGTCGTTGAGCTTCAGCTTTTCCATGCTGCTGCGCAGCTCCTCGTAGTCGTTGGAGTCCACCGGGTATATAGAAGAAAACACCACCGGCTTCACCTCGCGGAAGCCGGGCAGCGGCTCGGAGCAGGGGTTTGCGGCGCCGGTCACGGTGTCGCCCACGCGCACGTCGCCGACGGTCTTGATGCCTGCGATTATGTAGCCCACCTCCCCCGCCGAAAGCCCGCCGGTCTCTACAAGCGCCAGCTTGAAGACGCCGGCGGTCTC
>Ga0209755_10006408_pt1 | contig 13042 bp, 11 predicted proteins | sample TergutCo191P1_FD_187301 | JGI IMG/M metagenome (GOLD analysis project Ga0209755, IMG submission 187301) | Cornitermes sp. P1 segment gut microbial communities from Petit-Saut dam, French Guiana - Co191P1 (SPAdes) (version 2) | ecosystem: Host-associated > Arthropoda: Insects > Digestive system... | reverse complement strand
CTCATAGAATTCCTGGGCTTTTTTGTCCTTCTCCGATTCCGTGTCCCAGATTTTTCTCTCTTTTTCTTCCAGGCCGCGTTTCTTTTCGCTCGCCGCCTGTATTTCCTTGGTCAACTCCATGACCTCCGGGGTTTCCCTGGCCGTTACGAAGTCCCCGTTCAGTTCCGCCCTGATTTCCTTTATAGCACCCGTAACATCCGCCACGGTGACGCATTTTTCCAAGCGATCCCGAAGGCCGTCAATGGCTATCGAATAACTGCGCCGCGCCTCGACGTTATCCTCCGTGGGTTCCGCGCCTACGGATGCGTACACCCTGTCGATGAGGAATCCTGCACCACCAGTAAGCCCGTTCCCGCGCAGGCTTTCCCAGTCCACCTTTCCGAATATGTTTGACTTGGTGATAAGCTGTTTGGCAAGCCTGGGGTTTTCCTCTATGGCCTGCCAGTCAATGTCCTTTTCGCTTATCTGTTTTCCGTCCTTCGCCATGCGTCTTATATAGCCCTCGGCCATTTCCTTGCGGCTTCCCGCAATGTATCCGGTATCCTTGTACCGGTAGTCTTTGCTTTTGGGGTCCCATGTGGAATCCTCCATGGCGGACGATCTTTCAAACAACTCCGTCTGGGGCATACCGGCTTTCTCCCTGGCCTTCTTTTCCTCTTGCTGCTCGGTTTCCATTTGCCTGACGGCGTTAATCTCGACCTGTAAGTCGCTTGCTTTTTCGCCGAATTCGGGCAATACTTTCTGTAGCGACGAAACCACCGCTCCCACCTGTTTTTCTAAACCCAGGAATTCAGGTGCGTAGCCATATCGTGAGATACCCTCTTGTATGGCAACGGTGGCTTCCTTGCTTTCCTTCCTATGCATTCAACGTGTGGTCTCAATTTAACGATATGATAGGTATCACGTATGCAATTAGTTTTGAGAATATATTTACAAAAATCATAGCATTAAGAATTGACACGGCGGAGGCCTACAATTTTGTGATTTTGGGAGCAATAAACATACTATTGTTTTCTCTCTATTTCTACTATCAAAAAAGTTTTCATCAGGGCAAAAACAAAACGCCTAGAAATAGTGAGGGGTATATAACGTGTCCATTTATAACATAAAAAATACAGGATATGGAAATACAATGTCCTAGAGGAGCAAACGATGAAATTACGATGTGTTTTACTGGTTTTTTCGCTGGTTATATTTTCGGGGTGTTTTGGAGATCGACAGACTGGACAGTCACGTGTGCATAGCAGTACCGAATTGATTCAGAATATGGTAAACAACTCGTTGATTGACAGTGGTGAGTTATCAAATTTTGTTGACGAAAGAAGGGATGGTGGTGCCGCTGCTGTGCTTAGGATGATTATTGATTATAATGATGCAAACAGCAGGGATGAATTTGATAGAAACATTGATAACATTGGGAACAACGACCTTAAAAGGCGACTATTAATTATATTAGAAAATTTGTAAGTGAAGAGGGTGTTCCTAAAATCTAGAGTGGCTGTTCTAGAAATTCTGAACAGTTTCAAGTATAAGTCATAGAGAAGGGTCGTCCGAAAATAGTCTTCGGGCGGCCTTTTTTTATCGGCAGAAAGTGAAATGCCAGTATTCGTCGATTTTCCATGTAACAATTAAATTGTGGTCATCAAAATTTGTTCTGTGAGATAACGTAAAATTTCAAATTATTGTAACTAAAATGAGTCATTTACAATTAAATCAAGATTCTACCTTCGTTTTGTCAATATGATCTCAAGTGTGAAATCCCACGGGAATCAATTTTTTGTTCAAAAGCAAAAATATGATCTATTTCCACGTAATCTAACAAACATTTTGCGCAATAATATGCCAATTTACGATATAATATACAAAAATATAAAATGGCTTAAAGATATTTAAGGCGTGTTAACAATACGCAAAAGGATATAGCTTAGCCAAATCATAGGCTGCCTATTTTCACAATTTTTGGTATATACTTAAGCGAAAAGTTGTGACATCAGGTCGAAAACGCCCAATATTGCCCTTTTTCGAGTAATTTTGGATAGTGGGAACACGCCCTAGTTATGAAGCCAATCAATTCCAAACTCCGCCTCTGCCTTCGACAAATTCCAGCCGCTTTGCACAAGAAAATTCGTACCCAATCAGATCTTTGGCGGTTTTCGCCAAGTAAGGGGGCATGGGTGCCGATCTTAAGGTACGCGAAAATCCCTCCTCGTTCCCCGCATCCAACAGTTCAAAAGCTTTCCCCGCGATATGGCCAGTTTCTCGCCTATCGTCATGGTTTCCTGCATAAAAGCACTCCTCCACGAAAGCATACTGTATTTGGGGTGCGGGCGCAATGCATTCAGTTTAATATGATATATTACCTGTTTTTTGCGATATTTTCCATAGTGATTTTGCTTATGGCGCAGGCCTCCTGCTATTCGAGGGTGGCTGTGTCTTATTATCTGAGAATATGAACCGTAAACCCAACAAAAAAAGATTGACTTTTTAGACTACAAGCGACATGATGCTAGTAGCTGAAAGATCTAGTTGACCCGTTTCGATTGCGAGTCAGGAGGGCAATGAATGCCAATGAGGATATTAGAAACAAAAAAGCGAAGAATCGTAATAATCGCTATTGCAGGCTTGTTATCAACAGTTCTCATAGCAGGTGCCGCAATCATTTTTCCAATTTATAGAGTCTCGCTGGACAAAACACCACTTGAAGATACACCATTGCGCGGTTTCATTGCGTTAGGCGACTCTGTCTCTTCCGGATACGGCTTGCCAGGATATTCAGCTTCTCCCGATGGCGGACATACCTCCCTTCTTTTTGCGAAACTGGAACGGGAAGGATATGTTGACGAATATCATAACTTTGCGGTAAGCGGGTTCACCACTTCAGATCTTTTAGAAATGCTACGCAACATGGGCAACGAAGAGCTGTTGCCGTTTGGGAACGCCCATGTCATTTCGTTGAACATAGGCGGTAACAATATCCTAACACCTTTCTTGGAGTATATAGCTGATTTGCAGGTAGTGTATGGAACTGGAAATATCCTGACAGGTGCTGGCGGGGTTTTGTCGGGGGCTTGGGGCGTAATGCATGAAATTATGTCTGGGCCCGGAAGCGCTTCGCCTAGTTCCGATGGAACCAGCCTTAATGTCGCCGGCGTTTTAACTGGTATTGGGGATATTTTGTCGGGGCTTGGGGCGCTGATAGGCGGAACAAGGGAAATCATAGCTGGGTACCATGACGCTGTTGCCACATGGAGAGGCTCGCCATCGCCAGAGTTAGAAGCCATGCTCGAAAGCGGCGTGCGGTCTTTTTACGATGAATTCAAGGAAATCATTATGTGGCTTGAGGCAAATGCGGCAAATGCGACCGTCATTGTCAATACAATATACAACCCAATTCCCCAAGACATACTGACCGTGTCTATCCCTATATCCAATTGGGCAAGCGTATTGATAGCATCCATGAATCAGGCGATATTTGACGAAAGCGATCGAAGAGGGTTTTTAGTGGCGGATATTGGTTACCACCTCTCTGGTCAGACAGATCTTACAAGCTTTAACTTGAACCCATTGGCAGGAACCCTTTCTTTGGATATCGTTCACCCAAACGCCGAAGGACACAAGCTTATTGCGCTATTGAATTATGCTACTTTTGTCGAGGGGCTTGCTCGGTAAGGAAGATGCCAAGCATGTCATTACACCCCCGTCGCTATTCTGCATACATTATGACTGATTCTGCCGTATGTCTGCTTTGATTTCCTCAATTGCATTCATTAAGCGCTTTTCCACTATCTTGTCTATCATGTTCAACATCGTAACATTATAAAATATTTCCTGCTTGTCCACAAAAAAATAAAACGCTGAGATTCTGATAGAATCTGCAAGCCTTTCCAGTAAATCCGCCGAAACAAAGTTCACGCATCTTTCAATCGAACTCAGATGCTTGACGGATATGTCCACTTTTTCAGACAGTTGCTCTTGGGATAGTTTTTCCTTTCGGTACAACTTCAAGTTTTGCACAAAGATCGATTTTACATCCATAATGAAGAGCTTAAAGACAATATGAACCCAGAAAACCAGTTAAAAAGGCCATATTTATGACCGATCATAAGTAAATACACTTGATAGGTATATTTTGGATGGACATAAATATACTTATCCAGCGTATTCATCACAGTATTTTTACCTGTTAGGTTTGGTATGGCGGCACATTAACCGACTGCAGCGATAAACAATCATACTATTAGCTTCAAGAGTAAGGAAAATATCATTGTCCAAAAAGAAAAATACACACAAAAGGCCGTTTTATAGTTGACATATGAACCTAATCTGGTGTATCGTTTTCTAGTGCTTAACATTGAAGTTCAGTTAAGTTTGAGTAGAAAGCCTTGGTTTGCGGTCGCATTTGGGCAAATGGAATCGCTTGCTTTCTGACCGCTGGACTCTGGGGGAGTATTTTGAAGAAATTTTAGAATTGTGGAGGTCATAATGCAAACTGTCGCTTGTTCCTGCTTTTTCACAAACTGTAAACCGTGCAGGGTGAAGATATGGCGTTAAGAAAGGCTTTCATAGATCTTGTCGAGTGGAATGATGCATCAAATGATGTTTTCGCATGGAAGTATGCACAAAACCAAAACAACAACCTCAGTACCTTTACCCAGCTCATTGTCAGGGAATCTCAGGAAGCGATTCTGTATTCCAAAGGCGAAATTCTTGGTAAATTCGGACCAGGCAAGCATACCCTCAATACGGAAAATTTGCCTCTTCTAAGAAACTTGTTCGGTATCCCTTTTGGCGGGAGAAACCCCTTCACCGCTGAAATTTGGTTTGTAAACAAAACCGCACCGCTTACTATTGACTGGCGAACAGATGAGCAAAAAGGGATGCGAACTCACGCCCAAAGGGATTCTTGGATCTTTCGGGATCCTGAGTTAGGGCAAGTGGTGCATTTGCTTGCGGCCGGCAGGTACGGTTGCAGGGTCGATGATGCTGAGCGGTTCTTGACGCAATTGGTTGGAACAATGACCGAATTCAATGCGGAACACCTGACTAACCACTTCTGGGGGCCACTTCTTGCCAAGACGAAAAGCAGCATAATTGCATTCATGCAAGCGAATCGGGTAGGCATTACCACCATATCAGCACATCTAAACGACCTTTCTAATTTTATTGAGCAGCCTCTAAAAGAATTCTGGGAAAACTACGGAATGCTGCTCACTGGCTTCTACATAACTACGGTTGATCTTGATACGGCAACCGAAGAAGGGAAAAAGATAGCGGCGGCGCTAAGCGATCAGGCGGCACAAAACATCGCCGGTTTCACTTGGCAGCAAAAGCAGGGCTTCAATGTCGCCAACAACGCTCTGAGTCAAGGCGGCGACATGGGCATGTTGGGCGCGGTTGCGATGACCGGAATGATGGGCGGCGGTGGTGGCATGGGTCAAGCTCTAATGCAACCAGCACAGCAAATGCAGGGAATGATGCCCAACATGCCAGCGGGTGCTTTTCCCGCTGGCGCGCCCGCCGCATCAGGGCGAAAGGAAGTGTTCTGCTCCAAATGTGCAAAGAAATACCCTGTAACATCCAGTTTTTGTCCGTTTTGCGGCAACAAGTATAATCCTTGCCCGCGTTGTGCTAGTGACAATATGGATGGAAGCAAGCGCTGTGTTTCATGCGGTAGCGAGCTAATGTCGATGCAGGTTGGTGGTGGTTTTGGAGACACATGCTCGCGCTGTGGTCAACCAGCCATGCCAGGAGTGAGATTTTGCCCTGGCTGTGGAAATAAACTAGCATAAGGATTTTTAGAGGAGAGGATAAAGTGACACAAAATCGGTCTTTAGTACTTAGACTTCTGTTGTTTTTTGCAGGGGCTGGGGTTATCATTCTCGCCTTCTTTTTGCTCACAAGTGGTCGGGAGCTTACCGGAATAGATGCTTTTGTTTGGATATCAATCGGATCTATGTATCTGGTTTTCTTTCTCCCCTTTTTCTTCTCCGTACTTAATGTTGGCAATTTTTCAATAAAGGCACCTTCCTTACCTCCCGTTTGGCTCAGCATTTTTTTGTATATCGGCATATCAATAGCTAACATCATCCTGCTTGTTTTTGTGCCGTTTATTTCATTGAACATTTCGATAATAGTGCAATCAATATTGCTTTTCTCGTTAGGTGTTATTTTCTATTTTGCTTATTTTGCGTCTTTACATGCAGGAAATGTTGCCGCAGAAGAAGCGAGTAAGAAACAGTATCTTAAGCAAATTAAGCCAAGGGCGCAAAGTTTGTTGCTTGCTGTAAATGGGCTTCCCTCAGAACATGAAAAAACGCAAAAGACGTTGAGGCAAGCATTGGAAGATATCAGGTTCATTTCCCCTGTCAACGATGGCATGGGTAATGAGTTGGAAATGCAAATAATACGATCGCTGAATGTTATTTCCGAGCTATGCGGTGGGATTTCGACAGGGGCATATCCGGTGTCTCTGGAAACAGAAGCGGAAAAATTGCGGGCGATGGTGAAAGAGCGGAAATTGTTGAGAAACTAACGCCGCTGAAGTTATTTCAGGGCAATCAAAGGAGAAAGTGTTATGCAAGGGAAAATTTTTGCGGAATCGATAAATCTCTATCAGGATCAGGCAAAGATTCTTTTTAATTATTATCGTAAGGCAGCGGAAAAAATAGTAAAGGAAGAAGTGGGGCTGGAAAAATCAATTGAACTCGCCAAATCGGAAATTGAGTTGGCGAAAAAAAGGAAAACCAAAGGGCTTATTATTGCGATCGCAATTCCGATCATAGGCACAATCTGGGGTATTGTCACAATTTTCAAGGCAAAAAAGACAATAGAAGAAAACGAAACAAAAATCCAAGGATTTGAGGAAGCCCATAGGGAAATACGGCGAGATTACAGCGTAAAAAAAATGGGCACCGTCTATGTCCCGATTGCCACCAAAGTGCCGTTTGAAGGGAAAAGTTTTATTGTCGATCATACTGGGCAAACCAGGGACAGCGACTTCAAAATGTCCGTTGCTCATAAACCCGAAGAACTGCTGGAAAGCCTTACCAGTTTGGAGGAATCCATTAAAAATATTCCTCTTGTGGAGCAAGCCCATTCGCCAGAGGAAATAGACACTTCCGATTACTCTACCTCGATTCAGCAAATCAAACTGTATGATTATATGGGAAACATCGATCGCCAAGTTCGAAATATCCGATATCTGCTCAACGATAGCGATACGGTCAGTCTATCTCTGCCGGTGATCCCGCCTGAAAGCAAAACGATAAATTTCATCAAGGAGCATTCCACTTCCGACACAGAAGGAAGTCCCGTGATTAACGTCTTTAATGTTGACAACTTCAGGGGAAAATTGGATACATTTTACCTTCTCAATGACATGAAAAAGTCGTTCGAGAAGACCACAAACGAAAATCAGGTTGCTTATTTCAAAAAATTGATAGGAAGACTTGCCGAATCCGTACAGATACTCAGCAAGACAAAATTAAGCAGCTCTGGCAAGATCTTAGATTATGCAAACAATACCCTTTCCTCTGTACTAAAAGCATCTTTCAATCAATATTCGCCAGTGCTTGAGGCGGAAGAAATCGAAAGGATACGTTCCGCCAGTTTTGATTATCAGGATTCCGTCGAAGACTATACTCCGTTTATGCTGAAATCAAGTTCGCGGGTAAAGTACGACCTGTTTTCAACTGCATGGATAGCCGAGGATATGTCAAGAACTTCTATGCCTTTTGGGATGCACCAGATCCAAGAAGAAGTGCTGGCCCCAGTGATTCAAAACCTGATGGCGGAGAACAGGGTCGAGCGCCTGAAAATTTACAACGGGATCAAGGATCAAAAGATTGATTACTTGAACCAATGGCACCGCGATACCGAAGACTTCTATGGCAGAAACAGGGCCGAAGCTGCCGACATTATCAATCTGATGCGGGAAGCTCTTGGCGATTATATGCGTAGCGGAAATACCTACAAAAGTTTTAACAACACTCTTACCTCTATGCTGAAGAGTCGCTCCCTTGATGATGCCAAAGTCGAACAACAGGGCGGTGAGGCTGAGATAATCGCCGCTTTTGAGATGCAAGCAGGCCAGTTCCGCCAAAAACAGGAAGAATTTACCGATTACATGGATCGACTTAAGGAAAATATTGACGAAAAAGCAAAGCAATTTGCGCATATTCCCTACTATGAGGCGACGTTGCGTGACAAGGAGTATCAGGACATGGCACTGTCTGCGGCGCAGCGTCAGGAAATCGAGCCGAGGAGGCAAAAGTTGCTGGCGGTTAATCCCTATGTCGCAAAGTACGCCAAACTTCCACCCCAACCAAATGTTGAACAGAGAATGTACGACGACTTTGAGATTGACTTGTTAAAAGAAGCTGCCAGAACGGGAGCAGGAGAAATTGGGGAGGGTATGCCGCAAGAAAAAACGATGCCTAAAAATAACGTTTCTGAGGATATGAATGGCATAAACGAATCAGAACCTTACAGTATATCTTCGAATGACGAAAGCTCCTCTTCGGCTGAGAATGAAAATGACATCGAAGGCGGGCAGGAAGAAACATTCTTTAGGGCAGACTCGGATGAAGAACCCGATACCCCAGATACGGCGAATTTCAATGAGGAGGATAAATAACTATGGCATCATTTGAATTTACCGTAGATACCACTCCCATGGCTCAGAGTGTTGATTCCGCAAGCAGGCGTCTGAATAACGTAACGGGTGCAGTTACGGCGATGCAGGCCGCAGTTATTGCATGTGAAATTGAGGCATCCAATAAAATTTGTCGAAATGTGGATATTGGCTTTTTTGAGCTTACCAAATCCCAGATCAGCCAAAAAGCCGTTGTTGCCGAAAACGAAATGGAAAGCAAGAAAATCACCCTCTTGCAACTTCTAAAGGCTCTGGACGGCATCAAGCGACAAATGGAAAACGACTTCCATATGATAACCAAACGTTATGCGAAGTTGTTTGGATCGCTGAACAAAGCACTTGAAAACAGGATAAAGGAGCTTGACAGGCCCGCAACCCAGCTTGCCGACATCAGAAAGAAAGTGGTTTTTGATAAATTCAAAGACGATAGCTCTCTTATCTTCAACATTTCCGCCGAGGCTTTGCCTATAGCGCAGACGGCTTTAAGTGGCAAGCTGAAACAGAAAACAAAAGAGGCCATGCGGACACTTTCGGGATACGTTGAAGAAAACCATTTGTACACCGATAAAGTTGACAACATATTACTGAAGAGTGGAATCAATGTTTCAGCTAAGTCGGATCAATGTTTTATTCCCGCGATATTTTTTGTAGCAGACAGTCTATTGAATCCAAACGACCACATTGAAAATGTTTTTACACCCCAAGTTGATGTGTTGCAAAATACCATTCCCATTGTTACAGAAATAAGTCGCATTCAGAATGATCTTAACTGGGTACAGTCGAGTACGGAGGAAAAAGAAAAAATTCACAGGGAATTTATTTCGCTTTGTGAAAAAGAGCAATACGAAGAGAGGCTATCAAGAGAAATAGTTAGGCTATTTGAGGAATCCGTATGGGAGAACTGCAAAAATGAGTTACAGTAAACATTACAGGGGATCCGTTTCATATTCAGGGTCGGTTTCATTCAGTTATCCAGCTAGCCAAAACGGCGGTAGTGGAAGTGCTTCTTATAGTGGCGAAGTTCCAGTTGATATTTACATTAATGTTGACACAGATCCTTTTGATAATAGCGTTGGTATATTCAGCAACACTACAGATGTTCTGACAGGTTCCGTTGTAGCAATGAATGCCGCACAATGCAAGACAATAAGTGAGGTATCGAATAAAATTTCAGACAAAATCACGGGTGGCTTTTTTGGCGTTGTTAAATCCGAATTGTCCCAACAGATAGAAATTCTGCACAACGATATTAATGCTGGTTTAGGAAAACTATTGGATCAGGGTAAGGCTGTAGATGACAAAAAAACAGCAATGGAAGGCGATTACAACCGAATTAGTTCCAGATACATTCGGCTTTTTGAAGATCTTGACGATGAATGCCACAAGAGAATGGTTGCTCTTGACAAACCTTCTTTTGATTTGTCAGAAAAAGTACAAGGCAAGCTGTTAAGCGAACCTGCCTGCAATATCGCAGCTATGAATCTTTTGGGGCTTGGGGAAATTTTTTCCAAAAAAGCCCTTATTTTTGTTTCATCTATGAACAAAAAAACACTGGATGTATTATCAACCATGTGTAATTACATCACACAGGAAATTACAATCAATTCACAGGTTGATGCATTGCTTTTTGACGAAAAAATCAACGAAAACATTTCCCTTGATATTCCTGTGATATGGTCGGAAAGCGATGTGGTGGAAGGTGCAGTTGGCACCACAGGCCATGATTGCTTTCTCCCAGAACATATTAGTCAGCAGGGTAGCCAGGCAATAACGGAAAAAATAAACATGTTCTGTTTAGATGCTTCCCGTGCCAACTGGGAAGCTGTTGAGGAAGCCGCAAGGGAATCGCTTAACAAAGAATTCAATGTCTTGGCAGAAGAGCATTACGCAAACGCTGAAAAAGATGAAGAACAACGTGTTTACAAAACCATGTTGTCCTTGTGGCAAAATTCCCAACTATTTTATCTGAAAAGGGGCCAGTCATGAAAGAAATGAATGAAATCCGCATTGGCGAATCCGTTGTAGGGTTAAAAGACAACCTAGTAAAAACGGCAATATTGCCGAAAACCAGCGGCGAGCTTGAGCGTGATATAAACGTTCAGGGTAACGTAAAGATTGAAGGCGCTGTATATGCAAGAAATATGATTATAGATTCTGGCCCTACAGAGTTCTTAAGTGCTGTTTATGCGCATAATGAACTTCACATAAAAAATGATGCCTTGGATACGGTGCTGTTCAGGAAGGCAGTTGCTTCCTCGGGCACTGTTGCGGCTCTCCTTCTGAAAGGAAAGTGCATATTCGGTGCAGATATCAACGCCTCGAGTGTTAAGCTTAAGAATTGTTTTGTTGCGGGAAGTATTTTCGCAAGCGAAATTCAGCTTGAGAATACAATTGTTCTGGGCGGTTGTTTCGCTTCAAAAAAGCTTGTTCTGCAAAACGTTATCGCTGGCACGTTTAATGCCCCAGAAATATCTGCGGGAGGGGTAAACTACCTTCTGTATCCCACCGCTTTTTCGGTGGAACCCATGTCTTGCCTGCCTGGGACGGAATTTTATAACATCACTCTTGCTGACCTCGGTGCGTTATTTAAGAATGAACCAGAAAAAGCCAATTCTGGCAAGATTCGCTTAGACATGGAAGCGGACTCGCAAAGAACGGTCTTAGTGGATGAAACGGACACGAAGATGTTAATACATAGTTATTCTGTGGCTTCGCGCGTTCTTGTCAGCGATTTGATAAACTTGGAAAACATGGAAAACCATTTCCTGATTATTTCCGCCAGCTTGGGATCCCAAATATTAAAAACCTATTCACTGCAAAAAGTGGATGGGAGTAAAAGTGACGATCTGTCACTGGAAAACATAGCTGCTTTTTTCAGCAAAATACTAAATGGCTCCGTGCAGCTCAGGGATTTGGACGATGCCATTTCGTTCGATGAATTGCGACAACGTTACTTATAGCTTAGATGGAAATCCAGCTTTATGGTTAGCAAATGAACTTCCTTGTTGCAAGAAAGTAGGAGTATGTGGGTTTAGGCACGAAAGAGACCTAGTATACATGACTAATCCCCACCCACATTACCCATAGAGCCTGTCCTGAAAAGTGTGTAAATGGCCATAATGAGGTAGAAATACCGAAGGAGAAAAGATGGTCATGGCACAAAATGAAACAGCAAAGGAAACAGACGTACTGGACCAACTGCTGGACAACATCGACTTCCGAGGGCTGACCTAGGGGTCGGGAAGGGGGGCTAATCAAACAGCTGACCAGCAGGATACTCTGGCGCGCCCTGGAAGCGGAGATGACCGAACACCTGGGGTACGAGAAAAATTCGAACTCCGGTGACAACAGCCGTAACAGACACACGGAAAAAACGGTGCTTCTTGAAAACCAGAGCGCGACGATCTCCGTCCCCCGCGATCGGGCCGGGACGTTCGAGCCGATAATAGTCCCGAAGCATGAAAAGCGCGTGCCTCTGTTCAACGACCAGATTATCTCGATGTACGGACGCGGAATGACCGACAGGGAGATACGCGGGCATCTTGAGGAGATTTACGAGGTGGAGTCGCTTAATTACCAGCTAAGGAAAGTGACAAGAAACTACTCGACATTTTGCACCGACGACGTTATATTCAAAATTATGTACTTGGCGATTCGCAACGCGTCGAAAAAATGGACGATGCCAGTGAAGGAATGGGGACAGGCGTTAAACCAGTTCGCCATTGGGTTTGGAAAGGAACGGGTGCCGTTCTAATGGTACTCGGTCATTTACACAGAAATTAAGATAGGCTCATCGAATCCGCTTCTATTTTGTCGTCCTGGTTTGACAAAGGCTTAGCTGTGCTATTCCGACGAGATAACGGTGGCACAAAGTCATTGGCGCGGGGATTGATTTGGCGATGAAAGGAGGTTGGGTTGTTATTGATGGTGAAAGAGTTAGTTTGACTTCCGCCATTAAATGCCCTATAATAAAGCCATGAAAAGACGCCTGCCCATAGGCATACAGGACTTTGCCAAAATACGCGAGGGTAACTACGTGTATGCGGACAAGACAGCCTGTATCCACCAGCTTATAACCGGTTCCGAGGGGGCTTTTTTCCTGTCACGTCCCCGACGGTTTGGAAAGTCCCTGCTGTGCTCGATACTGGGGACGATTTTCGAGGGCAGACGTGAGCTTTTCAACGGGCTTGCCATCGATTCCCTTGAGTGGGAATGGAAAAGGCATCCGGTAATCCGTATCGACCTGAACCACGGGAATTACACCGAGGGAACCGACACCCTCAAGAAGATACTGCGGAATGCCCTGAAAAACGCCGCAACCAAGCTTGGCCTAAGCGTTCGCGGGCAGGTGGTGTCGGATCGGTTTTTGAACCTCATTCAGGATGCGCA
>Ga0209755_10006407_pt1 | contig 13047 bp, 12 predicted proteins | sample TergutCo191P1_FD_187301 | JGI IMG/M metagenome (GOLD analysis project Ga0209755, IMG submission 187301) | Cornitermes sp. P1 segment gut microbial communities from Petit-Saut dam, French Guiana - Co191P1 (SPAdes) (version 2) | ecosystem: Host-associated > Arthropoda: Insects > Digestive system... | reverse complement strand
TTATCTATAACACATGTGTAGCCAAAAAATATGTTCTTCAAACAGCAAAAGCAGAGCAAATCAAACCGTTTTTACCGCAAACAGCTGAACATCAGTTACGATTATCATAAGACGTTAATAGATATATTGCAAATAACCCAAAAAAAACCTAAAAGCGCAACATCCGCCTGTACCAAAGTTTGAATGGCTACAATAGATTGTACTGTATAAACACTAACAGGAGCAGATAAAACGATAAAAATCACTGATAACAGTATAGCTGACCTATCCCGATGTTTACACAATTTTACTATTGTTATTATTTAGCGTATGATGACTTTAAATGTTTGTATTTACCTTGTCTAAAAAATGTAGATTGTTTGTGGGAGATAACGTGTTCATCGCCCGCTTTTGTTGGCACACCCAATAATAAAACGTTAATTGCACTTTTTATTTTCTTTCTCTAAAAAAAGATTCTTGTTCTCCCACTATTCACAAACAAAGTTAAAAAATATGAGATAATAAGTTATGAGTTTGCCGAGGCTAGAGGTTATATTTACTTACTTACGCCCCATGTTATAATATAGTGCTCGTCCAAATAACTTAATGATGGGAAAATAAATGTGAATGTTGCTTCTTCATTAGCGTTTAACTTGATGTGTGCTGGTGATGACTCTATGGTATAGCCTAATTGAGTTATTTTTGCGGTCCAAATTTCGTTATAATCAAATGGGGTATTGTTTTGTATTGTTACAATTGAATGTACACTTAGCCCGTTAACATAAGTTTTAGATTGAGTTATTTCTGGTTTCTTTAAATGAAGACCATAATTTACGCAGTTTAATACTATTATGACTAATATGATTACGCCTATTATTTTTATAATGTTTTTTATTGTTTTTTGATTCACATTTTTTCACCGTGATGATTTTGTTCGTGTCGTATGAGAATCTGGCTGGAGTTAAAAAAGTTACTCTCATGCTAAGTATAGTGGTATTTCTGAATTATTATTTCAGGCATAATAGCGTTTGTAGTAAAAACACGACAAACACCACGTTTTTTGTATTTTAACATGCTTTAAAACCATGTTTAATAATGGCTGGCGAGTTGTTTGCGGACAATAACTGATGCATCACCCATTTTTAGGGTGTTAATAATCGATAACTTTTTGTTTATTCCTGCTATTTTATATTGTTGAAGATGTAATCTCTTAGCAGAGTTTGAAGGAATCATGAAAACGTTATACGAAGGTAAAACAAAACAGGTTCTCTTAAATGAGACGTCGGGCGAGTATTTTTTACTTTTCAAAGATACGGCTACTGGCGAAAATGGTGTTTTTGATCCTGGTTCTAACACTGTAGGTGGTAATGTTTTGGGTAAGGGAAAAATTGGTCTTGCTATATCTAAATATTTTTTTGAAATAATGGAAGCAAATGGCATCCCAACACATTACTTAGGCGCGGATCTGGATCATAATTTGATGAAAGTACGCAAAATTGTTGTTCCTTCGCTTGAATTTGTGCTACGCTATTTTACAGCAGGCAGTATGTGTCGTAGATTCACACTTGAAAAAGGTGTACCTTTTAACCCGCCGTATCTGGAAGTTACCCTAAAAGATGACGCTCAAGGTGATCCTCTTATCAGTGAAAGACTATGCCTCCTGAAAGGACTACTAAAGGAAGGAGAATACGTCAAATTATTAGACCTTTTAGTTAAAGTAGGCAATGTTTTACGCAAGGAGCTAAGCGAGTTTGACTTGACTTTGATAGATTTTAAAGTTGAATTTGGTTTTGACGAAAGACGCAATATATACATAGCAGACGAAATCACTCCTGACATCTGGCGTGTACAAGATAAAACAGGAAACATACCCAACCAAATAGACTGCGCAAAACTAATTCTAAATGAGATAGCTCGAAAAAAATAATTAAGCCTAATAAGCAGCCTGAAACTGTTTTATGTTCAAGCCTAATTTTTACTAAATTAGCTGAGAGGTAGAGTTTGTTGTGGTTATTATTAGCGTGGGTGAAGTGTTTATCAAAAATTTAATTAACGTTAATGTTGCGTATATTTTCATTAGTCTGTTGGGTTGTTATGCGGATAGTCTTGTCGAGTCGTATAATTAGTTTAATTCTTGTTGTTGTGCTATTAGTGACGGCGCTTAATGTTGGTTTAGTAATTAATGTGTACAGTAAAGTTAATGATGTTGGGCAGACGGATAGTTCTGGTTATGAGTATGTGGTATCGCAAACAGGTTCTACTTTTCAGGTTAAAAATACTTTTTCTAAAGATATAATTAACGGGTTTGCATCTGCATCTATAGCTATAAATTATGCATTATCTCAGGGTAACACTGTTTATTTAAAAGGCATTTTTGATTTAAATGCGGATGTAGTAATTTTCAATAGCTGGAATGCGAAACTTGTTGGTGAGAGCGCGATTATTAATGCTAATGGTTATTCTATAATTATACGCGGTGATGACTATACGTATTCCAAGTATCCTATAGTTTCAGGGTTGATTTTAAATGGTGGAACGCTTCGGATTGAAAATACGTTTGGAGCCACAGTTACTAACATAGTATTTCGAGACTGTCTTGTCGGATTAGAGTTTGCTAATGATAACACTTGGACAGAGTTTTCCAAGGTTGAAAATTGTCATTTTATAAACTGTACTGAGGGTATTGCATTTCGTACGCCTAAAGGTGTTAGTGCTACTGGTTCATATGAGAGCACTGAAATAAATCGTTGTTTTTTTAATCAGTATGACCACTCTATAGCTATTAATGTTGAAAACAGGGCTGAGCTTTCATGTAGTCAGCTACAAAATGTTCGTATATGGATAGGAGAATATGGTAACACTAACCAGACAGGTTTACGTATGGCGGGATCAATGTCTCAAACTTTATTAGTTGGTGTTGTTTTTGAATCTTTTAGTAAGTCCCCTGATTTATTATTTGGTATTGATATTATAGAGACGGCTAGTACAACTCCTATAATGGACTCTAATATAAGCTTTTTAGGCTCTTGGACTGCAAGTGTTCATAATTCGGCCTCTATATGGCTCTCCGCAGTAGGTACTAGTTATTTTGCACAAAAAGACCTATCCGTTCACATAGGTTTAAATGGAAAATTTGGTGTCTCAACTGTCATTAAACCTGTCCCTCTAAAAATTGCAAGCTTTAAACCTAAAATTGAAGTAAATGGCAACTTTAATCATGGTGAAACGATAACTGTGCGTGTAAAACTAGAATACATAGATAATACCTATTCAAAAGAAATTGAAAAAGTCTTCTTTAGTGGTTCAACGGTCTGGTTTACTGACGATGACTTGCTAGAAATGTATCCCTCACAAAATATAGTTACAGCCATAATAGTTGATGCTGCATGTAGCTTAAATAGTACAGATGCTACAGTGAAAATTAGTGGTTATGGCACAGCGGGATAAATCTGGTAGTTACTGCAGTATTTCAAATGTGTTTTTGTGGAATTTTATTAGTCCCTCGTTTCTCATTTTGCATAGTTCGTTTGACATGGCGCTTCTGTCTACGCAGAGGTAATGTGCTAATTGTTCTCGGTTGTATGGGATAGTGAATTTTGTATGTTTAGGTATGTTATTATTTTTTCTCTGGTTGTGCGTTTTGAGAGTATTTCGATTTTTTGGTTTTGAATTATATTTTTGTGGTGATTAATATCGTTTTAACGATCTTTACTAGGTGAAATTAACGGTTTACCACGAATCATGGACATGGGACAATACAACGATGCATACAGTGCAATCAAATGTACTATCAATCAATTACCACTAACATTAGTGCTTTCATGGTACGAACAAAAGGGAAAAATTTAACCTCACACCTATTTCCACTTCAAGTATCGACATAAAAAATATGTTAACATAAACTTGAGTTGCCAACATAATTAAACATTAGCGCGATGGTTACAATAATTAGACCATCGCTACAACTTTTTTTACATAGAACATTTGATTTGTTGTTGGAGTTTATTTGCAGTAAGGTGTGGGCTCGTGCCATTAACTACTTAATCTAAGATTAAGGTAATGGTGTATCGCACTCAAGATCCATATCATCCTATTGTCTACGGGGCCAGAATCGTCATCGCCCACAATTAAAAACACTGCTTTAAACCATTAAACCTTTAGGTTAACTATTACTGTTACCCATAATAGATGTGGGTCTTAATTATTTTCTTGTCGGTTTTATCGGCGTAGTTGTATGATTTTTGTGTTTTTATACGTCTGATTTGTCATTTCACTATTAATTTTATGATTTAGTAGCGCACATGTTCAGTTTAAGAATGCAAAAAATAATAAGAACTAAAATCTAATAAACAATCAAGGGATAACAGGTATTTTTTAAAATAGGTTTTTTGTGTTTTAGAGTTTGAGGCTGATTTCTATGCCGTCATCGCTTATACCAATGTATCGGCTTTGGTATTTACCGGATGTTCGAACATAGTCTAAGTAGTCTTTCATTTCAGTTGCAAATTTACCTGCGTTATCTGCCACAAGTATAGCGCCTTTCACGAGTTTGTTTTCCATCAGTTGTAAGTAATGATAGTATTCTTCTTTTGCTGCGTCAAGAAAAACAAAGTCAAAAGTGCCCTTTAAAGTGGGAATCACCTCAACTGCGTCACCGTTAATTACTTGTACATTAACGTCAAGCTCCGTTTGGCTAATGTTGTTTTTTGCTACTTCTGCCTCTGTTTCATGTTCTTCTATTGTTATGATTTGTGATTTTTTTCCTATTTCGCGAGCCATTAGAATTGTTGAGTAACCAATGAATGTACCTATTTCTAAAATTCGTTTTGGGTTTGCTTTTTTTGTTTCGGCACTTAAAACTTTTCCTCTGGCGGGTCCAACAATCGGAAGGAACTCTACTACTGCGATGTCTGCGATTTCATTTATTACTTGATCAGCTTTATTTGAGGCGGTTTCTAACATACTTCAGCACCTTTAGCTTCAAAAAACTTGGGTTCTTTGATGCTTTATTGGAGTTTATGAATACTTCAAGCTTATAAAAGATATTACAGCATTTTCCTTATCTACACATAGTCTTAACTTGACCCACAAAATTTAAAGGTGTAAGAATAGTTACAATCTAAGAGGGCTAGGTTATTCGGTCTTTTGTTACAGTGATTGATGTAGTGTTCTTGGGGTGTTATTAAATTGGCTGGTGGAAAGTGTTTGGGGTGTTTTTATGTGAACTTATTTGTATGCATGATCGTTTGAGGACAATACACATTTTTTATAAAGATAACCAGTTTCTTTTCTCAAAAATTGCGGGTCAAGTTAAGATACATCGTGTAAACAGCTTCAAATTGTTGCTTTTAGGGCCTTTCTTTATCTGTGACCTATTTTTATATTTAAATCTAATAGTGAAATGACAAATGGCAAGTCCTCTTAAACAAATTCAGGTTATTCCATTGGCATCGGAGAGTTTTGGTGTTCGTTCTATGTGCACTCTTGTTAAAACTCCTGATGTTATAATTCTTTTAGATGCAGGTGTTTCTCTTTGCCCATGGCGGTTCAATTTGCCTCCGCATCCACTGGAATTTCAGGCAATTAAAGCTCTTCGAGAAGAAATAGCGATTGCCGCTGATAAATCTCAGATTATAACTCTTAGTCATTATCATTATGATCATCATACGCCTGTTTTTGAGGATTGGATAGTTAACTGGACCTCTCAAAGAGAGACGGCACGTCAGATTTATGAAAATAAAACAGTGCTTATTAAGAACCCTGAAGACAATATTAAGGGAAGTCAACAGAAACGTGCTGTTAAGTTTTTAAAAACAAGTGCAAAATGTGCTAAATCAGTGCAGAAAGCAGATGGCAATGTTTTTAGTTATGGTAACACTGTGATTTATTGTTCTAAAGCTGTTCCTCATGGCGAAGATAATTCTTCAATGGGCTATGTCGTGATGACTACTATAGAATATGAGCAGGAACGGTTCATGTTTGCTCCCGATATTCAAGGTCCTATAGTCGAGTATACTAAACAAGAAATATTGAAGACTCAGCCTGCATTAATTATGCTGGGCGGTCCACCTTTCTATCTTACGGGGTTTAAAGTAAAAGAGGTTTCTCTACAAAACGCTGTAAGTAACCTTGGAGCCATTGTTGAAGCTGTGCCTATAACAATTTTAGAACATCACACTCTTCGAGACCAGTTTTCTAAACAAAACCTTGCTTTAGTTCAATCAAGGGCAGATCAATTTGGTCATAAACTTTTAACAGCTGCAGAATTTACTGGTCATGGAAATAATTTTTTGGAGGCTAATCGTGAAAATCTTTACCAAATGTTTCCACCTTCCGAAAAGTTTCAACTCTGGATGAAAACGCTTAATAACAAAGTTATCTGCAAACCGCCTATGTGATAACAGTACGAGAATGTCTTAAAAAGAAATTTTACCGCTAATGTTTAACGTTAAATATTTAAGTTGCACGCTCATTGTCGTATGAATGGTTCTGAAAATGACTGATTATCGTGAAATGTGGAAAAACTTAAACATGGATATAGAAACCCATGATCAACTGTGTAAAGTTTTACCTCAAGCGTTTGGAGATGTATACCTTTCACAGGTTAACCAACCCGAAAACATGGCTTATTACAATACTGTTGTATTGAACATTCATGGCATACGACCAGCCGAGTTAGTAGAGGCACAAAAGAAAGGCGTCAAAGTATTTGGTACATTCTGTGTGTATGTACCTGACGAAATAGTATTTGCTGCAGGTGGCATTGCCACAGGACTATGTGGCGGCTCTCAATTTTGGGTACATAGCGGTGAAAAAGTATTGCCAACTAATACTTGTTCACTTATTAAAGCATCTGTTGGAGCACGAATAGATCGTACCTGTCCCTTTTTTAGTATAGCAGACATTTTTGTTGGTGAAACCACCTGTGATGGCAAAAAGAAAGCATGGGAAATCCTAAATAAATTCACACAAGTATACGTGATGGAGTTACCACAGCAAAAACGTGCAAAAGATGTTACTGCTTGGGCTCAAGAAATTCGTGAATTTTTAATTAAAGCAGAGGAGATAACAGGTAACAAAGTTACCGTTGAAAGCCTTGGTAAAGCCATTAAACTCGTTAACAATAAGCGTCGTGCTCTGCAGCGTTTGTATAGTTTTCGTAAATTACCTAATCCGCCTATTAGTGGTAAAGATTGTTTGCTTGTTTCTCAAATTGCTTTCTACGATGATCCCGTTCGTTTTACTGAGATGACAAACAAGTTATGTGATGAACTGGATCAACGTGTACGGGATAATGTGAGCGTGTACGCTTCAGGTGCTAAACGTGTTTTGTTTACGGGTACACCCATGGCTATACCTAACTGGAAGTTACATCATATAGTGGAGAGTGAAATGGTTGCTGTGGTGGGTGAAGAAACCTGTACAGGTATTCGTTACTTTGATAATTTAGTAGATGAAAGTCAAACTACTTTAGAGGGTATGATTCACGCTTTAGCTGAGCGGTACATGAAAATTAATTGTGCCTGTTTTACGCCTAACATTGCCCGTATTGATGACATCAAACGTTATGTAAGAGAATACAAAGCAGATGGAGTTATAGATGTTAATTTAAAGTTTTGTACTTTGTATGATGTTGAAGGGTATCTACTGGAGGAGGCTCTTAAAAAAGATGGCATCACGGTTTTGGGTCTTGAAACGGATTATAGTGATGGCGATTTTGCTCAGTTACGTACTCGTGTAGAAGCTTTTTTGGAGATTTTAAACAATTGCTAACTAACCATTTAACGTAACAAAAATATGGAGAACGGTATAAAGTTTGGGCCAAAACTCTTCAGAAATTTTTCTTAAACATTTTTATGTGTATTTGAAGATATCAATGCTTTATACGGTTTTGCCGAAAGCCTTAATATGAGACAATGTGTATACATGATGAACAATTAACTGGTGAACTAGTTGAGTCGCGAAGAAGGGTTTGGGAAAAAACCACTTATTATATTAGAAAAGATAAAAACGAACCTTGAGGCTCTCAACAACAAATTAGACATAATTATTGACATCCAAAAATCAGGCTATAAAGATGCAAAAGTTCATGAAACATCTTTAGATGTTATGACCTTACTTAACATGCCGGATCATTTACGGAAAACGGCCATAATTATTTGTAGAAATAGTCGTGCCACTGCAGAGGAAATTGCTGAACAGACAAACCGTGCTAGAGCTGTCGAGAGTTCTTATCTAAACCAATTAGTAACCATGGGCTATATTAAAAAAATGCGTAAAGGCCGAAAAGCCTACTTCTATGTTGATAGAGAAAGAGTTGAGGATAATTATGGGTAAAAATATAGCTGTACATTCATATAAAGGCGGAACAGGAAAAACTAGTTTATCAGTAAATTTGGCGGCAACCTTTGTTAAACAAGGTAAAAAAGTTGCCTTATTTGATCTAGATTTTAGAGCACCCAGCATTTTTACCATTTTAAAATGTGAAAAAACTAAAATATGGTTAAATGATTATCTAAACGGTATCTGTAAAATAGACGATATCCTACTTGATGTAAGTGAGCGAATACCAAATGCCGGCAAATTTTATGTAGGACCGGCAAATCCTTCAACATCAGCTATGAGAGATATGACCACAAAAGACCGTAAATGGGAAACACATGCCTTTGATCGCGTATTAGCTCTAAGAAAAAACCTAATCAAAGAACAAAAATTTGATTACATCATTTTTGATACTAGCCCAGGATTACAATACTCCTCTATGAACGCTATCGTAGCTGCAGACTTTGTTATTATAACTACAACAAACGATTGCTCAGATGTAAACGGAACTAAACGTATGATATCTGATTTTTACGACATGTTTGAAAATAAAACAGGTATAGTACTCAATAAAGTTCTGCAAGCTCCAAACAAAACTAATGACAAAACAACAACAGTAACAACAAACCAAATAGTTAAAGAAACCTATAAAGTACCTCTACTGGGCGTATTACCATGTTACTGTGACGTCAAAGAAACAGAAGGCAAATGTCTATTTCCTCAAGATAAACCGGATCATCTATTCACAAAAATAATTGCAGAAATGGCCACCAAAATCGAAAAAGGGCAAATCGAATAATAATGTCAAATTACCAACAATGGTAAACTAACAAGAGGTTATGTTCCGCTTATTTCTTTAGGGTTCTTAGTAAGGCAGCATAAACTTAATGCCTTAGAGAATTGATGTTCTATTGGAGAAAAATATTGTTAGATACATCCGCCGTTATTCTTACAAATGAAACCTCACAGGTTTTTTCAAAAGACAAAGCTACAATGATACTAGGTAATAAAGCCTTAATCCGACATGTTTTTGACGCTGTTAATCCCATAGTGGATGAAGTAATTCTTGTAACCAATACTCAAGAAGCCTCTGATACGTATGCTAAACTTTTACCTAAAACGGTTAAATTTGCAATTGACAATCAGCAATCAACCCAAAGTCTTCTAAGCGGAACTATAGCAGGGTTTGAAATAGCACAGGGAAAATACGCTCTACTTTTACCCTATGATGTCCCTTTCTTTAGCAGAGAGATAGCTGAATTTTTGTTAAATTTAACTATAGACAAAATGGCTGCTGTTCCACGAACGCCAAATAATAACGTAGAACCCCTCTGCTCTGCTTACCAAACAAAAGCCGTTTTGGAAATCGCCAAACAAGCCATCCTTGAAGATATAACAATTGATCTACACTTATTAATCGAAAAACTCAGAGGCGTACGATACATTTCAATGTCAGTTATTGAACAAATAGATCCCGAGATGAAATCACTTTTCTACATTAACACACCAGTAGACTTTAAACGCGCTACAATCATGCTTCAAGGAAAACAAAAACATCAAAACAGACAAAAAAGGTAAACTTTTTTCTTTCAAGCTTTTTCTTTCAAGCTTTTTCTTTCAAGCTTTTTCTTTCAAGCTTTTTCTTTCAAGCTTTTTCTTTCAAGCTTTTTCTTTCAAGCTTTTTCTTTCAAGCTTTTTCTTTCAAGCTTTTTCTTTCAAGCTTTTTCTTTTCTTGTTAAATGGCGCAGTTTTTCAAAGTTTTATGGTGCTTGTATACAAAAGCATCAACAAAACATAGTTAACTCCAAAAATCAAAAACTCAAATGCCAAAATTTAAACGAAAATAACCGAACCTTATATAATCATCAACTGTAAAAACCAAAAAAGTCTTACAGACCCCAATTATGAATAAATATAGCGTCAAAAAGAAGAAAAAATACGCCAAAACTATAGTTCGTATAAAGTTTTTGACCGTAACGCCTGTAATAAACTGGGTAACAAGTCGTATCATAGTTCTTTCTGCTCGTTTTTACGCTGTTAAACGAAGAGGTTTTCTGTTTTTTAGCAACTTTGCCGTTTTGCTCAAACGAAAAAAATTCGAACAAACATTTTTTACATCAAACAGTTAAAAATAAACGATAAAACAACAAATAACTGATATCAACAATAGCAATTTACCCATCACATAACCAAATTTTAAAAACAAAATACCGAAACGCCAAATCACAAGCAAATACTCCCCTCCAAAACCGGCGATCGAAAAGATTATTTTTAACAACCCCTACATACCCGCGTGGACTCTATGGATCAAACATACGCCTGTTTACAACAAGAAAAGAAAAATTGCCATCACAAAAAACTGTGTTTTGGCGATGCTTTTGTATACCAAACCCCATCAAAGTTCGTAAAAAAATGTCTGCACATTAAAAATCGAGGCTACTTGCTTGAGCATTGAGCGTAATCTAATAATTTCACTGCTAAAATTAACCAAAAACTATTCAACCTCAACTACCCACCTTAAAGACGACGCAAAATTGCCGCAAGAAACAACATACGCTATAATAGAAAAGCTGCAATCAGAGGATTTGCTTAACTTAAACACTGATGTCATAGAAGTTTCAGTTGATGACCGTCTTAGATTAGCCGTTAAAGTGATCTCTTTAGGGGCAGACATTGAGCTAGTTAGTAATTTGCTTTGTTGGCAAGAGTTTGAAGAAATTACTGCAATGGCTCTGCACAGTAGCGGTTTTACTGTTTACAAAAATGTGAGATTCAAAACGGTTGCTCGTAAATGGGAAATTGATATAATAGGTTGCAAACGGCCTATAGTTGTCTGTATTGATTGTAAACATTGGGGGCATGCCATTTCGCCTTCAGCATTAAAAAAAATTGTAGAAGCCCAAGCAAACCGCGCAGAAGCTCTATCAGATGTTCTACCTAACCCTAAAATACAATTAGAATGCGTTAAATGGGAAAGGGCCCATTTCACTCCAACAATCTTGTCACTCACGCCAAATAGTTTCAAATTCTATAACAATATTCCCATAGTTCCCATACTGCAATTACAGGACTTCCTAAATCAACTTCCTGCCTACAGACATCAATTGAAAACATATCCTAAAATATTTGACCACATATGTTAAACAATCGGCAGCATTGAAATGATTTTCTCATAAATAAAATTACAAAAGGTTAATATTATTTCTATAAATTAAATGATAAGGTGAAGCAATACTATGGGTACCTTTGCGCAAATGTCCATATTGTTACTTATCGCATCTGCATTAATATTTGCCATCCTATTAAGGAGTATACAGAGAGCGTACAGAATTACTAGTAAACGGTTTAAAACAGATTACGGTGTTCTTGGATCTTACTGTTTTATGATTTTTGGAAACGTAATAGGTATTTTGGGGTACACTGGTTTGAGTATTCTTATTGTAATTGCCGCATTTTTATCTTTCTTTATTGTTTCTGCATTTGCAACAGAAAAACAGCGTGACAGGATGAGAGCAGTTGAGGCGGAGGATATAAGAAAAGTTGACGTTTTGGAACCTATAAGGTTTAAAGATTTCTTCAATTTAGGAGGCTATACCTTTTTACTTAAACTCGACAAAAAATATGACGAACATAAAGCTCTGGCAATATCTACAAGCAGATTCATTTGCTTAACTGCCATAATAATGCCTTCAATTATGTACTTAACATGGTATATAATGTCGCTAAACGATCCGTGGTTGCATAAAGAATTTAAATCCTACGTATTACTTTGTGCGATGATTCCAACGTTGATTATAACTGCTGCTAATTCGTATCGAAACGAAAAAAAGATACTAAAAAGAGCTAAAAACTTTTTAACCACATCTAAATTGGTAAGTTATGACACTAATTTCTGCGCAAACTGTGGTACCTCAATTAAACCCGGCACCGCGTTTTGTACAAACTGCGGAAAACACATAGACTAACTTGCTATGGTTCTTTGCAAGAATGCGTTATTGTACACGATGTTTAGGTCTCACTTTAAAATTTGAGTAGTCAGTTTTTGCTTATATTAACAACTTTGAATCAGATGAAAATTAATATATTACTCTTTTAAATTGTATGTGCTGTAACTGAGGAAACTACTATGGATATTGGGACACAGCTATCAGTAATTTTACTTATCCTATTTGTGTTTTTGCTATCTTTTACATTATATAGAGCTAAAAGAAAACCAGATAAGATACAGTATATCCGTGTCATAATTTGTGGTTTTTTAGTTTTAGGTAGTGTAGTAGGCATTTTAGGGCATATATTATTGTGTTTAGGCATAATATGTGTAACAGGGCTTTCCTGTTTAATTTTTATTCCTTTCTCACTAGAGCATGATAGAGTTGAAGTTGCTGAAAATCTAAAGAAAATGGATGCTACAGAACCCCTGCATTTTAAAGATTTCTTCTCATGGAACTTTGTACCTAAACTTGAAAAAAAATATGGACCACGTAAAGCTCCATTAATATACTTAACAGGAGTTACATGTCTTACTGCAGTGTTCACGTCAAACGCATGAACGCTTTTTTTCCATGTGACTCTAAAAGATAACTTGACACTGCAAGCGATTTATAGCGTTAAGAGCTGTTGTAGGTATTTTATGGGGTTGCAGCCGGTTATGAAGCGCCTTGTTTTCAAACTAACAGGGCCTTTGAACTCTGAAAGATCCATTATTTTCAAAAAGTTTAACACCAACTTTCGCAAAATATTCAAATT
>Ga0209755_10006406_pt1 | contig 13049 bp, 10 predicted proteins | sample TergutCo191P1_FD_187301 | JGI IMG/M metagenome (GOLD analysis project Ga0209755, IMG submission 187301) | Cornitermes sp. P1 segment gut microbial communities from Petit-Saut dam, French Guiana - Co191P1 (SPAdes) (version 2) | ecosystem: Host-associated > Arthropoda: Insects > Digestive system... | reverse complement strand
AGCAAATCACAACAGGATATTATGACAATGCGCTAAACAATTTGTTGCTGGCATTGGAAATTTTAGAAACCCAAACCTTTGATATATCTACACCGCAAGGCAAGCATTTTGCTGAGATGACAGCGCTAATGATACAGGAAGTGCAATGGTACAGAGCGATTACCTACATGAAAAACGGCAATGTTTGGAAAGCGAGAAGATTACTCAGAGAGATTGGCCGTAGTGAAAGTAGGTATTCGGAAGATGCCAAAAGCATATTGAGAAGGAGGTAGATAGCGATATGCTGGTTACTTTTTTGAAAAAAGGATATAAAGGAGTAAAAGAACCTAAATAAATAAAACGAATAAAAACCTAAAAAATTAAAATTATGAAAACTATGAAAAAAACATTTACTTACATCGCTATGATAGCGATTGCAGGAACAGTTCTTGTGGGTTGTCGCAGTGCACAGCCTGTACAAACACAGGCACAGCCAAGTGTCGAAGACCAAATTCGTGAAATGGAAGCACAGCGGCGACTACTCGAGGCTCAAACAGACCTAAGACTCGCACAGCAAGAAGCAGACCTTAGGTTGGCCCAAGGACGTGAAGTAAGGTCTACCTTAATATGGGTGCCGTGTATGCAATACGGTACGGGTTTGTCTGATGACATGATGTTTGGTGTGGGCATAGGCGATGGTGGACAACGCACCCAAGCGAACGCCCTACTTGCGGCCAACCGTGTAGCTGTTGCCGACATAGCAAGTCGTTTCATTGGAGTCCTTCAAACCAGCATGGAAGAGTACATGAATCAAGGGCATACGCAAAGTGGAAGAAGGATTGATCAAACCGAAATAGAGGCAATGGCAAGGAACGTGGGCGAAAGCGTAATCAACAGACAGGCCCAAGTTGTGTGTCGTGAAATAGCTGTAGACAGAAACAATATGTACATTGGCCATGTTGCAATTGCAGTTCCTCTCAGAGAAACGGTGAATGAGGTACAGCAAGAACTCGAAAGAGCAGGATTGAGATTTGACAGAGAAAGGTTTAGAAATCAAATGATCAACGATATCGAGGGGCAAAACAGACAGCGCAGAGAAGAGATAGAGGCATTGGATGCAGCAAGAAGACGATAAACTCAATGGTATAAAATGTCCACGTGGCGAAATTGTTGCGTGGACATTTCACCAAATAAAAACTGAAACTATGAATACAAAAAAAGTTGTGTTTTTTTGCATAACACTATTCGTTTCGTGCTTGACTGTTCAGGCGCGAATGCCTGTACCGGAGTGGGCAAGAAACGTGCCACAGGCACCTCATGGAGCTAATTTTGTGTATGTTGTTGGCGTTGGTATTGGTAATGACCGTACAGCGGCTTTCGACAGAGCAGTGGACGAAGCGTTTATTAATGCATTGAGACGTCAAGGCTCTCTCGAATTCGATGGGCAAACAATTACAGAAGGTCAATTGCTACGTGGAGAAATTATGGCAAATCGATTGCCGCATCACGTGCAATGTCAAACACCCACACCTATACGTCTTGCAAACGGGCAGGTACAAATTTATGTGTTGGTTCAAGTTCCTGTTAGAGGAGGAGGAAACATCCCAGATCCTTCAAGAACTGTTTGTGAGTCGCAAAGGTTTGATCGTGATTTGAGAGCTTGGAATTATGGCGATCATGATTTTTCTGCTCGTGTTTTTGTTCCAGGAATGGCGCAAATTTACAAAGGCAGAACAGGTAAAGGTGTTATGTTTATCACGCTACAAGCTGCTACCGTTGGCGGAATTATTGTTTCAGAAGCGATGCGAGCGACAGCCATTGCTAATAGAAATACGGCACGAACACCAACAGATATACAGTTTTACAACAACAGAGCCACTGACATGCAGAATATGCGAGATGTCTTTATTGGAGGAGCAATAGCGGTGTATGTATGGAACGTGATTGATGGCATTGTTGCCAGAGGTCGCCCGGGTTATAGGCGTGGCGGACGAGCATTGAGTTTTACACCTTATGTTGCACCGCAACCGGGAAGCAATTTAGCAAGCGGTATAAGTTTAACGCTTAATTTTTAACAAAACTTATTCACACAAAAAATAAAATACGATGAAAAAAATAGCAATTTTTGGCACATTATTTTTACTGTTTGTTGCAGTATTCAGTTCATGCAATAGAGATGAGCATTCTATGCTTGGCGAATTACGCGGCATAGTGAGTGATTTTGAAACTGGGGAACTATTGGATGGCGTAACTGTAACCCTTAGTCCAGGCGGAAGAAACCAAGTGACAGGCAACAACGGTATATTTCACTTCACAGATGTAGATCCGCAGCAATACACTATCACTGCACAGCGAAGTGGTTTTCAAACCAACCGCCGAACAATTAACGCAATCGCTAACGAAACGATAGAAGTGAATATTACATTGACACGGAATCCGTAGAACGATAAAACTATGAAAAAACTTATTTACAAAACCCTAGCACTTTTACTAACGTTCTCGATAGTATTTGTAAGTTGCGAGGACGACAGACCGGAACCGCCGGGCAGCATTCATGGTATCGTATCCGATCATAATACCCAGCGTCCTATTCAAGGAGTAACTGTGCGTGTTGATGAAAGGCACATGAGTGTTACCGGATCCGATGGTCGTTATGAAATCTTGAATCTTCCACCGGGAGAGTTTTTCTTAACAGCTTCTCATCCCGAGTATCAAGAAAGGAGAACCGAGCGAGTTATTTTAAATTCCGGAGAACAGTTGCAATTTAGTTTTTCTATGGAAAGGATACCACCAGCATTGCAACTAATGAATCTTGACCATCCTCCTGTTCGCATTGACTCGTTTGCTTTTGGTAGCGAGGTGGGCTTTGTATCGGATGTGTTTAATATCTTTAACAGTGGTACAGAGAGTTTGAATTGGCAAACAGTAAATAGTAGTGAATGGATTTCTAACATAGATGTTATGAGTGGAACACTTCGGCCGGGTGAGCTTCAGCCAGTAAGAATTACCATTGATAGAGAAAAACTAAATGAGGGAAGAAATATGTACCTTCTTAGTGTGACATCTAATAGAGGTAGTGGACGACTGACAATAACAGCGACAAGGCCGCAGGCTGTCCCACCAAGCGTTACGACTCAACCCGTAAGTGTTAACCTTGCTGCCGGCACAGCCGTTTTCAACGGCACGATTACGAATGTAGGTGACCCTGCTCATACCCAGCGAGGTTTTGTATTTGGGACAACACCAAATCCTACTATTACCAGCACCGTAGTACCTGCTTCGGGTATAGGTCCGGGTCCTTTCAGTAGTGCAGCAGTCAGTGTGCCATCGGGAGAGACCTTCTACGTTCGAGCATTTGCCAGAGTTGGCGACCAGTATCCTGAGTATGGAAATCAAGTAACTTTCTCTACAACAGAAGTTTCTCCTTACATTCTGCTTCCGGGGACAAATATATTGGTACAGTCTTCTGATCTTGGAACTATGACTTGGGGCACTGCACAAACTGCTTGTGATATCTCGGTAATCTCTGGATATACCGATTGGAGGCTACCTACAAGGACTGAATTAAATCTAATGTACACACATCGTAGTGTAATTGGCGGATTTACGACTGCTTGGTATTGGAGTAGTACTCCAGCTGGTGGCGGATGGCATTGGGCAGTGAATTTTAATCCGGCAACAACACCTAGGGAACGCGATCATGGTCCATCTAGTAGTCTTCGTGTCCGTTGTGTTCGCACCGCGGGTGCTCAAACAGCAAAAAATGTATCTGTTGGTACACAAATCGGAACGTTAACTGCAGGGACTGCCGGAACGGTTACTTTCCCGGTAACAACCACAAACATTGCTAACGGGGCTTATACAGCAACTGTAACAAACCTGCCTTCGGGTATATCTGTTCAAGGGAATGTAACAATCAACAATAATGTAGGCACTCTGACATTGGTCGGTAATGCATTCACAAATGCAGGAACTTTTAACAACCTACAACTGACCATTGACGGCACGCAATCATCACCTTTCCCGTTGACGATAAGTCCTCCTGCAGCCCGAACAGTATCCGTTGGTTCGCAAATAGGAACGTTAATCGCAGGGACTGCCGGAACGGTTACTTTCCCGATAACAACCACAAACATTGCTAACGGGGCTTATACAGCAACTGTAACAAACCTGCCTTGGACTGTATCGATTCAGGGCCAAGTAACGATTAACAACGGCATTGGAACTTTGACATTGGCAGGTAACATACTTACAACTGCAGGGACTCACAGCAACCTACGACTGACCATTGACGGCACACAATCGTTACCATTTACGTTGACAATCAGTCAAGTTGTAGCTCCAACGGTTGCACAGGTACGTTTTAGAAAAGAAATCACGGATGCAATGTTGACGCAGATGGCATTAGATGACGCTAACAATAACGAATTAGCACACTTTGTTTTTGGAGCAGCACCCTCGACATCCGGATGGTTTAATGTCCCTCCCGGCAACCATTTTCCATTTTTCCTTGATGAGTTTTATCTTAATGATCTTCACGGAGGCTGGAGAGTGTTACTTCCAGCACCACATTCACATAACTTTGTTGCTGGACGCAGATATACGATTGTTTTGAGCAGCCATGTTGAAAGCTCTGGTCGTGTCATAGACGAAGGCACAATACCTGCATCAGCTCCTATAGCAAGTCCACCAAACGTTAGCAGATCCCCGAATCAGGAGAGAGAACGACCTGTTAGATCCATAACACCTGCAAATACAAATACCAGACAAAGAATAGACACAAGATAAATCCATATAGTCATGAAAAAATTCATTTACACAACCACCGCACTTTTGCTAACCTTTTCGTTAGTATTTGTAAGTTGCGAAGACGACAGACCAGAGCCACCAGGAGGAATTTCTGGCACGGTGATTGACCAAGCTACAGGCAATCCATTAAATGCAGCCCACATTAGGCTTCAGACAGGAGCAACAGCGACTTCTGGCAATGATGGTTTTTTTCAGTTTTCTGAATTGGAAGCTGGAGAGTACACACTAACAGTTACTCGTACGGGTTTCTCCGAACTGAGAGGATATTTAGTAACAGTAAGACCAGGTCAAGTAACACAAAGGAATGTGCCATTAGAGAGGCTACCGCCTTCGTTGCAAATAATGAGTGCGACCACTCCACCTGTACCGATTGACACATTAGATTTCGGTTCTGCTTTAGCCGATGTTACACGTTCGTTTAATATCTTTAACGATGGCCCAGAACGGCTTGAATGGGATTTGACTTACACGGCAGTATGGATTACCAGCACGAACGTTTCGAGCGGTACGCTTGACCCAGGGGCCTCACGCCCAGTTGTTGTTACCATCGATAGAGAAGCGTTGAGTAGCGGTGCCAATGTAACGACCATTCACGTAACATCTAACAACGGCGTTAGAGATTTGGTTGTAACAGCTACAGACGGCAGAGTACGACCAACATTGAACAAACTCGAACCAACCGATGTGACATCTACAACAGCGATGTTTCACGGCGAAATTCTAACCGCTGGAACGCCTGCATATACGGAGCGTGGATTTGTTTTTTCTCGCTCGCCGATGCCCACATCGCAAACAACGATTGCAAGGCTGACCGCACCGCTCACCGAAAATAGAAATTTTTCGGCAATGGCAACAGGATTGACTTTGGGGCAAACTTACTTTGCACGAGCTTTTGCAACTAATTCCTTAGGAACAACCTATAGTGCTAATGACATTCAGTTTTCACCGATCTCAACAACACCGACACTCACCACGCAAGACGTAACTAATATCAACATTGCCAATGGCACAGCAACATTCAACGGTACGATTGTAAGTGCTGGAGATCCAGCTTATACTGAGCGAGGCTTTGTGTTTGGTACAACACCAAACCCGACATCTGCCAATATCAGAGTTGTTGCTCCAGGTAGTGGTGCATTAGGTACGTTCAGTCTTGCAGTTAGTGATATACGAGAAGGGGAGATCTATTATGTTCGTGCGTTTGCGACCAACGTCAACGGAACGGAGTATAGCACAAACCAAGTCAGTTTGAATTTTGTTGCTACAATGCCAACGGTTACTACGCAGGCAATAACCACTTTCAGTATCGCGGCTGGAACAGCAACTTTCGTAGGAAACATTACAAGTGCAGGCGATTTGCCCATTCTTGAGCGTGGCTTTGTATATGCAACTACGCCAAATCCAACGTCTGCAAACATAAGGCTAACAGCACAAGGTACTGGTACAGGTGCTTTCAGCTTGCCTGTTACCGATATACAAGAGGGCGAAACTTACTATGTTCGCGCGTTTGTCAGAAATGCCAACGGAACAGAATATGGTGATCAAGTAATTCTGAATTTTGTTGCTGCGATGCCGACAGTTACTACGCAAGCCATAACGGAAAGAAGCGTGGCTAATGGCACTGCGAGATTTAATGGCACGCTTGTGTCTCTTGGTGACTTACCGATTATCGAACGTGGCTTTGTGTTTGGAACAGCACCTAACCCTACAGTAGGTGCTGATGAAAGAATCTTAATTCCGGGAAGCAATACTGGAGTTTTCGTGGCGAATGCTACGGATTTGCAAGAAGGCAGAGTTTATCATGTTCGCGCGTTTGCTACCAATGCCAACGGCACGGAGTATGGCGAAAATGTGACGGTTGATTTTAATGCGATAATGCCAACACTCGGAACAACAAGTGTAACAGCAAGAAACTTTGCGGAAAGAACAGCAACGTTTAGTGGTTCAGTTACAACTGTAGGCGATTTGCAAATTATTGAACGTGGCTTTGTATATAGTACGACCATAAGTCTCCCGACATTAGGAAATTCTGCAAGGTTGCCAGCTGCAGGTACAGGAGAGGGAACATTCTTTGCAAATGCTACAAGTCTAACGCAAGGTGCTACTTATCACATTCGCCCTTTCGTTACTAATTCTGCAGGAACAGAATATGGAAACGCAATAACTTTTGATTTCAATGCAATTCCGCCCACGCTCAGCACTGGAGCACCTACCATAAACCTTGCAGAGCAATCCGTTGTTTTTCATGGCTCAATTCTGACTGTTGGCGACCCACCTTATACTCAAAGAGGCTTCGTATACGGAAGAACAAACACACCTATTGTTGGTATTGATTCAACAGTAACAGTTTCTGGTAGTGGTATTACTGGACCTTTCAATATTTTTGTTGACAATATACCATTTGGAGGCACCTATTTTGTACGATCTTTTGCCATTGACTATCACGGCATAGCAAGATATGGCGAAGTACAAAGTTTCAATTTTAATCCAATTGCTGCAACTGTTACAACGCAAGTTCCTACATTTATATCACCGACTATTGCTCGTTTCAACGGAACCATCACTAATATGGGAACCCCTACTTATACTGAACGAGGTTTTGTCTTTTCACGCAATCAAAATCCAGAAACAACAAACGACGCCACAAGAGTTGTTGTACCTGGTGTAGGATCTGGGCCTTTCAGTATAGAAGTGCCTGGATTAGATTTTGGTGTGCAGATGTTTGTGCGTGCATACGTGATTTCAGAAGCTGGAGTTAGATATGGGCAGCAAGTAAGTTTTACGTTACAGCATCCTAACATCTCTGTTTTCCAGGGCATAATGGTCACAAGTGCTGATATAGGAGGCAATATAAATTGGACAAACGCAAATATGGAGTGTAATAACCTAACACTTGGTGGTTTTTCAGATTGGCGACTTCCGACGCTTAGTGAGTTAGTGGCAATGGCAGCGGTAAGAACAATAGATCCCACTCCAAGACCGCCAGGCATGTTTAGCAGAGCTTATTGGTCTAGTGGGCAATCAGGCACTAACCGTATTGCGGTACTTATGCCAGGAAGTGGATCGACAACTTCATCTCCTACACAATTTGTTCTTCCTCCCACTGCTACTATCACTAACAGTCCTTATCTTTGGACGCAAGAACAAATCTTCGCTCGCTGCGTCCGAACAATAACACCGTAGTGGAATTAACAATTTACAACTTACAATTGACAAATTGTTGCAAACAACCAAGAGGCCAACTATGAAAAAACACCCAAAAACAAACAACCGCCTACTACTTTTAGCAGTTTTCCTGCTGATGGGTGTGCCATACGCTTTTGCGCAGGCGCGGTTGTTTGCTGTGGCGGTGGGTGTTTCGGAACATCAAGACCCAAATCATAATTTGACATTTGCACATCAAGACGCTATGGATATGCACGATTTCTTGAGGCTATACACCACAGCAGACAGAATACAACTGCTAACCGATAGCGACGCCACTTACGAGAACGTTGTGCATCACCTTGAACGCTTGTTCAGTCAAGCAAGTCCCGAAGATATTGTAATCTTCTTTTTTGCTGGACACGGACACCTCAACGTGTTTCAAATGCACGACAAACAAATGAATTTTTCAACGTTGCAACGAATTTTTAGAAATTCTGAAGCCAACCGAAGAATCATTTTTGCCGATGCCTGTCATGCAGGAAGTTTGCGACAACCCGGAAACCGAAGACAAGCAAACCCAGGTGCCAATGTGATGCTGTTTCTTTCGTCACGAAATTATCAACTGTCGTGGGAGTCCAGTGCTTTGCAAGGTGGCTTCTTCACACAAACACTAATATCGGGACTGAGAGGCGAAGCAGATGCAAACAACGATGGAAGTGTTACGGCAATTGAACTTTTCAAATACGTGAATCCAAAGGTGCGCCAACTTTCGGGCGACACACAAGTGCCCGTGATGTGGGGACGATTCGATAGAGATATGGTTATTTTAAGAACACGACAATAATATGGAACGCACAGAAATCATAATTGGCAGAGAGGTTGAAAAGGGCGATTACACCGTTGATGCGAAACACACCGCAGTTGGGCGAAAACACGCACGCATCTTTCGCAAAAACGATGGTATGTATATCGAAGATTTGGACTCAGCAAATGGCACTTTCGTCAATGGAAAATCTGTAAAACTGAAAAAAATAACACAAAACGACTGTGTGATGCTGAGCGGAGAAGACGGCTACGAAGTAAATCTCACAAAGGTATGGCGACTACTGCCTATGCCAGACGAGGAGTTTCAAAAGGAGTTTCAACGTTTGAAGCAGGTGTACAACACCTACCAAAAAAAGAAAGTAAGCGTGCAGTCCAGAAGTCAAGGTTCTATGATGTTGAAACGCACCATGCCGATGGCTATTCCAGGCTTGCTGACGATGATACTTTCGTTCACGATGGATTTTGAGGAAAATCCACACTTGTCTATACTTTTGAAAGTCATTGGAGGTGTAGGAACTGCTATTGCAGTGCTTGTAGGTGGTATGTGGGCGTCGAGTAGTCTTGCAAAAACGCCAGAACGGCTAAATAATTTACAACAAGAATTTATGAAAGAGTATGTATGTCCTAATTGCAAGCAATATTTTGGCGAGCAACCTTGGGAAAATATTCATGCGCTTGGAAAATGTAGAGCTTGTGGGCGAGAGTTTAAGTAAACACAGCAATTGAAAATTACAAACTAAAAAAATAAAGACATGGCAAAAAAACCAAAAACAGAAAAGAAACAACCACCTCGTGGCAATCCAGTTTCACCGCAAAAAAATGATGGTATAAAGCAAGTTGCTGCTGGCGCTGCTAAAGGTGCCGTAGGTGTTGGTGGCGCGGCGCTTTTAATGGGCTTTAGAGCGCCAGACGAAACATTTACTCCAGCAAACTTAGGTGGAGGAACGCCAAACATATACATAAATATAACCACATTCGATGGCGCACAAGTATCAACAGCAACAAACACAACAGACGAGATGAGCTTTGCAGAAGCATTTGCCTCTGCACGACAAGAAATGGGGCCAGGTGGCGTGTTTGTTTGGAACGGAAATGTGTATTCAACATTTTTTGCCGAAGAATGGGAGTCGCTTCCAGATGACTATAAAGAAGGTTGGACAAATCATCCTTGGGGTTCGTTATTAGAGGACGCTTATGGCGATGTTTACATGGCTTATGTTGATGACGAATATGTTTTGGTGCCTATGGATGAAGAACCTATAGTCGCTGAAAACATCGCAGTCATTGAAGATGATGTTCTGGAAATTATTGAAGATGACACAATAAAAATCATTGAAGATATTGAAGACATTGATGTTATTGACACTATTGAAGTAAACCTTGCGGAAGAGGTTCACTTGCCTGATGATGATGCACCGCTAATCACAGACAATCCAGATCCTCTCGAAGATTTCAATAATGAAGCAGACGTCAGCAATTTTGCATAAGTTCTAAATTAAAGAGAATTCGAATGAAAAGCAGATGTATATGTCCCTCGTGTAAAGCCGTTTTGGAGTTTGACCGTGCAAAGTACAGCACGGTCAAGTGTCCGAAATGCACACAACAAGCAAACGTGAACGATTTTACGGAAGTGCCGATGGCCGATATCCCATGTCCGTACTGTAAGGTTACGTTAAGAGTGACCAAAACTGCTTCGGAAAAAGGCATGACTTGTCCCAAATGCAAACATACTATTACACCAAGAAAAAAGATTGAGGTGGAGCATACCGCAATGCCAATACGTTCGCAATCCAGCAACCAACTTTACCGTCCAGGAAAACTCGAACTCATCGAGGGTGAAGCACATTGGCTTTCGCAAGAAAATACCACAATAGTTCTTGTAAGAGGTGATAATATGTTGGGACGTAAGTCGCCAAGCTCAACAATCAATATTCAAATTCCAACGTCTGACAGTCACATGAGCCGGAGCCATGCCAAAATCGAAGTGAAAATGATTGAGGACTCCACATTTGTGCATTATTTGTCGGATGCAGGAAGTGCAAACGGAACATACCACAATGATGAATGTCTCGAATCGGACGATATTATCAAACTTGCTTTGGGCGACAAAATCCGAATGGGACAAACCGTACTTAAATTTGTTGAATAGCTTATAATCCACACATGACACAACAAGACTTTCAAAAACGCTACACGTATAATTTGGCCACCGACAAGCTTGGCGAAGGTGGCTTTGGCAGTGTATTCAAAGCTTACGATAATTTTCGTGACCGCTGGGTTGCTTTGAAAATTTCTAAGGTAAATCCTGAATTTGAAACAGTTCGCTTGCGTAAAGAAGTGGACATGGTGGCGAAACTTCCAGCTCATCCAAACATTGCTTACTATGAGGAATGTTACACCTTTCAGCAAATGGATGGTGAATATGATTTTGGAATTTTGCAATACTATGAGGAGGGAAATCTCAGCCAGCTGTTGAAAAACCACCAGCTAACGCTTGAGCAAAAGCAGTCGATATTGACACAAATTTTGGAAGGTGTTGATTTTTTGCATAACAACGGCATCATTCATCGTGACCTCAAACCACAAAACATTTTGATGGTTAAGCGTGGCGATGCTTATATTCCAAAAATTACCGATTTTGGCATCAGCAAACAGTTAGACATCAACAAAAGTGCGGTGTTCGACAATTCAATTGCAGGAGCAGGCACCTTGTCGTATTCTTCGCCCGAGCAATTGGCCGATAGAGAAATTCGCAAAAACACAGACCTTTGGAGTTTTGGTGTGATAGCGTTTCAGGTGCTTGCTGGACAAGTGCCGTTTAATACAGGCGACCATGCTGTTACCAGCGAAGCTGGACGTATGGAGATGTTCCGTCAAGTGAATAGCGGACAATTGCCCGATAGCATCAGTCAAATTCCAGAACCTTGGCAGGCCATTATTCGGCAATGTTTGGTTATGGATGTTTCGGCAAGACTAAAAGGTGCAAAAGAAGCGATAATTATTTTGACGGGGACGTACGATGTGAAAATCGAACACACAGCTCCCGCTACACCTACAGGCGGTTCCTCGCATTCGTCCAACGACAATATTGAGGATATTGCGACTCAAATAGCCAGTCGCACAAGCAAGGCGTCTTCGCAATCCAATGAGGCCAGAGTGCCATCAGAGCCAGCGGCAAAAAAAGGTCTAATCATTGGCACGCTTATCGGAGCTATTATTCTTTTAGTGCTTTGGCTTTTTGTTACTCCGTTTTTAGAAAGGGACGAAGAGCAAGAGCCACAGGCTGTAGAGTATCAAGAAGAAATTGTAGTAACACCTGATCCCGTTCAGCCTGTGCGTCCTCAAGAAACTCGACCTGCACAGTCTACACAACAACAACCCGTAGAACAGTCCCGAGCTATAGAGCAACATGTTCAACCCACACAGCAACCTGCTCAACCGCCCACAGAACAACCTGCACCTGCGCCCACTCCTATACCTACTCCTGAGCCAGTAGTCCCAGAGCCAGAAACACTACAACAAGAGCTAAACCGATTGATGCAAGACAGACGAAACCGCTTGCGAGAGCAGGATTAATAAAAAGCAAAAAAAAACATATAACGATGAAAAAACTTATTTACACAAGCACCGCACTTTTGCTAACCTTTTCGTTAATATTTGTAAGTTGCGAAGATGACAGACCCGAGCCACCGGGAGGGATTTCGGGCACGATAGTAGACCAGGCAACCGGAAATCCACTAAATGCTGCAAACATTAGGCTATTCAATGCTACTGCATCAATGGTGGCATCAGAAGTTAGTGGTAATGATGGTTTCTTTCAGTTTTCTCAATTAGAGCCTGGTGAGTACACATTAACAGTCACTCGAACGGGCTTTACAGAACTGAGAGGACACCCCGTAACTGTAAGGTCAGGACAAACTACTCCAACAAGCGTGCCATTGGCGGTATTACCACCTGCGTTGCGAATCATGAGTACAACAAATCCCCCAATTTCTATTGATTCGCTTGCTTTTGGTAGCGAAGGCGTAACAACTCGTACATTCTCTATTTTTAACGACGGACCTGAACCTTTGACGTGGCTCATTATCAACAACAGTTCGTGGATTAGCAATTTAAGTGCTGAGAGTGGAACACTACAACCGGGAGTTTCTCAGCCAATAAGTATAACTATTGATAGAACGCAATTAGACGGCGGAAGAAACGTGTATTTGCTTAACATTACATCCAACAGTGGTAGTGGAGAGTTGCGCATAACAGCAGTAGGCCCAACACCACCAACACTCAACACG
>Ga0209755_10006405_pt1 | contig 13049 bp, 10 predicted proteins | sample TergutCo191P1_FD_187301 | JGI IMG/M metagenome (GOLD analysis project Ga0209755, IMG submission 187301) | Cornitermes sp. P1 segment gut microbial communities from Petit-Saut dam, French Guiana - Co191P1 (SPAdes) (version 2) | ecosystem: Host-associated > Arthropoda: Insects > Digestive system... | reverse complement strand
TTTTCCAACGGGTCACCGAGCTCGCTTAACTCTTTCAACCGATCATTTTCATCAAAAAATCCTTTCTGTTTCATATTTTTATTATACCTTATTTTTAGTTAATTTGTTATTGTTTTTAGAGGTTGCCTTAATTAAAAAGCACTATTTTCCCCGCTGAGTTAGTTAATTTTTATGGTTATTTAAAGCAGATTGATATAGGAAAAAAGTGTAAATTAAAAAACCCTCGCAGAGTTTAGCGAGGGCAGGAAACAAAGTTTTTAAAATATTTACGAAACCTTACGGCGTTTAGCTTCTTTTTCTTCTTCTGTCGGTATTACCAGTTTTAACACAGGTTTGGTATTAGAAACAGTTTCATCGACAGCAGTTTCTGCTATGTGTTTCGGCTTTAACAATTCATTTTGGATATTCGACACTCTGGCAAAATCCATAGCGTCAATATGTGTATACCGCTCTGTACAGCTTTTCGATTTATGGTGCGTAACAGCCTGTACCTGCGGAATGGTGAGCCCAGCCTTAAGAAGTTCTGTATTGCAGAAATGCCGCCAAGCGTGAAAATCAATATTCCTTTCAAGCCTTTCTTCTTCGCTTATACCGATATTCAATAAAGCCTTTTTCAAACCGTTGTATAAATGTTTGTTGGTCACAGGTTTATCGCCTCCGGTCAATGAAAATATAAAACCGCTTCCGTTTATTTCCATGAGCTTGCGCAGATCGGCGATAACATCTTTTGCCAAAGGAATATGATCTTTAGTCCTGGTTTTGGTAGGACGATAACCGTATTTACCATCATTCTGAGCGCACACAAAAATATGATCGTCAAATACAAATTCGCCCCGAAGTCCCAACACTTCGCTGGAACGAAGCCCCGTCAAAGCGGCGAGTTTGTTAGCCGTACAACGGAGTAAATCATCATCCCAAACTTTTTGCCAGTCACCGACAAACAAAGCCCTAAACTCATCATGCGTAATAAGTTTTCTTTCCGCCGTATCGTCAATCAGCCTTTGAACATCCAGAAACGGATCGCGTTCGATTATCTTTTTTCTGACGGCGTATTTAATCATAGTCATCAATGTACCGTAATGCCCGTTAGTCGTAGTGTTTTTGTATTTTTGTTTAATCATATAGTCCAGCCATCCGTCAATCACTTCTCCTGAAATTTTATCAAGCCTCATTTTCCCGAAGTAAGGAAGCAGCGTATTCTCCAGATTTCTCTGTCTGTTATCAGCATAAGCCCGTGTCAATTCCCGCCGTTTTTTTCGCTCTTTCAGATAAGACGAATTCTCCCAATCCCAAAACCCATTTGCGTATTCCGCAAAAGTTGGAATTTCCTTCAATCCGGGCAACAACCTGTTTTCCTTAATCAAGAGACAGCAATGGTTTCTTGCCGCCGTTTTTGTTATCTGCTCTGTTGACCAAGGTCCTAAACGATTTCCATTTCCGTCATAAGCGTAGTAATAATAAACCCTTCCGCCCGATGGAACCTTCCTTGCATACAAAGTAAATTGGTGATGCATAGTAAAACCCCTGTTTTTGGAAAATTGCCTACACATTTGCCTACATCAATTTTCCAGCGTTCTCAGCATACCGACCCAGCAACGCGCGAACCTATGGTTCGAGAGTCCTTATGTAGCAAGTATTTAACACGGGGAGGCGGTTGACGCTATAGGTATTTTACGCAATATTCGCAAACTAACCGAGTTTTGGAACAACTTCAGCATACCTACAAAAATTGCAGGTATAAAAACGCCAAAAACAGCCCCAAAACAGGTTAACCCACAAAAATTGCAGGTTAAAACTTTTTCTTTTAATTGTATACAGAAAATATGAACCAGCCACTGACGCAAAAGTCTACAGACTATTCTGATACAGAGAACTTTACGTTCAGCTTTTTCTGCGACATCTGCGGAAAAGAATGGAAGAGCGGCAGCATACCTTTTGATACAGGCGGTTTTACCGGAATAGAAAAGAATGAAGCATGCCGGTTAATTTGGGCGCAGGAACACAGGACAGCCTATGAAAAAGCAAACCTTGAAGCCCACTGGCATTTCAACAACTGCCATAAATGCGGCAAGTGGGTATGCGATGACTGCTTTAATGATGGTAAAGGTAAGTTCTGTAAGGAATGTATAGAGAAATGAGGAAATAAGCCTGTATAGGTTTATATAAAAGCTAACTCGTAGAGTTAGCAGTCTGGCGGACAGCGTATCCGCGAACCATAGGTTCGAGGGATACAAGAACGCTAATTTTAAGGAGTAAAATTATGGCGTCAATAAAATTTGATGAAGGAACAAAGTTTGAAACATCAATGAACCTGGAAGAAGGGGAAGGTCTTTTATTTGTTAGACCGCCAAAAAATTTAATTTTGAACAGTGATAAAAAGAACTGTCAAATCAATCTTGTAATTACAAATAAAAGAATAGTTACAATACCATATCCGAAATTCAGCGGTAAATACAGCGAAGTATCATTTTATTTTAAAGATATTAAAAGCGTTCAAGCGCAAAGAGGATATACCAAAACTGATGAATCTTCATCGGCTGATTTTTCTATCACTTTAAAAGAAGCCGCGAATAAAACAAATTGTTCAGGCGATATAATCAAGGTAACAATGGCAATGGGCATAATGAATTTATTTAAATCATTGATGACTAACATTAGAGAAGTTGAGGCAAATAACCCTGCGATAAATTCAGGTCTGGCAGTCTTTAACGCTTCTGCCCAGACTGCCGCCAATAAAGCCGAAGCGGAAAGAACAGGCGCATCAAGTTATATGGCGGTCTCGCCTAATTACGCAAAAATCGCGAATGACGCTAAAGCAAAATTGGCAGGTATGGATTTTTCAAAAGCAGGTCATACGCAAATAAGGGATTACATTGTAGACCTTATCGAGAAATGCATGGAAGAAGAAAACAAGTAAGGAGATTTTATGGCTGAAGTAATGTGTCCGGTATGCGGCGGAATTAAGCCTGTATAGGCTGAATATATTGTCGGCGGACACGTATCCGTAGGATACGAAAACGCCAAAATAAGGGGTGTTATATGAAAAACACAAACAACGTATCGAAGATACGAATTATCGGGATTATCGCCATTGTTGCGGTAATCGGGCTTTTGGCTTCTTGCGGCGGCGGACTTAATGGATCGTATTCCCTGACAGGCGGCGGCGATCTGACATACAACTTCATGTCAGGCGGTAAGATGACTATGGAAAGCGACGGCAAAGTGCTTGGAGAAGGAACTTTCAAAGCTTCAGGCGGCAAGCTCACTATAACCGGCAGTGAAGGCGAGCAGACAATAGATTACAAACTTGAAGGAAAAAATCTGATATTTTCAATGCAAGGTCAAACATTAACTTTTGAAAAGAAGTAGAAATGAAGGGAAGAATTTTACCACGAACCACGCCAATGGGAACCTGCGATTCCTCACAAACTTGCTGTTTGACATCGAAGTTAGGGTTCGGTTTTTGTTTGTGTGGCTAGTGGTAAAAAAATTGGAAGAATTAATCCAAACACCAAATTTAAAAATACTTTATTATAATTTCCTTGCGGAATTTTTCTTTAAGCAATGACGCCATGCGTTTTATTACGTTGCGCCGTATGTCAAGCTCCACAGGCATATTGGGATCCTGATGAGCTTCGTTGATTGCGGTTCCCACTATAAAAGTGATCCGGTCGCTTTCCATAAACATATTAACAATGCGGGTCGCGGCGTTCTGCTTTAGCGCGTAAGTTTCAATCTCGTTGTAATGTTCAAGCATTTCCGAAACCGCTCCTAAAGTAATAATGCCTTCTGTAACTAAATCCGCTCCTTCCATATCTGACCAGGGCGGGATGTTTTTATCATAACTTTTCATGTTAACTTTTATTTCTTTTCCAAGCTGTTCGCTTATGATGTTAGCGGTAGTTCCCCCTGATAATATTTTTTTCCCGGTGAAGGAAGCGAATATACCTGCCATCTCAGAAACGCTTTCGCGGTGCATCGGAGGACCTGTAAGCACCATCATATCCCTTGGCTTGCGGAAGTACACAACGCCGCAGGAAATATCATCTTTTGGTTTTCCAATGTCGAATAACGAAGCCTGCTGAACGATGGAGTGGGAAAGATCGCGGGCGCTTATATCCGGGTTTCGCATTACTTGTTCAAGGGCAAAGTTGTGCGCTTTTTTCGCAGTCCAGCCGAAGGGATTTACTTTTGTACCCATACCTGCCTGGCTTACACCGTCGGAAAAATAAATCAGCCTGTCGCCGTGCTGGGCGGAAAAACGGGAATAAAATACCGAGGTGTCGTTTTTAGGTCCTGTTGTCTTATCCTGCCGCTGGAAAGCGTTCTTTTCTTTTTCCAGCTCCACTACTGTTTTTTGCCGGATAAGTATGCAGGGAGGATTGTCGTATTCCAAAACCTTAACTGTCGCGTCCTGTGAAATATCAATCAGAGTGAATGTCGCGTAACTTATTCCGCGCTCGCTGCACACAGGCAGGGTGTTCATGATGATTTCAGAGGCGCGTTTTATCGGAATGTTAAATGAAATAAATTTAACCGCCATTGTCGCTGTAAGGCATGCAAGCACTCCGGCTTTTATCCCTGAGCCGAGCCCGTCAGAAAGGGCTGTAATCACCCTGCCGTCGCTGGGGTTTTTCTGCGTGATGAACATATCTCCCGGTGAACTCTGTTTGTATTTGCACAGCTGGGAGTACTCAACCTCAATGAAGGTGTTCTTGATCATTAAATTAGCGGTATTATCAGCTAAACTGCCGCGGGAAACTTCGCTGGATGACGCGCCTGCAAACCCTGTTTGTGCGGAATTACCGGCGAAAACCGCCGCTTCAGGCATCGTGCTCCTCCTCTTCCACGGTGTATGACTCAATTATGGAATTTAGAATCGCTTCCGATTCCGCTGCGTTTTCACCTAACAGAAAAGCTATTTGCTGGGTAACGGCGGCGTTTTTTTTGATAACTTCCTGCGCCCGTTCAACAGTCTTGTCGATGCGCACTCTTGGCTCGGTAATGTCATCAACTATTCCTGCCGCGGTCTCGCCTTTTTCGATAGCGAATACTTTTATATGGTATATCTTTTTCCCTTCCCTGACATCGCACTGGATCTGATCCGGGCCATTAGGTTCGATTACGGAGGAAAAATATTGCGCGAATGGCGCGATTTTGGTTAAGTCCGCTCCTTCAAGCCCGGGTTTATCGGCATACAGCCTCTCTGTTTCCTCACCCATAATTCTGGCAAAAGGTTCATTACAATCGATTATTTGGAGTTCCTTGTTTACAATGACCGCTCCTGACGGAGTTGATTTCATAAGACCGTTAGCTGTTTGGCTGGCAAGCTGGCGCATATATGAAGCGCACATTGATTTCTCCGCCCAGCCGTTTAACAGGGCAACTGCTAAATCACGGCATGTGTCGTAACCGCAGCTTCCGCAGTTGTGGCGGTCGTCAAGGTTGGATTTGCCCACCAACTGGAGAGCCTCGGAAATTTCTTGTTCTGTATAAATAGTATTGGGCAGCGCGCAAAGGGGATAATCCGCTTCAATCGCGGGCGAGAGTGAAAGAGTGGAGTCGTCCAGGGTGTCGTCCGCGCTGCCTGCATAACTGCGCAGGCGGGTATTGCGGATAACTCCCGGCAACGCGCCTGACATACCAGGACCGTTAATGCAGCCGCCGGTGCAGGCAAGCAGTTCCAGAAAAAGAGGCTTTTCAAGGGATTCAGGCGTAAAGTCCGCAAATAATCCCTTTACAGAGCGAATACCGGAAGCGGAAAAAGTATCAATTTTTTGCCCCGCAGCGTCTGATACAGCTTTTGACAAATAAGCGCTGAAGGCGGTTATCTCTCCGTTTTCTATGGGGAAAAACGCGCCTTTTGCACTGCGGCGCGGCTGGAAAGCGCAGTCAGGTGTTACAGAAACGCTTTCCGGCGTTATGCGCTCTTTTTGCAGCCATTCGTCCAGTTCCTGAAATGTAAGAGCGGCGTCAATTTCGCTTTCATATAAGTCAGCTTCGTGCTTTTTGGCGAAACACGGACCGATAAACACAACCGCGGTTTCCTTTCCGTAGTGCGAATGAAGAAAGCGCGCATGGGTTAATAGTGGCGACGCATGAGGAGAAACAAACGGCGCAAGAGCTGGTTTATAAAGCTTGATATAAGCGACGATGGCAGGACATGCGGAGGAGATCATAAAGCGCGGCTTGTCACTGTTCTGCGTCAAATCCTGCGAACAAAGTTCGCGAGCTATTTGAGCGGAAAGAAAATCCGCGCCAAGCGCGGTTTCGGATACGGCTGAAAACCCCAGTTTTTTCAGGGCGGCGATAATTGTTTCGCTTGTCCAGCCGGGAAGGTCTGAAACAAAAGATGGAGCAAGAGAAACGATTACCTTCCTGTTTCCAGCTATAAGCAGCTTTACTGTTTCAACATCGCTTCTGTAACGCTTCGCGTGAGTAGGGCAATTAATTACACAGCGCCCGCAGCAAATACAGCGGTTGTACATTATATGCGCCTGCCCCTTTACAACTTTGATAGCCTTTACAGGGCACATGCGGATACACTTGTAACAATCGAGACACTTTTCATATACCGTGTGAACCGGCGCTTTCTTCTTTAACAGGCTCATAATTCAAGCCCCAATTCCTGCGCGATAACCGCGCCTATGCTTTGCTGTGAAACACCGGAAATGAGCTTGTCATTAATCATTATATTGGGACCCTCAGCGCAATGACCGCTGCAAAGGCAGCCTGACACTTCGATTTTATCTTCGAGCTTATGCTCCTCAATAAACAGAGTTACCGCTTCGGCAGCGGCTTGATTTCCCTTGCCGAAACAGGAACTTCCCATGCAGACAGTAATTTTATCCATATCAGCCATATCTGCATCCCCTTTTTATTTCAGTTTTTTTGCGACCTGTTCCTCAAAAAAAGTTTTTGTGTCTTCCGGCTTGAGCGAGTGGTAATCATTATCTACTGTTACTGAAACGCCGGTGGCGCATTTGCCCATGCAGAACGCGCCTGCCAATTCAACTTTATCGCCGCAATTTTTTTGGGCTATAAGATATTGCAATTCATCTACTATTTTCGCCGCGCCTTTCACATGGCATGCGCTGCCGATACATACTGTTACTTTCATAAAGTGCTCCTTTGACTTGTGAGCCAACTCGGTCAGTTGTCTCACAAGTCTTGCATTTTCTCACCTAAAGGTTTCGAAAATGCGTTTTAATATTGAAGTTGTTCAGAAACTGAAGTTTCCGAACAACACTTATTGATACTCAACTACATTTGCCCAATTCAAAAGGAATTCTTTTTCTTCTTTCTTTGCGTTGGGAAGCCGTGAAGCCGCGACAATGGAAAGCCACTTCTCCACAAGCTGCTTGGGCGTATCGTTCTTTTTGCAAAAGAGCGACAGATATTTCTCCGCCATGTTTATATTACCCGACAGCCAGAACAGGAGGTAGGTATGCGCCGCATCCGCAAGAGGGCTGCCCTGAGAAGCGTGAGACCAGTCGATAATGTACACCTCGTCCTTATCGGTTATAACGATATTACTGGGGTTAAAGTCGCCGTGGCATAGCTTTGTGTCTTTCGGCATACCGGCAAGCCGTCCCAATAGCTCATAACGGCAGGTTGCGTCAATTTCAGAGGAGGATTTAATTTTTCTTTCCATTTTTTCGGCAAGGAGCGGAAGCCAGCTGGCGCTGTATTTGTGCATATCAATCTGAATATCCACAAAGCGTTCAAGGTATTCCTGCGCCTTATCTTTGTTTTTTTCCATCAGGCGGTCAAGAGAAGTGCCTTCCACATAGTCCCATACAATAGCCCACTTGCCGTTGATTTGCGTAACCTCATACAGTTTGGGAACTTTCAATTTTGTTTCGCCTACCGCGGCAAAGTTCAGGGCTTCGGACAGCGCGCGGGGAGCTGTGTATTCTTCGCCTAAAAGTTTGATAACCTTGTCGCCGTCCCGGTAGATTGTCTTTGAGGTACGGACTGAGATCACTTTATCAAGTTTATAGTTACCCATTACACCTTCTCCTTCTTTCCGTAGAAAGCGTTAAGATACATCTTTTTGATTTCTTCGATCAGCGGGTAGCGGGGATTCGCTCCGGTACATTGATCGTCAAAAGCCTGCTCGCTCATCTCGTCCAAACGCGCAAGGAAATCTTTTTCGTCGATGCCATAATCTTTTATGGTCTTCTTGATGCCGATAGCGTCTTTGAGTTTTTCGACAGCTTCAATAAGTTTGTCGAGTTTTTCCTCGTCACTCTTTCCGCCAAGCCCCATAGCTTCCGCTACTTCCGCGTAACGCCTGAGGGTTTTGGGATGATCATATTGAGGGAAGGTTCCCATTTTTGGAGGAACTTCAACAGCGTTAAAGCGAAGAACTTCAGAAATCATCAATGCGTTTGCAACGCCGTGCGGCAGATGGTGGAAGGCGCCGAGCTTGTGTGCCATAGAGTGACAGACACCAAGGAAGGCGTTTGCGAAAGCCATACCGGCGATAGTAGCTGCGTTAGCCATTTTCTCGCGAGCCGTAATATTCGCAGCTCCTTCGTTGTACGCTACGGGCAGCCATTGGAAAATCATTTTTAAGGCTTGAATCGCAAGACCGTCAGTGTAGTCGGTTGCCATCACCGAAGCGTAAGCTTCAAGGGCGTGGGTAACGGCGTCGATACCGGAAGCTGATGTTAGTCCCTTGGGAGCGTTCATCTGTAAATCGGCGTCTACGATTGCCATGTCAGGCATGAGTTCGTAATCCGCAAGCGGATATTTCATTCCAACGGTTTCGTCGGTGATAACAGCGAAAGGCGTTACTTCGCTTCCTGTTCCCGCCGAAGTTGGAATCGCGATAAAGTACGCCTTCTCTCCCATTTTTGGGAAGGTATACACACGCTTGCGAATGTCCGCGAAGCGCATCGCCATATCGGCAAAGTCAACATCCGGATGCTCATACAGAACCCACATGATTTTTCCAGCGTCCATCGCGGAGCCGCCGCCGAGTGCGATTATTACATCGGGCTTGAATGTGCTCATTTGCGTTGCGCCGATTTTTGCGCAGCCAAGAGTCGGGTCCGGGGCAACGTCAAAGAACGTATCGTGGGCAATGCCCATTGCGTCAAGTTTTTCAGTGATGGGTTTTGTATAACCGTTACTATAGAGGAATTGGTCGGTTACGATAAACGCCCGCTTTTTCCCCATTACATTTTTTAATTCATCGAGGGCGACCGGAAGGCAGCCCTTCTTTATATACACCTTTTCAGGAGCGCGGAACCACAGCATATTTTCCCTCCTTGCCGCAACCGTTTTGATATTAAGCAGATGCTTCACGCCGACATTATCCGAGACTGAGTTGCCGCCCCATGAGCCGCAGCCCAAAGTGAGAGACGGCTTCATTCTGAAGTTATACAGGTCACCGATACCGCCGAAAGCTGACGGCGTATTAAGCACAATACGGCAGGCTTTCATCTTGTTTGAGAAAGCGGCGAGCTTGTCGGCATCGAGCTGCGGATTTAAAAAGATGCTTGCGGTGTGACCGTAGCCGCCGTCTTTTACCAGGCGGTCGGCTTTCTCCAGCGCTTCATCAAAATTGACGGCTTTATACATTCCCAGTACAGGAGAAAGTTTTTCATGGGCAAACTCTTCTGATAAATCTACGCTCTGGACTTCGCCGATAAGTACCTTTGTTGTTTCGGGAACGCTAACGCCGGCAAGCTCCGCGATCTTCGCCGCTTTTTGTCCGACAATTTTCGCGTTAAGCGCGTGGTTAACGATAATCGTTTTTCGTACTTTTTCGGTTTCTTCCGGGTTAAGGAAATAACAGCCTCGTCTTATAAACTCTGCTTTTACTTTGTCGTAGATCGAAGCAAGAACAACCACTGACTGCTCGGAAGCGCAGATCATTCCGTTATCAAAAGTTTTGGAATGTATGATCGAACTGACTGTTAATAAAATATCCGCGCTTTCAGCGATAATTACCGGGGCATTGCCCGCGCCGACGCCGATGGCAGGTTTACCGGAAGAATACGCCGATTTAACCATGGCAGGTCCGCCTGTGGCAAGAATGGTGTCTGCTTCCTTCATAACTGTGTTTGTCATTTCCAGGCTCGGCTCGTCTATCCAGCCGATAATCCCCTCAGGCGCTCCGGCTTCAACCGCCGCGTCCAGTACGATCTTTGCCGCGACATTGGTGCAGCCCTTTGCGCGCGGATGCGGCGAGATTATGATGCCGTTTCGTGTTTTAAGACATAAAAGCGTTTTAAAAATCGCCGTAGAAGTGGGGTTGGTGGTAGGTATTACCGCTCCCACAAGACCGATTGGCTCAGCGATCCGCGTATAACCGGCGGCCGGATCGTCCTCAATAACACCGCAGGTTTTTTCATTCCGGTAGGCGTTATAAATGTATTCGGAAGCGTAGAGGTTTTTAATTACCTTATCCTCCACAATACCCATACCGGTTTCAGCCACCGCCATTTTTGCCAATGGAATCCGTTGTTTTGCCGCCGCCCGGGCCGCCGCGAAGAAGATCCTGTCCACCTGTTCCTGGCTGAATGCCGCGTAAGCTTCTTGAGCTTTACGGATTCTTGCAAGGCACAGAGATAGGCTCTGCGGGTCTGTTACCGGCTCGTATTTGGTCTCTGCCATTATTTCACTCCTTTTGCCCAAAAAGGCAAACTATCATTTCTTACAATTATGCAATTTTAACATGATATATGCTGTTTGTCCAAATTTTCTTATACTGTCATTATTAAAAGACACTGCGAAAAAGCAGTTTTTGACGCCCATGCGCGGTTATATTCATTTTTCGCGGGTTTTGAAATTGCGTATGCAATCGGGAAGGTTGTGAATAAGGTAAAAAAAACGTCTGATACCCGCAGGCATATGCTCTGGAATTGCTTAGGATGTGAAAACTTGATAGTAACTAATTTTCATGTTATATTTATTTTATGACTATTACACAAACAGTCGAAATTCCTTCTGATCGCCGCATTACTATTGAAGTTCCTCATGAAATACCGACAGGGGTTGTAATTCTTTCATTTACTGCCGCAAAAGAGGAAGAATCTATAACGGATAAACCTAATAATTATTACGAAAAATATACTTCTAATCTTTCTGATGATATAAAAACCGTGAACTACAGGTTACTTAGGGAAGAAGATTGGTAGATGATTCGCGGTGAAATATGGTGGGCAAATTTGCCTGATCCTGATGGCTCAACTCCCGCTAAACGTCGTCCGGTACTGATTATCTAAAGCAATGAATTTAACCGCAGTAAGATTAATACTGTAATTTGCGCAGCCATAACATCAAACACGGAGTTAGCTTCTTTACCTGGGAATTTATTATTAGAAAAAACAGTTTCCGGTTTAGACAGGACATCAGTAATAAATTTTTCTCAAATTGCAACTGTTGATAAATGCGATCTAACTGATCATGTTGTTATGTTACCGAAACCCATGCTTGACAAAGTCAATAGTTGTCTTAGAACAGTTTTAGAAATTATTTAAAGTACTTTATTTTTATATATTAATTAATGCAAAAGCATCTTCCGTATCCTGATATAAATCAATATACATTAAAACGGCCTTTGCTTCACCATTTTGAGTAATAATTATCGGATTCTTTCGCTCGTTTACATATTTCATCATTTCTGCGGCATTAGTTTTTACATAAGAAATAGGTTTAACATTTTCCCTAATTAAATGACATAAATTCCTCCTTAATTAACTGCCAGCATACAATACTTCCATTCATGGTATACTTTAAGACATTTTCTTTTTGTCTGACTGTCAGCGCCATTGATTTTAATAAAAAAACCTCTCTTGATTACATTGCTTCCGAAACATTAGCGCCTTTTTCCGTATATTTTCTATATTTACGCGAAGAAATGAAAGAACGCACTGCTGTATAGATAAAAATTAACCGATGCATAGCTGGAAGAAGAAAATTGATGTTACCTGAGCTTGTTCCAAAACTGGTTGTTTTGTCACAAGCTCTTGTAATTTTTCGGCTTTCAGCCTGCAAAACTACATTTTTTATATGCTGCTGTTCCAAGAACGCGAACCTTCGGTTCGAAAGTTTTGGAACAGCCTTACCTGACAACTCAAAAAAAGGGCTGCCTCAAGGCAGCCCCTTCATGCTTACGCTAGAACACCTGTTCAGTTGACTAATTCAAAATATTCGTTAAAATCAACAATTGCGCCGCCTCTGACAAGGTTAATCTCTTTTTTGCTTACATAGGGTATATGTGGCAAAGGATGAGCTTGATAAAAATGAAGATCAAACCCTTCTAGTATTACGTCGTCATCTGTAAATAATTCATTATATGACGGATGTTCACTTTGTGTAACTGTAAAAACGTAGATCAACATTCCATTATCATTTGTGTATGCTGGCACTTCACCGCCGCCAATTGCTCCTGCATAAGCTAAACCAACTCCACTTTCAGTGGTGAAAAGACCAAACCATCCATTTGAATTTGGATAGTTAAGAATAATCAACTTTCCATCAGTACAATTCTCATTTTGGAGATGATACTCCCCGTTATCACAAATATCACAAAGTTTAACAAAGTCGTTCCAATCAATAGTAGCGCCACCATTAATAAATGTTATATCTTTAGTATAAACATGATAATTAGGAGGAGGATTATCTGATCCGCCTTGTTTTATTATTAATGTATACTCATTAATGGTATAACTTCCATTAAATACTTCAGGGGGAGCCGTATCTGGTAAATATGGTACAAAAGCCAATGTGTCTTTTCCGCCTACATTTTTAAATATTACTTCTCCGCCGCCTTCAACACTTTCTGTATTTCCAAAAGTAATTCCCCAGGAGATATAGTTTTCAGGATTAAGAACATCATATGGTATAATATCAATTACCCTGCCAGAACCATCACAACCATTAAATAATCCTGTAGGTACGTTTAAAATGCGCAATTGTCCATCAACTATTTCTACAGGTTCACCGCCGCCGCCAGAACCGCCGCCGCCGCCAGAACCGCCGCCGCCGCCAGAACCGCCGCCGCCGCTAGAACCGCCGCCGCCGCTAGAACC
>Ga0209755_10006404_pt1 | contig 13051 bp, 10 predicted proteins | sample TergutCo191P1_FD_187301 | JGI IMG/M metagenome (GOLD analysis project Ga0209755, IMG submission 187301) | Cornitermes sp. P1 segment gut microbial communities from Petit-Saut dam, French Guiana - Co191P1 (SPAdes) (version 2) | ecosystem: Host-associated > Arthropoda: Insects > Digestive system... | reverse complement strand
ACACACGACCTACGCAGCGGCTCTCAAGACCACCACCCATCCAAAAACTCGATGCAGAAAACCATATGCTGCAATTCAACATCTAATGCTCCTGATGACGGACGTATGTACCCGAAACATGTCGAGCTAATAATACATCAATAAAATTACCTAGTTTTATCAATTTGGTATTTCACTTTATTTCAAGAAGCACCTAATTTGCAGGTCTATGTAGTACATTCGTGATATCTCGCAGTGATTGGTCGTTATAGTTGAGAAAGTCTTATATCTCTGTGATGCACAAGCTGAGGCCAAAGAAACAGGTTTTATACCTGAGACATATTACGAATTTTTGTAAGGTACGAGCTGAGGAGGAAAATAAGTTTAGGTCTAATATATCACTTGGCCGTTTAAGAGTTATCAGTTATGATCAAATGTACTTCTGTTGATAAAATACGGACACGTGGAGTGTGTGTGTGTCGTGTACGGCATGGAAGGGACATTTCGAATTATTGCATCAATAGTGTGACTATAAAATTTAGGGACTGCAACAGAGCTAATGCTCCAGAAATATTACGTTTTTCTAATATTTCCTAAATTGCTACAGACGTCTTTTTCGTAAGTTAGTAAGTAAGTATAAGAACTGGCGAGAAAGTACAATTTAGAAACATCTGAAGTTACTGGAGCATTCATTTTTTAATTGCTTCTAATGCAATAGAAGCACATTGCGGTTTCTAGTGTCAGTCACACTTACAATTTGCTTTGAAGTGTGACTTCAATACCAGGATGCAATTTGCCTAAATCTCTGCGGGAGCTGCGCGCTGTTATTCTTATTTTCACCGACAGTACCCCAATATTTGTGCAATTACTTTATCAGTTCTTGAAGGCGGAGTGGACTGTCGATATTTTGCCTGGAATTAGTCGCTTTTACATTGTAACCAGTGTTGTGGTTATAAAGCGTTTCTTGGCAACCGCCCTGAAACAACATAGAACTGCGTCATTCAACGAGAACGAATGGACTGCCACGCGTTCTTCGTGGTGTTCACATTGATCGCTTCTGCCCTTTTCAGTGGACAATTGAAATGAAAGAGTGTAGTTGTAAAAGGAAACATACAGCGCAAGCGTGCTGTACGACAACAGTGTTTAACAAAAAGGATTAGCGTTAAGTCTGCAGCTCCACTAGCTTGACATAAATCACAAGCCACATTTTGTTAACTTAGACTTCCAGTTTCAAAAGCGTCTTTGTCGATTCGGTTCCTACAAGACATTTAACGTTGGACGCTACAGAGTGTGATTAAAATAAAACAGAATGCGTCACTTTTAAAAACCTTTAGTCAGACTTTTAGAAATACTATCCCTTTCCTGAGAAATGTTTACGAAAATAAGCATTTTTGTTCTTTACCTCTGCCTCGCGGAAGAGAAAATAGGTAAAAAATAAAGGTAAATCATTCCCATTACAGTTCCGAGTTGCCCAGAGGGTTCCAGGAAGTTAAAGTTCCAAGATTACGCGACAATGGCCCAGGATGGTGGTAAGTTTGTCAGCCTTACACACCGGCCGCTTTTACACCCAGGAAATATTCCTGGTACTCATTTCTGTTAGAAGCTGAGTCAACCCCACGGCCATAGTGCAATCGGAAGGATTATGACAATGAAAAATTCCAATGACACCATCTGGAATCGAACCAGCGACCTTCCGATTTGTAGCACAGCACCTTAACCACTGTTCTACCGCAGTCCCCGGAACATATGTCTGGAGGTTGAAATTAAAAATTAAGTAACTTGAAACTGCCCTTTTATACGAAATCAGATGATACAATGAACATTTTAAAACTAAACGTCTTAAGGATCAGGAGGCGTCTATTTAATGCATGTTGTTGAAAATATGTACATGCTTTTTTGTGTGGAACTGAGACACACGACACAGTTAAACTTTAAACATCTAAGTTATACGTTAGGTTGGTTACGGAAACAGAAGGAATATTTGTTTATTGCTCATTAAACTGTAAGGTAGAAACTAAACAATGCATTATTTTTAATTTTTATTCTTCATGTTCGGAAGATAATTTTCTTACGAATATAATTTTGAGACACAATGTAGCTGCTACAAATTCAAATCTTTGTTTATTTCTTAGTTTAAAACTGAGTTTAAAATGTACGCGTTTGCCCATTTTTGTCTGTGACGGTTTAGAGTTTCTGTGAATAAACTTTTAGGCAGGATGTATTTAGGATATATTTTGTTTTACTTAAGTCATCCAGTATCTTCGTTTTGTTAAATCGACGGATAAAAATACATGCATTTGTTCTCTTCCATCTTTATTTTCGACCTATGGTGCAGAAGGAAATGTTACCGCATTTGTGTATACATGTAGATATACACATGTATTTATACGTAAGCGTACATGTACAGTACATATCAGCATTCCTCTGTAGTCTGTCACTTCGTAATAAAATATCTCAAATCTACTTAGAGTTGCGAGATGTTAGGTTCGAACAGCCGTGTTAGTGAAAATTCAGATCTTGAGGGATGTTAAACCGTGTCGACTGGTAAATAGCTACTGATATTACAACGAATCATAATGCTTTCAACTTCGGGGTCAATCAGTCCAAAAAGAAACTCTTGGACTGTTTGCCACTGAAGGTGAAGGTATTGCTCTCCTCTAAGATGTCATTATTTTCCCGTCAAGGTGATATAGATATGAGTCTTCAGCAACGTCACTGTAAGAACGAAGGATCTTACTTTAACGACGGAACCTGTTTCCTTAACAAAGAAACAAAACAACAAACAAACAAACAAAGCAACAAAAAAACGGGCTAGCTACTTAGCTAGCTAAGTAACTAACTAACCAATCAACTGAGTAACTGAACTAAGTACGGTGTTCTGAAGTCAGAAACCTTTAAGCAAAAACGGCTCTATACCTCAAAATTATCAGGACAGGTACAGCCGTGCTCCACGTCCTGCAGACGGCAGCAGACATCCTTGTCTAGCGTGATTAAGCCGACCAAAGTGTTCAGAGAACTTTGCTTGAAATCGTCATAGAGAAAATCGGTGAACACAAGGTTCCAGCGTTCGCTTCGAGTCACCAATTTGCCGTCCTGCGCCTGCATAATCGAAAAAAGTCACTTGATTTACCCACTTGTTATGTTTGGAGTAATGATACAAAATCTGCCAAAAAACAGAGTAACTTTGTTAATCACTATTTCCTTACTGATCAAGCAACTGAAGTTTTAGAATTTTATTGTAAAAATACAATAACTTTAGGGAGCCCACAAAACAAACAAGATGATGTATTGTACATTTCAGTTGCAATGGCCAATTGTAAGCGTTGTTACCACAAAAAGTCAGTTTTGAATTGTGCGACAAGGACAGCACGTATGGGGTAGAGGAGAAGTGTATACAGGGTTTTGGTGGGGAAGCCTAAGGGAAAGAACCAATTTGATAACCAGGAGTAGAAGAGAGGATAACACTGAGGTGGATCTTCAAGAGATGGTATGGGGACATGGATTGGACTGATCTGGTTCAGGACAGGTACAGGTGACGGGCTGTTGTATATGCAGTGTGGGACATTTCTTGACTAGCGGAGAACCGGTTAGCTACTTACGATGGAAATTGCTCCATGGGGTAAGTACGTGCAGAAAATGGACAGATGTTGTCTTTAGGAATATTTTTTTTTAATATAATTCTTTGTGCAGTAAGAAAAGTGCATAGTTCAATTCGTAATAAATACTTTTTTAGAGAAAATTATTGTTTTATTTTCTTTCCTTCAACTTCCATCTAAAAACACTGTAGTTCTTACAGGATCCACTATAAGTGATCCTCTCCTATGTAACACATAATGCCACAAAAATCAGTTTAGTTATTTTACAGAGTTAGTTACTCCAGTTAACGTAGTTATGTTACAACGAAGAATAAAGAATCAGTTTTATTACAGAAAGTAAAAGATCGTCAATTTTCAGTTACGTTACACTGATTATTGTTCAAAATTATATATGCCCTTCTATATGCAACATACTGCGCTTCCCAGAAGGTTTGTTGCCTTTATAACAATTTTATCATTTCCCCTTATGCGTTCAGCGGACCGCAAGTTTCGCTGCAGTTGTTTCCTTGCGTGCGATTTTTGCCAGCAGACTATACCCTCCATGTGACAGCACAAGAAGTCGTCAAGGGGTTCTCATGGCATGGTGACATGGCAGTCCAGGCTTATAGGCCAAAACGAGAACGTGATACAAGGTAGTAGTTTTTGCCAGAGGTGGGAGTAAGAGTGCAAATGTTTTATAAAAACCGATACCGCGCAGTATCTCGAAACATTAAAATATTCGTAACGATACAACAGTTGATAATCGGGCATCTGCTGGTACTGCATTTTTACTGAAAATGATTCACATATAATAACGTCCTGAATTTTGGCACACTGGTGCGGAACAATATGCATAGCATACGAGGATATAACCAAGAGTAGGTACATATCCAAAAAATTAGGTATTTGTGAACAGAGAAATATAATCACTGTAATTTAACTGACAATTCTCGTTTTTGTTTGTATAGACACCATCAACTGCTTGAATCAAAATTAATATGTGATGGATTTTAGGAATAATAGAAGGAATTCCGCTGAATTTTATGGCAAAACATTTTAAGGTAGGAAGAAGGAGTTTAAAATCGTACATTTCCAGTGCATACTTACCTTTTTAAATAGTTTAATTATGTGTTCTGTATTTCCAAATATGACGAAGTATGAGGGCGCGGGCCGCATTGCCAGCAATCTGTCTGTTGCGTTGCCGGCCAACCCATCCAGCACTATCACTCGGATAATGGAGTTGCCAATCAGGTAGTACAGTGCCTGGTCAAGTTCTGCGTGACAGCGACACAATATTTGTACGTATAATTTTGTTTTTTTTAATACAGAATGTTGATGGAGACGATATGCAGGGCAGGGCAATGGGTATAGATACTAGGCTACGGGCTGGACGTCGGTGGATTTATGGCTCGTTCGCCGGCAGGGCGAAATCGCCCAGACCGGCTCCAGGGCCCACCAAACCTTCTACTGAGTGGGTACTAGTGGCTCTTTCCCCTGTGGTACAGGGTCGGAGCGTGAAACTGACTACTCATCCCCATTTAATGACGAGGTTAAAAATGAGTGGATCCGTACCTTCCTTACTCCATACGTCCCCATTTTTTTGGCGCTGTGGCCCAACGCGGGCCATGGCCTCCTCATTCTTGAGGTTTCTAGATAACACACAACGACGCATCACAGTCGGTAGGACTCCTCTGGACGAGTGATCAGCTCGTCGCAGAGATCTCTACCTGAAACACACAACACTCACAACAAATATCCATGCCCCTTGTGGGATTCGAACCCACGATCTCAGCAAGCGAGCGGCCGCAGACCTACGCCTTAGACCGCGCGGTTACTCCATACGTCCCCATGGCTTGCAAAAACAACTCTATCTTCATACTTGGATTTACCTTAAAACGGTATTCGACATCGAAAAAATCGATCTTGAAGTGTCTCGTTAACAGATAAACTTTTCATAAACCGCAGACAGACATTTTTTTAATGTAGAAGCAAAATAAAGGGGACGGAGTTGGCACCGGTAGGTCTTACTTGCGGTTTACACATATTTGGTGTGACGGTAAGCCCCTGCAATCTAGTGGTACCCATCTGACCTCATGAATCAAATAGTCTAGGCCTGGAGCCCGACTTTCGCCACTAATCTTAAAGAAAGTGAAGCTTTTCCGCACTTAATTAAGCAGCAAACTATGAAGATTTACAAGGAGTGGAGATTGGAGGTGTAGCGTTACCATCCTACTGCCGTTGTACACGTGGATAAAGAGTAATAGGTATCCACTGGATTGGAGTCTGGGGGGCAGCACAGCCAGTCTGGACTTGATGGAAACAGAAAAGTTCTGTCTCAACCCATGAATCGGATCCGTATTCTCTGGTCGTTCAGCGTGTAGCCTAGACTTTATACCAAATGGGCTGTTACGACAATAAAATAAATAATACAAACTTCGTCAGTATAATAACACCCTCTCTCCTAAAGACGCCAGTGGAGGCAACTGCTAAAAGGTTTCGTGTATAAAGAACACTTCAGAGAGTGGACAGTGTTCGTTATAAGGCCGTAACTAGTTGTAATGCTGTTATAATTCTGTGCACAAGCAATACTGACGCGTGCTCTTATGTTTATTGATCAATAGTTTTCACGTGTGGCTCCACACTCCCACAAAACACGTTGCTTTTGCATTAATAATGAATGTAGTGTTGTCTCAGGACATAATTCTGAAGGTCGTTGTTAACAAAAGTATTTTTCTTGCAGAGGTTTCGAAGCAAGCACGGAGAAATATATGCGAATATCCTAATTCGCAGTGCTCTGTGAACTTTGTCTCTTACTCACACTGAGGAAAACCTAGATTGGGTGCTGAAGAAGATATTTGGCCTATTGAGTTAACAGGGAACAGGAGGAACTGCACAGTGAGATTCGACTTGAACTGTACTTGTCGCCAAATATTATTCAGGTGTCAATTCAGAGAGAATGAGGTTGGCGGGTCAAAGGAAAACAAATATACAACGGGTTTCGGGTGTGGAAACCTGAAGGAAAGAGTCACTGGAAAGACCTAGGCATAGATGGGATGTTAATATTAAAATATATCTTACATGTAGCTGATGGTAGTGTGTGTGGAATGCATTGAACTGGCTCAGAAGAGGGACAAGTGGCGTTGTCTTGTTAATGCGGAAATGAACATTCGACTTGCATAAAATGACGGAATTTCCTGATTAGCTTACAAATTGTTAACTTCACTAGAAGACTCTGATCCATGTAGTTATTTAGTTAGTTAATAACAGCCGTCGAATTTTCCTAAGTGGTCTTTCTGTTTCACACACCTTAGAAGGCGTTATTACGTAACTCTTTACTTCAATAACGCAACACTCTGCATTTGGACCATTCAGCCTTCCTGGCCATGATGCAACTATTTTATGGTCAGTTTAAAAAAATGCACCCTTATTACGTATACGTTAGAGCAAAATACGGGGCATTGCTATTATCTGTCATGTTCTGTTAGTCCGGAGACAAAGCCAAGTGTTATGCGATTCAAATGGCATATGAAATTTTCGTACGAAGTTCTGTGTTGTAATGTACCATTACATGTCTCCAAAAGTATGGTGAATTATGCACTCTTTAACGATTGTTATTTCTGTGTTACTTTTTAAGTAAGTCAAAAGTGAAATTCTATGTTCTGTGCCCTATTGTCCTAATGTCGAAGAAGTAAAGTTTTTCCACCGCTCTGCAAACCTTTACGTGGTGGTGATAACCAGTAGCATAACTGGTCTTTGAGAGAGTTGGAATAACGATATGTTTTTTGTTTATAATAAGTAAATTGTGAAGAATATTCTTAGTGTTTCTGTGTCATAATTTCCCGGACTGCATAGTATTTCTGGTGAACGTTGCGTGGGGTTACATTGTCATTTATATTCGAACAATGGTCCATTCTTTCCCATCACCGACCGCCATTGACTGGCTTGTACTGTAGCAGTAACGCAGATCACAGTGGAAGGGGCACTGTACCTTGAGTTGAACCAGATTTGGCCAAACAGGTGAGTTTGAAGAAAATCACGAACAAATTCCTTCATATTACACGAAACTCTGTGCGCGCGTTGCTGTTTCTGAGCGACATAATTTAAATTTCAGTTGACCCTCAAAAAGGCAAGATGTTGCGTATCTTTGTATCACTTTGTTATAAAAGAAATGTACGCGAAGCGAAAACATTTACCCTTGCAGCACACAGACAATATTTTATGTCATGCGTTTTTTCGCCAGCTTTATTAACCTTCAACGAAATAGGTGAGAGTAGGGCAGAAAGTAGTATTTTTTTAATTAGAATTTTCTTGTATGTTACGCCGTGTGGAAAAAAGTTACTGACTTTTCGCAAACACCACTGCCCTTCTAAACCTCGACGACTCCATCAGTCGACAAAGCTTAACATCACAGATTTATGTCTTCAGCAACACCATCATGAGAACCACAGAACTCATTTTACCCTTTTGGTCAGCCTGACAAGAAATGTTCTGTTAAAGAGAATTAAGAGTACTGCATTCAACCCAAAGATTGTAAAACCATACTTTTAAGAAATGACGAATATTGTTTGAGAACACTGTAAGTAATTGTATGTCCGAAATTTCCAGATATTCTTGGCGTTTTTTGAAGTTGCAGGAATAACCTAGCTGTAGTTTGTCAGGAAAAATAATATTTATGCTTGTTAGTGTATAATCATGTACTATGAAATGTGCACGGAAAGAATGTTTCGTGCTGTATCATGGCGACAATAGGAGGAGAAAATAGGTGTTCCCGACAGCAAGAGCCTTGTATTTGTCAGTTTAAATATATAATGTAACGTATGTAAGTAGCACAGTTGTTGTATAAAGCGAGCTTCAGTTTATTCTGTAAGGTTCTAAAAAGGAATATTCTGCCCCTTGACTGAGGAATTAAGGCAAGAACCCGTTGGGGATTAAATTAGTTACGTGTTTATCGTGACAGGCCTGGTTACAGTGACAACTAACACATGACTGTGCATTCGTACTTACCTTCCTCATTCTGAAAAATCAGTGCTGCATCAGTGCCCTTCCTTTCGGTTAGATAGGCGTCCACAACCTGTACGAATCCTCCATTGGTTACATCCGCCCTAATATATGGAATTCCTGTGCTCTCAGATAGCTGCCGACAGCGCCCCCAGCCTGTCCATGTCAAGTCCAAGATCATAGTGACGCCTTTCTTGATCTCGTTGCAGACTATTAAGCAAACACAAAATTTAGAGTACTTCTTATTTTAATATTCATTTGAATAATAGGAAGGAGTAGGGAATTGAGGGTAAAACGGCCCCGCTAAGACAAATTATCATTTAGCGACATTTTGTTTGCTTTTAATAACATAAAAGAATGGTAGTTGTGGGAATTATTAATGATGGTCGTGGTTTTTAAAATAGTCTTTAAAGATTTTTTCATCTGAAATTTCAGATTTTCTGAAAGCCGACCAAACGGCCGATATACTCAGACTCCTGGATACAACGAACTCCAGCACTGTCTGTTAAAGAAATTTAAGGTACGAGGGTGAGTCAAATGAAAATCTTACATATTTTTTATCTCGTAATTTATTGAACACAAAAGGTACACAATGACTTCATATTTCTATGTTGTCTCCATTCCACCTGTCGGCCACTCTTCAAACCATGAGTAACAATGTAGTCAACTTACAAGACAATCGAGCTGCGTTTCGAATTTTTATCGCACGTTTAAGGTTTTCATTTGACTCTCCCTCGCAGTTACAAAAATCCAATCAATAAATGCAACTATATAAATTTGACCACTTATTGATCCTTTCAAACACTTAAACAGTAATTTTACCTTTTCGTTTGTTGTAATAATTATAAAAATATTATAAACGTCAAAATGATCGTCTGTCTTAACCATGAAGGTGAAACTGAAAGAGAACAGAAGTCACGTATGAAGTCGTCAGTAATTACAATGTAAAATACAGCACACCTGCCCATTTCGAACGCGACATACAACGAACCAACTCTCACCGTTAGCAAAATTCAAGGTTTCTTGGCAGAAAATGCATTCTATATCGTCCTCTTCATTTGTGTCTTCACTTTTCCTTGTTTCATGTTCATTTGCATTGTTATGGAAATGTTTCTTATGGACATCCGTTTCATTATACCTCCTGATTTTCCTAGCTTTCTTCAAGCAGGTTTCTTTTGATTTGTTTCTGTCCTTCTTTTCCCACCATTTCTTCCCACTAGGCCTAGATCGATCACTTTCCCCTTTCTTTTCCTCAACCAAATGTCGTTAGTAAGGGCTACGTGTTAGAACCGCAGCTGTTCCAGCAATTTACTGGTTTGTTTTCGGTTTGTAGTTATCTTTGGCAAGTGCTGAATCCCAGAAGGACTAACTAAGAAAGAAGTGGACGAAATGTGAGAGCTGTCACATGTTACACCGTGGTCTTTGCTGGTGTGATGGTGGCAGGCAGGGAAGCTGTGGTCCTTACTTGGTTGCTGATCATGTTAGCCAAGGGAGAAGCTGGCTGATCAAAAGGTTCAAGCGCAGAAGTCTGGGAATCATTCATTCTTCCCGCTGCATTCGCTACTTGTGGAAATTTCTTAGTGTGATCGCCCTGATCTGTAACTTCAGAAGCAAGAAAGTAGGCGTCACTGAAAATCTTCGTGTCGAATGTACGAGTGGAAGTCAGAAAGTAAGGTTCCCTATTTTATTGCCACCAAATAACCTCACATAGTGAGATGCCTCTTTATTCACTTGTTACACTACACTTCACTTATTTTTCCACATAGTCACCTTCTCTGTTGAGGCAATTGTCTAGGCAGGAAATCCATTTCTCAAAACCCTGTCGATAGAAGGTGGGATCCTGACAACGCAGTCATGTTTGCACCTCATGCTTGACATCAGCATGTGATTTGAATCGCTTGGCACGAAGATGTTTTTTCTTGTTGGGGAAGAGATGAAAGTCCGAAGGTGCCAGATCCGGGCTGTTGGGCTGGTGCTCAAGAATTTCCCAGCCCGAATAACTGATCGCAACTCTTCTTGTGTCCACACACGCAGTACAGTACCCAGCGGGGAACTGCGTCGTCCACGAAAATTGCGGAGCTTGAGCTACGAAAGTGCGACCAATGTCTGAACTTTAAGTGAATAAAGAGGCATCTCACTATGTGAAGTTATTTGGTGGCAATAAAATAGGGAACCTTACTTTCTGACTTCCACTCTTAACAATGTCTCACTTGCGGAATCCATTTCTGTTACTGGGTTGCAGCTTTAAGTTAAGCTTCACCTAAAGTAGAACTTATATAAAACGCGTGAGAACACGACACATGTAATTATTGTCCATTTTTCAACAGCAGCATCACAATATGCGCTTACAGGAAACATTATCGACACAACCAAATTCGCAATCGATGCGCTGAGTGTGATGGAAGACATAAAATGGTGATAGTATTTTGTCTTGCCCTTTCAGTGGCTTCCATATTTCTTGTATAAACCATGTAACCATCTACCATTAACAACAGTATGTCATCTTAATTGGTTTGGTGTGTATCAAAAAATGTCAAAACTTTTGACACAAACCTCAAGCTTCATCCTTCCACCCATATTACTTGTAAAATTTGTACCAGAAGGGGCACCATCAGTTAAATCTGCCTTCATTCTCTGTCTTGCAAAAATTATCATGAGAAGATCAAAGTTCCCTCTGCAGACATACATAAGACTGTTGTTGCCTTGTGGCCTCTTTTAGTTGCTAGAAATATGCCTACTTGGCGCTGATCTTTAGTGGCAGTTACTTTGCTATTTCGGGTGGAGACAATCCCAGTAGCTGTCTCATCCACAATGAAAATGCGGGAACTCTGGGAATGGTGCTGATTAAATTGTTCTTGCACCAGATCAAACAATTTATTGACTTCAAAAACAAGCCATCATATATTCAGGCCCTGTAGTAGGCCGTTATACTATGAAGACATATTCCACGAGAAACAGTCATAACAGCAATGCAGCCATCTTGGAGCGGTTTGAAACACCTACATGTTGTAGCTCACTGTCTGCTCTTTACTCCACAATTATGACACCTTTACTTTAATTGTGCTCTAAATGAAAATCTGAAAACTACATTGAACACAACTTACGGAGAGGTATCGAAAAAAAAGTTTTTGTCATAATGAAATTTGTTCCTTCTGACAAAACATATCCACTCTTCGTGTCTGATCTGACTACACTAATGCAAATGTCGTAGGCTCCAAGCCCAGCCGATTGCAATACCGGTAAACAAATAAGAGCAAATGACAATCTTAACTGGACGTGCCGTTTTACACAGAACAGACTATGCCTTTTGTTTACATGGTTACTTTAATTCTACTTTGATATTTGTTTGAAGACGTTAAACTTACTAATTTACTAGAGCGGAGTGCCCCTTGAGAAGTCAGTTGTTGAGGAATTTCTCTCATTTTATACAGCCCGTAATTTCTTTAACGTCTTCAAAACAGCTCGCTATTTGTCCCTATCGTGAGGCAAATTAATCCAATCCATTCCAAACCTCGCCTCCACTTTCTTTAAGGTCCATTTCACGTTTATCCTGCCACCTACGCCTAGGTTTCAGGTTTCCCCGCTAAAGCCCTTATGCACTTCTCCACTCCCCCACATGTGCCAGTACGTTAGGCTTAAACGCCACAAAAATTGACGCTTTACCTTTATAATGTCGGAAATTTTGGCACTGACAGTCACTGAAGGAAAAACTCAGTATTCCTTTTGGAAATAGTTTTAGGTGAGAAAGAAATGTCTGGTCAGAGTTCTTCGTATGTCAAGTTGGAGCTTAATTTCTCACAATCTCTGACATGGGTTTACCTGAGAAGCATTTTATTCCCTTTCGTTTATCCTGTGGTTTAACATTTTCATAAGAGAAACCCGGTAACCGCATTCACGTTATTTCCAAGATCCTGGGATAACATAAGTTTTGTGACTAGTATACCTTCTTACCTCTACCATATGTTTCTTCCTCTTCTTCTCTGTTGATCTTGATAGTTACGTCATCTATTACGAGACCACTCTTGTCTTGTGCTGCTTTCATGACCTGCGAATACATACTGGGCAGCTTTTCCTGTTGCATCTCCACAAGGACCACTGGAAGGACGTGCACATTTTCAGAAGACTGTACATGTACACTCAGGTTTTTTTTAAGTAGGCGCCATGAAGTAAGTTACAGCAGAGTCGTTTTTGAGAAACCATCAGTCACTAAGCTAGCCAAAAAATTCCCCACCTACGTGTAACCCGAGTATTAATCAAAGCCCGTTATTGGTTCCTATACAAAGCCATATGAGTCCAGACCAAAAAATCCCACCCTGTTCCTTCAAAACTCATTTTCAGTTCGGCCTCCCGTCTGTGCGTAAATATAAAAATATTCCATTGTCTACATTTTTTACATCCAAGATTTTGATTTTTTCAAGTCTCCGTTAAGTGCCACACATCCTGTACATGATGCAGTGCTTCATTTTGTTGCGTTATCATCTCTGGGGGGGGGGGGGGGG
>Ga0209755_10006403_pt1 | contig 13053 bp, 11 predicted proteins | sample TergutCo191P1_FD_187301 | JGI IMG/M metagenome (GOLD analysis project Ga0209755, IMG submission 187301) | Cornitermes sp. P1 segment gut microbial communities from Petit-Saut dam, French Guiana - Co191P1 (SPAdes) (version 2) | ecosystem: Host-associated > Arthropoda: Insects > Digestive system... | reverse complement strand
GGGGGGGGGGGGATTCTGAGTTGTGTTGCTGCACACTGAATGTCCTGCTTCAGGTTTGTCACAGGGCAGAAAATAATAAGTGAAATTTTTTTTTATGACAGACCCTGAAGACAACTGTATCTAAATCATATTTATGGTGTACGCAAGTGAAAGGTAATAACATTATAATATACCATTACAGTATTAACATGTAAGCAATCAAATTAATCCCTGGGCAAAAGTATGGAGAAGGAATATTGATGTCATGTGAGCCAGTACCAAAACTTACAAAAGAAGAGAACAGGAGATTCAACAGTGCTGCTAAAAATTAAAGTTTTTTTTATTTGTCAACTATTGTGACATCATTTGAACAAAAGAAGGGTGTGCAGAGTAGGAAGTTCTGAGACTAAGGTATGTATGATCACTACCATATTTTATCATATCCCATGTGTACTTCAATCAGCCATGCACCACTTGTTTAGGAAGCCCAACAAAAAGTTTGTGACTCTTGACGAACTTAAAAGTACATTTTGAACATAGGTGTGTGTAATGCATAAAGTACTGCAATTCCAAAACAGTCCTTGTACATTTGCAGTGCAGCCTTACACTGTGCACACAAACTGCCATTATTCACATGCATATTTGCAATCTGTTTCTTCTATATCAGGATATTTCAGTGTGAAAGGAAGAAAATTTGAAGGGTATGATGGTGTTTCAAATGACTGCTGCTGCCAATGTTACCAATAACATGCTGCACACCCCAACTTGTGGTAGTTTTTCTACAGATAAGATGTATTTCAGAAAACATGGCATATTTGTATAAACTTGGCATAATTATTGTTAGAATTATTTTGGCTCTCTACATGGTGTGAAATTCTTGTGTCATAATCTGCTTACCCATTGACATGAGTACACTGGTACACCTGACACTGTAGAACTTCATTATCAGCAATGTTGTGAAGATTTTCTCTGTTCAGAATATATGGACCAGATATATCACTGTTCATGTCATAATATATACTGGATGTTATGAATGATAACTTAGCAGGTGATTGAAGGGTACAGGCCTACAGCAGGGCTGGGGAAGCAAAGGAAACCTTCAGTCATGATAGCTAGTCCAAATACACAACATGTGTATGGACCCATGGGTTTGGTTGTTAACTGTTACTGTCAAACTTTTGTGATAATGAAGTGAATTAGCATGAAGGGAGGTTAGGAATAAAATATGCATAACATTTAAGTTTTTGTTATTATGAACCAACATTTGTTTCTTTTATCTCTGTCACTGACATAGGTGACAAATAATCATCACATTTGATGCAGTCACTGTCATGAAGAAATTAATTCATACTGAAGTCCTTAAGTATTTCTGTGCTCTGGATCAGGTCAGGTAAGGACTGAGGAGACAGTCTGCTGATTGTTGAGGCTTACGGCATATTTCAGGGGTGCTGATAGTTAAGTAGCAATCGTAGAATGGTGAGGTGCAGATGAAAACCTGAAGTACTTCAAGAAAAATCCTGCCTCAGAGCCAGATACTATTAGTTACTCATGAGAAAATCTATGACCTTGGCAACAGTCAAACAGGCAGAAATGAGACAGAATATTCCAGTTAAAAATAATATTGGGCTGAAATGATGTTACATTCCAAGTGTATGTGATGATTCTCCTATTTTTTCTGATGTATGGTATGTCAGAGTTAAGCATAAATTTGACTTCAGGGTTTGCGCGCACGCGCATGTGTGTTTTTTACAACCTGAACACTACAAACTGCCACCAGTGGAGAGAACAGATGATCAGCTTATTTACAATGCACAATTGTTGAATGATGACTACTACACCCAAATGAACAGCATGTAATTTTGAGAAATGCATAAAGAAAAATCCAAACTACAACTGTAAAGTCAGTGATAATTTCAGAAAACCTACCATGCCACTGTACATACATCAGTAGAGCTCCATGCAATTATGCAGTGAGAACAGAAGTGATTTTGACTGAAAACATGATTTCCCAGTGACACTTCTTATGAATCTTGCATATTAAAATATCACATTCTGTAGCAATAGACCTATGTTTTTGACATGACCTGTATGCTGTTTTGATAACATTACACCACAGATAAAAAGGTCCTGAGTTACAGGCAAGGTCAAAACTGTTCTCATTAGCAATGGACAGCAGCTCAACATATACCTTTAAATTGAGTCCAGAATTTGTAGTGTCTCAACTGTTCTCCTAATGTGATGATAACATCTGCTTCATGTGCTCTCAACTCCCAAATTTGCGGTACTGCATGGATATTACACACTCAACTGAACGTGGTCACACAGTGAATGTCTGATGGTGGACTAACTTCCTGAATGTGCCATTCTCCGTGGACAGCAGGTCACTGTATGTTCCTTTCTCCACCAGACAACCGTGTTCCAGTACAGCAATCTGGTCTGAAATCACCACATTGCAGCTCTCATGTGTTGTAAATTCTTAATCACCGAGTTTTTTTCATTGCGCCAAAGTTTGAGCCTTGTGAGTACACCTATACTGTTTATCGCATTCTGCAAAGGGAGAACGTGCAAGCACATAAAAATTGTAAGCAGGCAATGAGTACTGATAGGCCAACTTGCATGAGCAAGTTGCCATAAAAAATGCCATGGTCCAGTTGCTCAAGACTGTCAAGGCAACAGCAATGGTAAACTGTGGTAGGCAAAATCTACACTGATTCCTACTCTGGTCTAGATTTACTAAATAAATTAGTTTTTGGTGAAATTTAACTGAATAGATTGTTTATACAGCTACTGTTAGCAGCATTTCCACATCCACTTCCTCTTTGCCCATGTGAGGTGCAGGTAACCAGTAGGCCTTTATTACAATTAGATTCACTGCTAATTAGTACAGACCATTTTTGTGCTTGGCTGGGAGTTTGTGGCAAAAATCACGTGGTGGTAGCAGCACTACTAGGGTAGCAATAGTAAGACAATCTACTACAAACAGTGGGAACTAATACTAGTACTGTTCTTCCTTAAATAATGCCACGGGCAGCAGCAGTAGAGATTTAGCTCAACTGACATCGTACACCACTAGCATAGGGAATGGTAAAATGCATTACTGTCCAGTACAGTCTGTATGTCTTAACTTCAATACACAAAACTGAGTAAACTTATCAGAACTGTTATTCTATATGAACATTTATTAACTTTTTATTGATTAAAATGGCATTGAGAATTAATTTTGATGTAGTTTTCATTGGTACCGCGCAACAAACCATGGTCACGTGGCTGGAAGTATGGGACAAACCGTGCTACTGAATTGCATAGAAGGTTTGTCAATTTAATATTCATACTTATTTTCCATGAAGAGAAATCAACTGCCAAGAGTTGTACTATTTTGTACTGCAAGCAATAAAAGCAGCTACTTACCTCCAAGTGTTTGAAATAATATAAAAATCAGCTGCCTCTGACTTTAAAAAAACACTTCAAATTTCCTATGTGATACCGACAAACTAACTGTACTGTCAACTACAGTCTCGTTTGCTGGGATTAAAAGCTGTGCGTGGCACTAGCTACAGACATGAAAAGTTGCAGTGTATGTGAGAAGTTTCTGTCTGGTTCATGGTTGTAAGGCATTTCCATACCCTCCAGGCTCTAAATGTTAATAATGTCAGCTCCTGGCTTGGTCCCATTCTCTTTACTGACATTCATATTCTTTGTGCCCTTTACTTCAGAATCTTATCTTTCATTTTGTAAGGCAGTTGTTTCTCTTACTTCAACAGCAGAATGTAAAATGGATATGTCTGGAAACAAACTGCTCAAGAAAATATGTGAGCTTAACTGAGAAGATGTAAGAAGAGTATGGAGTTTATAAGAGGGAGCTTATATTATTTTTTATCTTCTAGTAATTAGCACTGCTCCAACAGGCTAAACATGTAACCAGATGGGAGAAATGAAACATAAGCTTGGTGGAGGAACATGTTGGAAAACAAAACTGCGAGGACAGAGGATGAGGTATGATGTATGATAACCTAAACTGAATAGGTTCAGGACGATGTCCAATGTCATTGCTCATCCTGCAAAAAGTAGGTTCACTACCTGTTTGTTGCCCTGGTAACATGTTACCAGATTTTATCATGCTCTTGTTCTCAGTATAAGTTCTCTATTCTTAACAGGGATGATATGCATATCAGTTGCAATTCCTAAACAAGTGAAAATGACAGCTGTAAACCCCAAACATCTCTGTTCAGACTGAACCAGTGTCATTTGAGACTTCTGTCCCAGATAGAATTCTCAGAGTATTAAAAGGAATACCAGAGCTACAAATTTAAAAATAATGGGAGTTGTCATTCCTTACCTGGTCATGCAAATTGAGGGAACACCATCCACACCACTGCCTGCCTCTGGATCATATCCTGAATTAGTTACACCTAGTTCACATCCTCACAATGCATGCAAGTGTACTCAAAAGTTCCTGCCTTCACTGCTAGAACCCAGCATCACTAGCAGTACATCTTTCTGCTTCCAGATTGCATAGTATCACTACCTTTTGAGCCAGTCTAGTGATTTCTGTAGCCATAACCATATGCGATGCTTTGCAATGGGTGTTTACTGTTTTGTGTGTAAAGTGTGATTCATGGTTTTCTAATAGCCTTCACTTTTGCTTAAAACTCAAGAAAACTACATCAGAAATGTATGCAATGATTGCAATGCTTTTGGTAACAATGCCATTGTAAGTAACAAAGACTTGAATGGTTTTCTCAACTAAAAACATGGAGCACCTTCAGTTGAAGACTGTGAGTGTTCTGGTCTTCCCTCCACATGTAAGAGGCAAAAACATGAATAAAAATCAGAAAACTGTCAACAAAGACTGGTAAAGTAACATTTTGGATATCAGTAGCAGGTGTGGCCTCTTGTAAGGGACATAACAGCAAATTCTAAGGGAAGACTTGAATATGCTGTGGATCTCAGGGAACTATGTGCCTTGGTTGCTAACCAGAAAGCAGATGCAGTGGTATGTGTTAATGTGTCTGGGATGAAGCCAGAAATGATCAAAATTCTCTTGTCAGGGTTATAACATGAGAAAAAAACTGGGTTTACTGTTACAAACCCGAAACCAAACAGAAGTACTCTCACTGGAAAACACCACACTCTCCAGAGCCAAAGAAAGCAAGGCTAGTCAGGCCAAACATCAAAAGCATGTTGGTGATCCTGGTCACTACTAGGAGTTTTGCAATATCTAAGGGAAAAGGACTAAAAACATCTAGAATGATGGTGTAACCAGAAACTTAAGAAGCAGACTACTTTGGACAGGCAACATCCAATAACAAATCTAAGCGTACAGTACACTGATTACCCAGTCCAGGAACTTTTGGATATATCCTTGCACAGTATTTCTTAATATCAGTTTTCATATCATTTTCTCTTCCTTGTATGTGACTGCTTTCAACACATTTTAATCACCATAATGAAGATTTTTTGCTTCCCAACTCAAGCTACATGTCAGTCTCACTGTACACTCTTTTCATGTTAATACATGAAAACTAAGTAAGTTAGTGGCAGTTTAACTTTCTGTCATTGTCAGTGTAATGAATACAAAATTCATCCTTTCAAAAGTTACTGCGGTGACAAATTCTACTGCTCTGTATATGAGCTCTGGATTTAAATGTTGGCTTAGACAGTTACTAGTATGACTGAGACTTTTTGTAGACTTCCTTAGTACCTGCAGGCAAATTCTGTGGCAGTAATTTAGAATGGCCAAGACTACTTCCTTCCACATTCTTCTGAACTCATCTTTTGCCAAGACTCTAAAATTCAGTGTTGTACAGCCTAAGCAGCTGATAGAACATTGTTAAATAAACTACACAATGAATGAGCATTACTTCTCACAGGACACTTGAGGTTCTACATGTCCAACATTCTATAAATTTGTACTTAAAAATAACTATGCGTGAAAACTGAGCTTCTTATGTTGATGACTATAAGCATAACTATCTTCTGGAATGTGACACTGTGAAGTATGGTAGACATTGCACTGACATTTCAAACCAATGTCACAACACATCTAGCAGTCTACAGAGCACTACATGCCAGAAGACAGTCATCTTCAAGCATTATGTGGCTTGTGCATGGATATGAAACACTTGAGAGATTCCTAACCTGCATTGCGGATGGTGGAGAGACGATGTGCAATGATGAGTACAGTACGCCCTTGCATGATGCGCTCCAGGGCCTCTTGTACCAGATGCTCACTCTCTGCATCCAGTGCACTGTCACATACAAAGCATACTATATTGTGTCTGCCCATCTGGCAAGCTAAGATTGTTTGAGTGCTAGGACTGACTCATGAAACTCACCTTGTTGCCTCATCCAAGAGCAGGATTCTTGGATTCTGAAACAAAGACACAGAAAATCACCCTCTAGCAAGAAGTTTGGGAATTGAAATTGTACAACACCACAGTTGCCCCTCAACATTTACACAGTTAGTCATGGCTTGGGCAGAGTAAAGCTACAATACACTGCAGAAAATTGTGTGTGGACACTAAGAATTATATTAGGTGCACATGCAGCACAAACCAATGGCTATCTCATTCTCTCAAAATTAATCAGGAAGATCATACATATGACCTGAGCACCTTTGGGACAGAGGTCAGATTCCCAGTGGCAGAAGAGATTTCTCTCTATCCAGCAGTCAGCTACCCTAATCAATGAGTACAGCTCCCTGTCATAAAGCCACCACAATATAACCCTGAACCCTCATCAAGGTTAAGAATTTATGCAGCTTTACCTTCACAATTTTTGTATGGCTTCATAGTACTGTGCCTCAAATACATGCATAGTTTAGCTGAGGACCCTTGCAAGGCTTGCAAACCAAAAACTAGAAAGGTGATTTAGGAAATTATAGAAATGATATGTCAAGTGTTACAAGCTGCACATCACTTTCAAAAAAACCATGGTCATTATAGTGATGTTAACAACATGTACACCTGCATCAACTTCATGTTAAGTCTAATATGTACTCACTTTGATAAGGGCCCTGGCAATGGCCACTCTCTGCTTTTGTCCTCCAGACAACATGACACCCCTTTCTCCAACCAATGTGTCAAATCCATCCGGTAAGTTCTTGGTGATGAAGTTGTAGGCATTTGCTTCCTTAACAACAGCTACCAGCTGGTCTTCTGTTACTTCCGAGGGATTCATTGCTCCATATAAGATATTTTCACGGATAGAACATGAGAATAAGACTGGTTCCTGTGACAGAAAGCACCATAATTACATTTAATACAGGATAAATGGACCGTCACAATAACTCGATGTGACTTCACAACCAATGTGGGTTTTACTACCCTACTGGCCTTCTGCCTAGGTCACATAAATCTGACAGGGTTGATGTGGCTTGACAGGCAGTGCAGGTTCACCTTTGCTGTTGGCTGTCAAGCCAGACAGTCACAATGTCTGGGTTCACAAACCTGACTGACAGAGCCAATGTGGCTTCGCAGCCAGCGTGGGTCCAGCTGTCCCACAGGTTGCCCATCCAGCAGTACAGTCCCACTGTCAGGGTCATAAAGCCGCAGAAGCAGTGCTGCCAGTGTGCTCTTGCCTGAACCACTGGCACCAACCACAGCTGTTATGGATGCCTCTGGGATGTCCAAGGTCAAATTGTGGATAACTCGTGTGTCAGGCCGTGATGGGTACGTGAATGATACATCCTGGAATGTGATATGACCTGCAGGTTCCTTTGTAGGCACTACACCACCTGCAAAGCATGAGACACAAATGTCTTGTAATTCCATTTAGGACATGGACAGTAAGTTTCACATAACAGACAAATGTTACCTGACACAGGAATTGTTGGCACTCTGTCTACCAGCTCCCACAATCTTGTGCTTGCCCCCAGGCCACGGTTCATTTCAGAGTAGAAGCTGCTCAGTCCACCAATGGATACACCAATGTAGCCTGCATACAGCAAGAAGGCTGACAGGTTCCCAACTGTGAGGGTATTCTCGCTCACCATGATGCCTCCATAATACAGCACTGACAGCACAATGACATTGCCACTGAATCCTGACTGCATTAAGCACTCACATTAATGACAGTATACTTCATTCTGTTACATCAATAGCTGGTGTGTCAGAAACACACCAAGCAGCATTTAAACTTTTTAAGCCTGAAAGGCATCCCAGTAATACTTAAAACATGTAGTTTCTGCCTCACAGGAATGAGAAGGGTTGTCTACTACAAAGACTTAACTGGTACACCTGTTTACACAAATAATCATGGTTTATTATGAGAATTATGTGGAAAAAAGGCATACAAAAAGTTGCAAAATGCATCAATTAGCCTTTGCATGTCTCTCTGTCCACATGTAGTAACTTGAGAACCAATTAACAGTGATTTACAAATGTTTGATTTTAGGAGTTTTATTAAAATCTGACACATTCCAGTTTAGATATAAATCAGACAAAAATAATACACGCTTGACATGGAGACCTACAACCACACCAGCATAAAAAATGTTTCAAAAAAAGTTAATAAAACAAAATTAAAAAACATAATTTATATGAAACATACTTTTTTCTTAAGTTTCTCAGTTTTCAAGATAAAACAATGTGGACATAATGCCCCAGAGGTGTTATGCTATGGGTATATTTCCCCAGTTTTTTCCTGAACATTCAGCACTGGTCTCCTGGATAACTAAACAAAGCATCCATGCATCTGAATTCACAGATACATGCATGGAAGAATTCCTTTAATGTGGCATCCTGGTTGGGTGTCAGATTATCAAGTATTCCAGAACATCAGAAAGTACCCGTCCTCACCAAGGACATCCAGGTACTTTTTTCTGCTCCTATACTTTGGATGCACCAATAATCAGAGGAGTATTCCATTTGGGCATCTCCTTCAGTTGCTGGTTATTTAAATCCCACAGCCAGCCCTCACAGAATGTGCACTGGTCTGTTATTTTTATTTTGTCAAAAAAGGCTCAGCTTTTTCAGTTACCAAAAGTTCAGTCATGTGTTTCAGTCAGAATGCATTGTTGTAAACTGCTTATAAAAACCTTGTAGAACTGTGCTAATTTAGGCTGTTTCAATGTCTGTTATTTGAAAAAGTCCTTCATACTTCCACTTAAATGTAAGTTGTCCTTCTGCTTCTTTATATCATAGATGGTTGGCGATCTAATGTTGTATGAAGCCATAATCTCTCTTGGGTTTTCACCACTTTCATGTCTCCTAAATATCTCAATGATTTGTTAAACTACGTGCTTCCTCTCTCCAGGAGTACCTTGTTTACTCATCTTTGCATCTTTTGAAGCAATTATAATAGTTCAATAGGCTCAATAAGATCCAAAAAACCCAAGATAAAATCATGAAGTCACTATGTGCACCAGAAGTTGTGAACAGCAGAACTTAGGGTTTTTGGACTATTTTCCTCAAATGCTAAATTATCAGGAGGCCAGGTTATCAGTTGCCAGATTCAACGAATTCTGCTGCATTAATTCAAATGTAACTGATCATGCTGCTACAACCTATAGTTTATTATATACATTCTTTAGTTATTCTGTTGTACTTTATTTTGCTTGGTCTGTATATACTCTTCACATATTTAACAGTGTCAATTTATAGGAAAGAGCACTAACATCATCTGGTCTTTATTCTTGCGATGGTGATACAAGGAATATTGCTGATACCTAACACCTGATTATCACCCAGATGCTTAGCAAGAAGAAGTTTAAGCTTCCTCTTGCATCATAAATTTAGATGCAGGCCATGGGTCATGAATTCTTCCTTCACAATAGATGTAGTGTCAATAATACCAATGTGGGAATTGCCAAGCCCAATAGGGCTTGACTGCAACTGAAATTCAAACTCATAACCTTCCTCTGCATCCATAATTTCCATAACTTATCATGTCTCTTAAAGAGGTTTACAAATCACACGCTTGTGTTACTTATCCACATTACAATGAAGTTTGTGTCCTTTTTGAACGAGTAATGGTGATTTCAATCCATTCTGTTTCCTGGCCCTCTCACTATAACAACACAATCTCACTTCATAAAGTGATCACCAACCTTCCCCAGGCCCTCAACCACATTATCAAGAGGTGCAATCTACATATTCACTAACCAGGTGTTCTTGGATAACTACTTCTAGGCAATAAAATCTTTCTTTTCTGACTTTCCGTCTTCCCTACAAGTGGTTTTACTTTGTTTTATACATGCTTCAAAAAAACCTGTGTTTCATGATCACCTTCACACCTTCAAGTACACTGAATCTGTTGCTCAAGTGAACATAAGGTGTATCATCAGCAGAGAACCTACAGGCCCTGGACTTAGAATTTTTTGGCTTATCCAATGAAATAAATCAGAAGGTACATGCAGTTCCTCCTTACCTTCTTCTCACCCCTCAAGAGGCCAAGTACTGGCAAAAGAAAAACCAACAGTCTCAAGAAATTTATTCATTGTTCAGATGGGTATTACCTATACTTATAACAGCATGCATATCAAATGGTCAAATCAGAGAAATGGCTAAAGTGATCAAGATGTTGTACCCACCAGACCAAAGAAGATGCCCCTTGCCCATGACTCCTTGTAGGCCAGCTGTAGGACATGCTGGAGCTTTTTATTATATGTATCACACTCTCTGCTCTCCTGACTGAATGACTTTAATAATCGTATGTTGGAAATTCTCTCCTCAGCAACTTGCATTGCAGCAGCAAGCGAGTCCTGAACAAGAAATGACACAGGAATGAAGCTTACAATATGTACATTTCTGACAAACTGACAAAACTTCATATATCATACCTGAACTGACTTTGTAATCTTCCGAACAAACCTCCCATAAATTACAGCCATTCCTGCAACAGGTGGCACTATGGCAAGACCAACTAGAGCCAGCTGTGGGGACATATAGAACTGAAAAAAAGAATTGAATATAAACATAAGAAACTGCAAGAGACCATGATTTCACGCAGGGCAAAACAAAACGACATTCCATACTGGTTTATTTCTCTTCTGGGATGAACAACATACAGATCACAGCACCACAGACTTCATATATAGATTTCAAGTACACGTACTGAGACCTGAAAGTGCCACATGAGCAAAAGCTAGTGTGTGATATATATCTTAGATCTGGGTTCAGGTTCTGTCCAGAGATTGGGCTGTTGGCCAAATTCATTATCATAAAGTCTACAAAATAACACAGTTGAACTCAGTTACAACAACCTTGGTTAGTGCAATGCTTTGGATGCAACATTATACATTCGCATTATATGCATACCTTATGGGGATAAGGCATGCGTTTTTCTGCCTTGCTTAATACAACATACATAAGAACATCTATCGCGGATATAAGGACATTGGCAATCATAGTTTCCAACATAATTTTCCAAGAAGTAGGCTATATTGAGACTTAACCATCTCCTATCCTTTCTCTATGCTTTCAGAGAGCTACATTAATTCCTGGCATGTACAATGACAATAAGACCCCCTTCCTAACTGAATTATAAGCTTTCTTGAAGTCTATAAAGAAATGATACACTGTTCCATTGTATTCCCATTTTTTCTCAAGTATTTGACAAATGCAGAATATATGATCAGTAGTTGACCTGCTGTGTCGAAATCCACACTGATGATCCCCAATAATTTCCTCTGTATATGGAGTTAACCTTGACAGTAGAATGTTGGATAAAATTTTGTACGTAGTTGGCAAAATTGATGTGCCCCTATAATTACTACAATCTGTCTTATCATTCTTCTTATAGATAAGTACTATGATCCACTTCTTCCACCCTCAGGCAATTCCTCCTTATTCCAAATAGAAATAATAAGTTTATGAATCTTACAGCGAATTGTCTTACCCCTTGCTTTAATCAATTATGCTGGTATTTGACCAATACCTGGTGATTTGTGACTTTTAGCTTTTCAATAGCCAACTAAACCTCAGAGGCACTTGGCTCAGGTACTAGTGCTTCTGATGTGTGTATTTCTGTCTGCCTAACATCAAATTAACCCCATGTACATTCAATATCTGGGAAAAATAGTTCCTCCACCATGCCAAAGTACTGTTGGAGTCTGCAACCAAATAACCTTTGTCATACTTCATTATATTATTTCTAGGCTGGTAACCCTTCTTAAAGTCACTGATACCCCTATACAAGTCCCTGCTACTTTTGATCTTACTGTTAGTTTCAAATTCCTCAATTTTAGCTTTCAGTTATGCATCCTTTTTGTTTCTGAAATGTCTACTAGCATCATGTCTTACACTGTTCAGATTATCTACATTGCTTTGGCTTGGGTCATGTATCCACTACATTTTAGCCTGCTTCCTTCAATCTAAAAAACCTAAACATTCTTCATCAAACCAGGGTTTATGCCGCTTCATTTCTTGCAGACCTAGACTCTCTTTAGCTGAGGTTTTGATGTTCTCTTTAATGTTCTCCCAAGCCTTATTTATGTCCTTGTCATCACGTAAGTTCTTCAAAGCTGAAAACCTGTCTGTAATCTCAATATGATACTGTTTCCTAACTTCCAGCTCATTTAGCTCTTAACAACTAAATTTTTTGATGTAGCAAAGCTGGCTGTTCTAACACCATTATCATTACTATCCTGATGTAAACTCTCATTACCAACTGTTGGATTGAAAATATTCTCTCTCCCCACTTTTGCATTAAAATCTCCTAATGAATTTTCACATGGTACTTAGGAAAATGATAAAAAGCCGGCTCTAATTCCTCATAAAAACTGTCTTTTGAATCATCACTTTTCCCCTAGCTTGGTGCATGCACATTTAGAACAATGATATTACACCAGCGACCTCTCAGAACTATGTATGACACCCTATCACTAACAAACTCTACTCTCTTAACTGCCGATACTATTCTGTGGTGTACAAAGAATCCTGTTCCAAATTGATGATTCCCATTTACTTTTCCATAGAAAAAATTATAATCCCCTGCTCTTATTGTGCCCCCCCTGTCCCACCTAACCTCCTGCACACGCACTAAATCTAATTTATATCTAGCCAATTCCTGGCTGCTGCTGTAAATGAATCTGCCCTATACAGGCTCCTAATATTCCACGTACCAAATCTCATG
>Ga0209755_10006402_pt1 | contig 13055 bp, 14 predicted proteins | sample TergutCo191P1_FD_187301 | JGI IMG/M metagenome (GOLD analysis project Ga0209755, IMG submission 187301) | Cornitermes sp. P1 segment gut microbial communities from Petit-Saut dam, French Guiana - Co191P1 (SPAdes) (version 2) | ecosystem: Host-associated > Arthropoda: Insects > Digestive system... | reverse complement strand
AAAACAGTCTGTGTTGCCGAAGCAATAAGCTCTAGCTCTCCAAAGTTGGTGTCACTTGTATTAAAGACAATGTAAACATCTCTAACTCCACCAATAATTGGCGAGGCTTCTGTCGCTTCTGTCCATCTTCCGGCACCCACACCGCTCCATGGCAGTCCGCCACCCGCAACACGAGCAACACTTCCTACCAAAGTGGTTTCTGCCAGTGCTGCAGCACCTTGAAGCCTATTTGCTGGGTCACCTACACGGATATCAAAGCTTCCGGCTCCCCCGCCCAAGTAACGAACGCGGAAAGAACTAAGCCCATCACCCAAGTTGACGTCTTCATAACGAATCCAAGATCCGCTTGCAAACTGTCCAACTGTACTACAATCCTGATATTGCTGAAACGCCGGTGCGCCTCCGGGCCGTGGATCTCCATCAGCACTGAAGCGTGCGTCACCTCTGCCAGCAAGCAAAATGGCGTTGCCGGAACTGTGAACTGCAATATCTTCCGCTTCTATGGCAAGAGCGCCGAGAGGAGAGATGACAGCAATTAACATCGCAATTGCCAACATCAATGCAATTGCTTTTCGCTTTTTTGGAACAAGACTTTGTTTCTTCATAAAAAACCCCTTTCACATTTCGGCGTACTGTCAAAGCACAAGGGTAATATCACTCAGACAGCACTGATTCCTATATCCTCTGCTAGATTTCGATAAACGTATCATTGTGTACAATTATTGTCAATATATTTTTTTTGCTTTAGTTATTTTGCACATTTCTGTATAGTTGCTATGGTTATTGCTTCAATAAACTCAGACCAAACGCACAAAACCAAAAATTTCTCTTGACATGTCAAGTAAAATAGGTTAACATGCACGGGTGTCAAGTGTTTATACTTTACGCTATGTTTTAAAAGTGAATTTGTCTTTTTCAAATACTTATATGAGGCCTAACATGAGCAACAACACCTTTCAAATGACCATGCTTTTTGATTTTTTTGGTGACCTGCTCACCGATAAGCAACGAGAGTACTTTGACCTATATCATAATGAAGACTTGTCTTTATCCGAAATAGCCGAGATGGCAGGTATATCAAGACAAGGTGTTTATGACATTATCTCGCGTTCTGAAAAGTTACTTGAGGAGTTTGAAGCAAAAACCGGAGTTGTCCAAAGATGGCTTGAAACCAGACAGGAGCTAGAACAGGCTGAAACTTTAGCGAGGAAATTACAACAGCTTTTCTGCAACAATCCTCAATCAACCAAACTGGCACAGGAACTCGTTGAAACGCTTGTAAAGTTGAGCGAGACTAAATAGAAATCGTTACCATTAGTTATCATATGTTGTCACACGTTTTCAATTGTGTGCAAAGTGGGGAGCAATCATGGCATTTGAAAGTTTATCTGAAAAATTAAACTCGGCATTTAAGAAGTTGCGAGGCAAAGGCAGATTAAAAGAAGCTGATATCAAGGAAGCTATGCGTGAAGTACGTCTTGCATTGCTTGAGGCTGACGTGGGATATAAAGTTGTTCGTGATTTTGTAAAAACAGTCAGCGAACGTTCCCTCGGTGCTGATGTTATGGAGAGCTTGACACCTGCACAGATGGTTATTAAGATAGTCAATGAGGAATTGTGCGCCCTTATGGGCGGCGAAAATTCTAAAATTACTATTTCACCAAAGCCTCCTACAATCATTATGCTCATTGGCCTTCAGGGTGCAGGTAAAACAACAAATGGCGCAAAGCTTGCCGCATACATGAAAAAAACGCAAAGCAAAAACCCTCTCCTCGTGGCTTGTGATATTTATCGACCGGCCGCTATTTTGCAATTGCAAACAGTTGGCAATCAGTTAGGGCTGCCTGTTTTTGAAATGGGAACATCGAATCCTGTAGAGATCGCAAAAAAATCTCTTGACTTCGCCGCCAAAAATGGCAATGACATGGTTTTTTTGGACACCGCTGGTAGGTTGCATATTGATGATAACCTCATCAGTGAGCTACAAGCCGTTAAGTCTGCGGTAAATCCAACTGAAATCATACTTGTCGTTGATGCTATGACCGGACAAGATGCCGTAAACGCAGCATCGGCATTCAATGAGGCTCTTGATATTGACGGCGTTATATTAACCAAGCTTGATGGCGATGCACGCGGCGGCGCAGCACTGTCAGTCAGGGCTGTAACTGGAAAACCGATTAAATTTGCCGGTATTGGTGAAAAGCTTGACCAGATTGAACCTTTCCATCCCGATCGCATGGCCTCTCGAATACTCGGGATGGGCGATGTTCTAACACTCATTGAAAAAGCTGAGCAGGTATTTGACGAAAAAAAAGCCAAGGAGATGACTGACAAACTCCTCAAAAACAAGTTCACTCTCGCTGATTATTATGATCAGCTTTCACAAGTCAAGTCAATGGGCAGTATGTCCGACATTGCCGGAATGCTTCCCGGCATGGACGCAAAAGCCTTGTCTGGTGCAACAATTGACGAGGGAATGCTTTCAAAAACCGAAGCAATTATTCTGTCAATGACACCTCATGAGCGTGATAACCCCTCAATACTAAACAGCAGCCGAAAAAAACGTATAGCATCCGGCAGCGGCACCGCTGTAGTTGATATAAACCGATTGCTCAAACAATTTGAAGCGATGCAAGCGATGACAAAACAGCTTTCAAAAGGCAAGCTCCCTGCAATGTTCGGCGGAGGCCGAGGAAAAAAGGGTTTGTTTGGAATGTAACAAATGTATAATGTATAATGCAAAATGTAAAGTGAACCTATAGTTGCATATATCTGCCTCTTGTTTGTCCATTTGCTGACTTCCATCATTCTACATTCTACATTCTACATTCTGCATTTTGCATTAATATATTTATTTTTTGGAGGAAGAACAAAACATGGTTAAGATTAGACTTCGCAGAATGGGTGCAAAGAAGAATCCTTTTTACAGAATCGTAGTTGCAGATTCTAAGTCCCCTCGTGATGGTAGATGCATTGAAGAAATCGGAACATATGATCCTCTGCAAAGGCCATCCGTAATTACTGTAGATACAGAACGTGCACAGTATTGGATTAAAAATGGTGCTCAACCAACTGAAACAGTACGAGCACTGCTAAAAAAGGCCGAAGCGCTATAGGGGTTTCATAATGAAAGAATTGCTAATTTATATAGCGCAAAACCTTGTTGATAATCCTGACGAAGTTAGCGTCACGGAACGTGAAACTGATACGGAGACGGTGTTTGAATTGCGCGTTAATCCGTCCGACATGGGAAAAGTAATTGGCCGTCAGGGACGTATTGCTAAAGAGATCCGTGCAATAATGCGCTCTGTCGCACAAAGACAAGGCAAGCGCATTAGTGTTGATATTCTGGACTAACTAATCATGAACAAAAACCTTCTTGAAGCTGGAAAAATCGTCAATACCCATGGTGTACGAGGTGAAGTAAAAATTCAACCTTGGGCTGATTCTGCTGAGTTTTTAATGGAGTTTGATAAGGTATATATTGACGGCAGTCCTGTTAAGATTATATCCGCAAAAGTTCACAAGAGCTGCATAATAGCAACTCTTGATGGTGTTTCAAATATTGACGAGGCACTAAAACTCAAGAGCAAAATTATCTATATTGACAAAGACGAGGTCACACTGGAAGAAGGTCAGCACTTTGTCGCTGACCTCGTTGGTCTTTGTGCAATTTGTACAGACACTAATGTAGAGCTAGGAACCGTATCTGAAATACTTTCACTCCCATCTAATAATGTGTATGTTATAAGTGGCAAGCGTGAAATTATGGTGCCGGCTGTACCAGACTTTATAAAAGATATTGATCTAGAAAAAGGTCTAGTCTATATCCACCTCATTGAAGGGATGTAGTCCCCCTCTCAGGCTAAATTATATCAAACAAACGACTCTCCTGCCGACAGTTTATATTTGCAGGAGAGTCTGTTTAATTTCACAGAAAATTATTCGGTTATGGCGTGTTCAAGTATAAATTCAAATACTTTCTCTGATAGCAATGAAATTCTAACATTGTGTTCACCATAAATTGAAAAGAAGTGTTCCTCGCTTTCGTAAGCAAAAGTTTCAATAATTCGTCTTACAGACTCGTTAAATTCATCATCAGATAAAGTTATGCCTTCCTGCACAGCGATAGCCCTCATAACCAAGTCTTGCTGCACATCTGTGATAGCAGAAGGTCTAAGTTCTTCCTCAATGAAATCTTCAAACAGCATTCCAGGAAAAAAATGTTCGACAAGTTCATCAACTGACATGCCTTGAGACATTGCCGCTTGCAATATCTCCGTGCTAAATCCGGATATCTTCAATTCTATCTCATCTTCGGGTATTTTGTGAACGGTTGCATTATCGAGTACAGTTTGCCATACTTGCTCAAGCGCAAAACTTTCCGCACTCATGGCCCTTTCTTCTTCCATATGCTGTCTTACCAAAGCTCTATATTCTTCAACAGAGTCAACTCCTAAATATTCTTGGACGACCTCATCCGTCAGCTCCGGAACCATTTGAGTATAGATTGCAATCAAGTTTATTGAAAAAACAACAGGCACACCCGCAAGCTCAGGTGGGTCATAATCATCAGGAAATATAACATTAATATCGAACTGATCGCCACTACGGTGCCCAATTATCTGTTCTTCAAAACCTGGTATAAACCTGCGCGAGCCAATTTCCAAATCAACGCCCTGAGCAGTTCCGCCCTCGAATGCAACACCATCACGGAATCCTTCAAAGTCAATAATTACAATATCACCAAGCTCAACTTCCCTGTCCGTAATCTCGACAAAATCTGCCGCTTGACTTAAAAAATTGTCGATCCATGCGTCAATGTCTGATTCTGTCACCGGAAGAGATGCGACAGGAATAAATTCTATTCCCAAATACTCTCCCAATGTCACAAATTCCATGATATTTTCATCAGTTGCAGAAATGTTTGTTATTTCTATTTCGCTTTCATTTTCTGTTCCGCCTTGTGTCAAATCATAGGAATCTCCCGCACTAGAATCTGTTCCAGTTTCCTTCGGCAACTCCACTTCGTTTTCCTGCGATGTACAGCCCGTCGTAAGAAACACTCCCGTGACTAAAATTCCTATAGCAATTAATAAGCTCATAACCTTTTTCGATAAACATTTTTTTGACTTTTTCATTACAATAACCTTCTTTATATTCGTTTTCTCACCTATGTCAGCGAGACTAACTTAGCACATTTACAAAACTTATGCAATGTTTTAGTTCGACAAATTCGAATGCAATATGTTACAATGTATAAAAATTGCGGCAGGAGAATACATATAACCATGAGAATTGATATTATGACATTATTCCCAGATGTTGTCGGGGATATGCTTTGCGAAAGCATCTTAGGACGCGGTCAGGATCGGGGTTTTATTAGAGTTGAATGTCATCAAATTCGTGATTTTTCGACAAATAAACAAAAGCAGGTTGACGATTACCCTTACGGCGGCGGGCGAGGTTGTGTTATGCTCGCACAACCCTTATACGATTGCTGGAAACACATTTGTCATGAGGCCGGGTTTCAAGTTCACACCATTTTTATGAGCCCATGCGGCAAAAAGTTTACTCAGTCGGACGCCCGCAGGTTTGCAGAGGAGTACAAAAGGCTCATAATTGTCTGCGGTCGCTATGAGGGTGTTGATGAGCGCTTTATTGAGGAATGTGTTGATGAAGAAATCTCCATAGGTGACTTTGTCTTGACCGGCGGCGAAATTCCTGCAATGGCAGTCGCTGACTCAGTTTGCAGATTGATCCCCGGTGTTTTACCCGATGAGGAATGTTTTGTCGATGAAAGCCATTGGGATGGTCTTTTGGAATACCCACAATATACAAGACCTGATGAGTGGCAAGGTCGAAAAGTGCCTGACATTTTACTTTCAGGACACCATGAGAACATAAAAAACTGGCGCCATAGGCAGGCTCTTGAGAGAACCCGCGTACGGCGCCCTGATATGTACGATAAATTATCAGATAAACATCTCTACAATTCCAAATAAGCCTGTCTGATATCTGCAGAAAAATACAGTGACCCTAGCGCACAGACTATTCCGTCTTTTCCTGCCTTGTTTACTGCATCAAAAACTCCGGCACTGACTGACTGTCCTGCAGAAACCGGCACCCCATAATTATATAGTTTTTCCGCCAGAACCTCAGCGCTCATGGCTCTGGGATAGTTCGGTCGCACAGCAATAAACTCTTTGGCTAAGGGTGCAATAAAGCTAATCATTGAATCCACATCCTTATCTGCCATTACCCCAACAACAAAAATTATTTTCCGATCCTTAAAATACTCTCGCAAGCTATTTGCGGTTGCTTCTACCCCTTGCGGGTTGTGGGCACCATCAAGAATAAAAACCGGACTGCGTCCTAATATTTCAAATCTACCTGGCCAACGAACACTTTTTAGTCCCTGAACCATGTTTTCATCACTGATTTTATAGCCCTTTTCCCGTAAAGTTTCCAGCGCAGTGATTGCCAATGTGGCATTTTTCGGCTGGTATTCACCATTTAGCTGCAGTAGTATATCCTGATATGGTGATATGTTAAGCTTGATGCCATCTAATGTAAACTCCTGCTTTTTTATTCTTGAAAAATCAGCAAATCTAAGCCTTGCGCCACGCTCTGCGCTGACCTGTTCAAATACAGCCTCCACTTCATCGCTTCCACCATATACGCAAACATCGCAATTTTTCTTTATTATGCCTGCCTTTGCTCTGGCAATATCCACTATGGTGGGTCCCAGCTCCACTACATGATCAAAACCTATTGATGTTATTACTGCCACTTCGGGGCTGTCTATTACATTTGTAGAGTCGAGAGTTCCACCCATACCTACCTCAAGAACCACTATATCAACATTTTTATACAGGAAATATTTCATGGCAAGGGCTGTGATAAGTTCAAATTCCGTTGGAGAATCTTCCATTCTGTCAGCAAATGGTCTTACCTCATCCGTAAATATTTCCAGCTCTTCATCAGAAATATGTATACCGTCGACTTGCATACGCTCATTAAATCGCAATATATATGGAGAGGTATACAGTCCTGTTTTGTATCCTGCCTTTTGCAACACTGCCGCAATACATGCCGCAGTTGAACCTTTGCCGTTAGTACCCGCAATGTGTGCGAATTTTAGTGATTTTTCAGGGTTTCCCAAAGCCGCCAAAAGCTGTCTTGTTCTATCAAGCCCCGGCTTTCTTCCCTGCCATTTTACATTGTGAATATATTCAAGTGTCTCTTTTATCCCCACGACTCTATCTGCCCCCTTGCTGACTTATATTGTCTAATAATTCCGATATAGTTTTTCTGTATATCGGATGAACTTGGTTTGGTGCAATTTCGCACATTGGTTTTAAAACAAAATCTCTCATATGCATTTCCGGATGAGGGATTGTCAGTCTGCCGTCAGATATCACAAGTTCGTCATATAGTATGATATCCAAGTCTAGTGTCCGCGGACCCCAGCGCATATCACGGATTCGCCCGGCACTGTTTTCTATTCCCAAAATGGTGTCTAGTAGTTCATGTGGTGTCAAAAGTGTCTTAATAGCCAGACAGCCATTTAGAAAGTCACCCTGTTCTATATACCCATATGGAGGAGTGCTGATAAAGTTAGATACATCAAGTATCTTGCAGCCTCGAATTTTAGCTATTTCTCTCACCGCAAATCTAAGGTATTCCACCCTATCTCCCAAATTTGAACCGAGAGCAATAAATGCAGTATGCCAACTTCTTGTGATCTCTACAGAAACTGTTTCTAAGTTAATCTGTATCGGTGCGTTTGGCTTCTTTATTTCAATCCAAATCTTTTCTACACTCTGATATTCTATGAGCAGTTTTTCGGCCAAAATCTCGGCAACGGTCTCAATAAGGTTAAATTTATTTCCAATAACAAAAGACTTGATGAAATGACATATTTCGCCATAATCAAGTGTTTTTGTTAGGTCATCCGTTTTTCCTGCAAGTCTTAGATCTGTGTATAGCGATGCCGAAATCACGAAAACTTGCCCTTGAATCTTTTCCTCCCGAAACACGCCGTGATATGCATAAACCTCAAGATTTTTTATATGTACTTTATCCATAATCTCAACGTCCTTCCTTGATTTTTACTTCCCGCTTTTAACAATCGCATCAGCCATTTTCAAGGCTCTGAATGTTTCTTTTACATCATGAACCCTGACAAATGCGCATCCTCGAATCATACCAACCACAGCCGCAGACACAGAGCCTTCTACACGCTCTTCTACAGGCAAATCTAAAGTATTTCCTATTACCCTTTTTCTTGAAGCCCCCAGCAGTACCGGGCAGCCAAGGCCCTTTATAACATCAATTTTGTTTATGGCCTCAAGGTTCATTTCATGAGTTTTTGCAAAACCAATACCGGGATCCAGTATTATCTTGTCAAACTCTATTCCCGATTTTTCAGCTAATACTACCGATTGCTTCAAATCTTCCAGAAGGTCAGGTATAAAGTCCTTATAGTCCATATCCGCCCTATTGTGCATAAGGCAACATGGCAGACCCGCCTGTGCAATTACTGCTGCCATTTTGGGGTCGCTTTTTAGTCCCCATATATCGTTTACTAGGTCGGCACCTGCACTGATTGCCGCCTTTGCAACTACGCTCTTACAGGTATCTATGGAAATTGGAATATCTATACGACTTTTTATCGCTTCTATAACAGGGATTGCCCTGTCGAGCTCTTCTTGCACGGATATACTCTCGTGACCCGGTCTTGAGGACTCTCCGCCCACGTCAATTATATCCGCACCGCACTCACACATATACTGCGCATGAAGCAGCGCAATCTCCGGCTTATCCCACTTTCCTCCATCTGAGAACGAATCCGGCGTCACATTCAATATTCCCATAACATAGCACTTATTGTCTAAATCAAACTCTCTTCCACCAATAATCATATTTCTTTTCTCCCAAAAATTTTAGCATTGAATATTGAGCATTGATCAATACTCCACCCAGCCATTCTTCAGTTCCCAGCTGCATTCGTTGAACTTAACACAGTCACAACAACGCCTTGAAAACTTATCAGCTCTAAAAATATGCTCTGCAAAGACTGTTTTTTCTCCTTTGTTGCTAGTCCTATGCAGCAAAATTGCATCTATTATAATCTTTGATTCAGACTCATCAAATCCACAGTCAGACAATATTATTTTAGCCAGATCAGCACTCTCTTTTTCATGTGGGGTACCGTCTTCATATTGCCTTGCTCGTCCTATATCATGAAGTAGTGCTGCGGCATAAACAAGGTCCTTGGGGAAAGCCTTTTTTTCCGATTCCAAGTTCAGAATATGTGCAATCCTTGCAACATCTAGCAAATGCTCAATTCCATGTCTGCAAAACACTCTGTCTGCTTCCAACTCACTTAGCCGCATCAGGGACCTAGTAAACACAGGGTGATTTAAAATGACATTAACCCGCTCCAATATTAAAGCTCCTCAACTCTCCTCTTTAGCCTTTAAGTGCATCCATAAACATTTTTTGACGATCTGGCTCATTTGCAAATAGACCCCTTGTTGCGATCGTAATTGTTTTTGTTCCCGGCTTTTTGACACCGCGCATTGTCATACATATATGTTCTGCCTCAATCATCACCATAACACCCAGTGCGGACAGGCTGTCTTGTAATGCATCTGCAATTTGCACGGTTAGCTGTTCTTGAATTTGAGCTCTGCGAGCAAAAGCATCCACCGCTCGTGCAAGCTTACTCAACCCCACCACTTTACCGCTTGGAATGTACGCAATATGAGCCTTTCCAAAAAACGGCAGCAAATGGTGTTCACATGTTGAAAAAAAAGTAATGTCCTTTTCTAGCACAAGCTCACTGTTTTTTGCATAAAACTGCTTTGCCAAATGAACACTCGGGTCTTCGTCCATCCCTCCATAAATATCTTCGCACATGCGAGCCACTCTTTCTGGGGTTTCGATAAGCCCTTCTCTGCTTATATCCTCTCCGACCCCTTCCAGAAAGAGTTTAACCGCTGCCATAACTTTTTCCTTGTCAATCATTTCATAGCTCCCTTTGCGATTCATTATACAAAAAAATCTCACATTACAAATGAAAAGCACAATCCAGTCCGGTATAACGCGGACAAGCCATTTCCTTACAATATGAGATATATACTCTAATTGCGGCAACGGGCGCAGATTCATATCGCAAGTCTGTTTCCGCAATCTGCGGTATAGGCTTTTCGTTTCCCGGCAACTCCCCATCCGTAGAACACTTTACGTATGAATCCTATTTTGCACATTTTTCGGGTATAGTATACCACATAAATTCCTAATAGCAAGCCTTACTTTTCTATAGACAAGTATACCAAAAAAGTGTATTATACAATGGCGGTATTCTGGAAGTAGTAATGGTATACGATCATGGCGATAGAGTCAGCTGTCTGCATTTTCAGAAAACTTGCATCTTAAAGTCAACCGGAAAATCGAAAGGAATAACCATTAATTATGACAGACAAGAAAATAATCCTTTCCGGCATACAACCAAGCGGAGCAATGACCCTTGGTACATATCTGGGAGCACTGAGAAATTGGGCTACTTTGGCTGATGAATATGACTGTTACTACATGATAGTCGACATGCACGCTATAACATCCCGTCAAAATCCTGCAGAGCTTCGCAAAACCCCGCTGGCTCAGTTGGCCCAGTATATTGCCTGTGGTCTTGATCCGGAAAAAAACACATTATTTATCCAAAGCCATGTACCTGCACACGCTCAACTAGGTTGGGTAATAAATTGCTACACTATGTTCGGCGAGTTGTCTCGCATGACACAGTTTAAAGACAAATCAGCAAAAAATGCAGATAACATAAACGCAGGACTTTTTACATATCCTGCGCTTCAAGCTGCGGACATACTATTATATCAAGCAGACTATGTTCCTGTAGGGGCCGACCAAAAACAGCATGTTGAACTTACGCGCGATATCGCAGGTCGGTTTAATGGTATTTATGGTGATGTATTTAAGTTGCCCGAACCTTATATACCAAAAATTGGAGCCAGAATTATGGACTTACAAAATCCAACAAACAAAATGTCGAAGTCTGATATTCAAGATGGCGGCTGTGTTCTTATATTGGATAAGCCGGAAGATATCATGCGTGCGTTTAAACGAGCTGTAACGGATAGTGAAACACAAGTGTTGTATGATGTCCAAAGTAAACCCGGCATCTCAAATCTAATTCAGATCTATTCTGCTTGCACTGGAAAAACTTTCGATGAAACTCAAGCAGAATTTGACGGCCATGGCTATGGTGCTTTCAAAAAAAGCGTAGGTGAGGCTGTTGTGGAAACGCTACGTCCAGTTCGTGACGAGGCGCTTAGAATTATGGCTGACAAAGTTTATCTCGAAAGTGTTTACAAACAAGGTGCACAAAAAGCATCATACGTCGCAAACAAAACATTGCGGAAAGTTTATAAAAAGATTGGGTTCATTGAAGCCTGATAGTGCACCGGGCTATTAACTTTGCCTTGCGTCTTTAATTTAAGTTTCGCATCTTTGGTTGCGATTACCGTGGGAGGCTCTATTAAAATGCCATTGCATTTAAGTATAATCATCGCCGTTGCCATCGCACTCGTTGTCAGTTTTGCCGCAACCCCGGCTGTAAAGTGGTTTGCAAAGCGAGTCGGGGCTATCGATATACCCAAGGATTCTCGCAGAGTCCACAAAAGTCCGATCCCCAGACTTGGGGGCCTAGCGATTTTCATTGGTTTCTTTCTCAGCGTGCTCTTCATGGCAGAGATAGATATACAAGTTCGTGGTGTACTAATAGGCGCTGTCATAATGGTTATTTTGGGTGTCTTGGATGATATTTTTACATTGCGGGCTTACATCAAGTTTCTTGTTCAAATAGTAGCGGCACTTGTTGCTATATATCATGAAGTCGTTATAGAAATTTTTTCAAACCCATTTGCATTTGGAAGCGGCCTAGACAGTGATTTAATATTCCTTGGCTATCTGGCAATACCTATTACAGTCATTTGGATAGTTGGTATAACCAATTCCGTAAATCTCATTGACGGGCTTGATGGATTAGCCGTTGGAGTATCTACAATTTCTGCAACGGTTATGCTTATAATAGCCCTTATGGTGTCATACCCAAATGTGGCAATAATCATGGCAGCTCTAGCAGGTGCATGTATTGGCTTTCTCCCCTATAATTTCAACCCCGCAAAGATTTTCATGGGAGACACAGGTGCTTTGTTGCTCGGTTATCTTCTGGCAACAGTATCAATAATAGGATTATTTAAGTTTTACGCCGTTGTTTCTGTGGCCGCACCACTCCTGATTCTGGCGTTGCCGCTGATCGATACATCTTTTGCATTTTTCCGACGTCTCTTTAAAGGGCAAAATCCTATGTCGCCCGACAGAGGACATTTTCATCATAGACTTATCGACATGGGTTTGAGTCAAAAACAAGCTGTGGCAATACTCTATGCTGTAAGCGGACTGTTAGGTCTTATAGCGGTCATCATTACCACGAACGATAAAATGAGGGCTGTTATCCTCCTTATAGCCGTTATCATAGCCGCAGTTATAGCCTTTTTTGTCTTTAGGGGAACATGGAATAAAAAATGAGTACAAAGAGGATATTGAGTATAACAATTTTTGGTCTGCTTCTTATTGCAACCGCAATAGGGGCTATGTTGTTGACCTCTTCCGTGAGGCGAGAAAGCGCCGCTGTCATGCTCCCCGAAACCCCTCTAATTGCCGAAAGGCCAAGTGGAACGGAGTATGATGCACTTAGCAGAGTTGAGGCTGATCGAGAAACAATTCAGGACATCATCTCAACACTAACAAGACCGGAAATTTATAGCCGCAGTGTAGTTGTTGAAAACTTCTGGGAAGATGGCAGTGCGCGTTTTGATATCTACGTATCTGTAAAAGAACAGGTTACATCTGTGCGAATCATACAACCCGTCGGACCAGCACGAAGAATTATTATAACACCCGACGCTGTACATATTTGGGAGGAAGGCGACAGTAATGCTTACGTTGCTTTACCTGCCGCAGTTGGT
>Ga0209755_10006401_pt1 | contig 13056 bp, 12 predicted proteins | sample TergutCo191P1_FD_187301 | JGI IMG/M metagenome (GOLD analysis project Ga0209755, IMG submission 187301) | Cornitermes sp. P1 segment gut microbial communities from Petit-Saut dam, French Guiana - Co191P1 (SPAdes) (version 2) | ecosystem: Host-associated > Arthropoda: Insects > Digestive system... | reverse complement strand
ACACATCGTCAATTTGCCCCTTGTGAAACGAGTTTGCAAGCTGGGGCAAAGATTCATAATAATCATTAAGTTTTTTTATAAGAGCTGTGTTCTGCTCTTTTTCAGGAAAACCATTTGGCTGAGCGACATTAGCGGCAACTTTCCACGGCCATGAAACGCGTGCGTTTTCACCTTGAAAAACCAACTGCTGCTCCTCACCGTGATGAACAACAGAAGCGGTAACCTGCGCAAGCGCTCCTTTCGCGCATAACCCGTCATCATACTGCAGTATCGCGGCGGAAATATCTTCAACCTCCGCATTGTCATGGGAAGCGTTGCTGATAACGGCGCTCACTTTTTTCGGCAGCCCGAGCATCCAGCACAGCATATCAATGTGATGAACAGCATGGTTCAAAGTACAGCCGCCGCCTTCTTTTTCCCATGTGCCGCGCCACCACAAATCATAATAAGCATGACCTCTCCACCACAGCGATTCAACCTGCGCATGAACAATTTTTCCGATAAGGCGCGTATCTAAAACTTTTTTTAAATTGTAAACAGGATCGCGGAAACGGTTTTGCGCGATAACGGAAAGCATTTTTCCGTTTTTTTCAGCGGCGGCGATCATCGCGTCACATTCTTCAAGAGACGCTGCCATCGGTTTTTCTACTAAGACATTTTTACCTGCGTTAAGAAAATCTACCGCTATTTCCGCGTGGCAAAACGGAGGAGTGCAAATGCTGACAAGATCAATATCGCTCTCACCAAGAATATCCTTGTACGATACGCTTACTTTCGCGCCGATGTTGCGTTCGCTGTTTAATTTTTCAGTTTTTTCAGAATAGATATCAACCAAATGCGTTATTTTACATCTGTCAGGAAATGCGAGGAAAGCTTCAATATGCTGGACAGAAATATTACCCGTACCGACAACCGCGATATTTATCATGACTCCTCCCTTTTAAAAATAAACCGGTTATACCCTATCCTTTAATGAGACATAAGACTGCTGTTTTGTTACAGACTTGTACGCAGGGCGGATAATCTTTCCGTTGTTTACAAGCTCTTCCAACCTGTGAGCGCTCCAGCCTGCGATGCGCGCGACGGCGAAGAGCGGCGTAAAAATCTGTTCGGGCAGGTCGAGCATACTGTAAACAAAGCCTGAATAAAAGTCGATGTTGGCGCTTACGCCTTTGTAAATCTTTCGAACCTTTCCAATTATAAGCGGCGCCAAAGTTTCCACTTTTGAATATAACTTGTATTCCTCACCCCTTCCCTTTTCGTACGCAAGCTGCTCGACAAATTGCCTGAGGATAATTGCGCGGGGATCTGACAGCGAGTAAACGGCGTGTCCCATTCCGTAAATCAAACCGGAGCGGTCGAAAGCTTCCTTGTTTAATAATTTTTCAAGATAGATATTAATTTCGTTATCGTCGTTCCAGTCGGAAATATTTTCCATCATGTCGCGTACCATTTGCACAACTTTAATATTCGCGCCGCCGTGACGCGGACCTTTAAGCGACGCCAGCGAAGCGACCACCGCCGAGTATGTATCGGTATGCGATGATGTTACAACATGATTTGTAAATGTCGAGTTATTACCGCCGCCGTGTTCCGCGTGAAGCACAAGTGCAAGATCTAAAATTTTCGCTTCAAGATCAGAGTAACTTGAATCGGGACGCAGCATATGAAGAATATTCTCCGCGATTGACGCTCCTACCTGCGGCGGGTGAATCATAAGGCTTTCGTTTTCGTGGAAGTGAAGAAAAGACTGATAACCATAAACCGCAAGCAGCGGAAACTGCGCAATCAAATTGATGGATTGCCGCAGAACATTCTCGATGGAAATTTCATCGGGATTATCGTCATAGGCATAGAGGGTAAGCACACTCTTGGAAAGCGAGTTCATCATATCTTTTGAGGGAGCGCTCATGATTGTATCGCGGACAAAATTTTCCGGCAAATTGGTATTCTCTTCCAGAATGTTTGTAAAATCCTCATACTCGGCTTTATTCGGCAGATGCCCAAACAGCAGAAGGAAACAGGCCTCCTCAAAGCCAAAACGCTTCTCATTCAAAAAACCGTTAACAAGTTTCTCGATATTAATACCGCGATAATAAAGTTTTCCTTCGCAGGGAACAAGGTCGTTGTCTTCGATAACATAAGAAATAATCTCAGAAATCTCGGTAAGACCTACAAGAACACCCTTTCCGCTTATATCGCGCAAACCGCGTTTAACTTCGTACTTTGAGTAAAGTTCGTTGTTGATCATCCCCCGCTCAAGCATGAGATCTGAGTATTTTTGAATAAACTGATTTTTTAGTTCGCCATTCATGACTTTATTATATCATATATTGTATAATACCAACAAGGAGACAAAAATGGTTTTCATACTTAAGCCAAACACACCAAAAGAGAAAATTGACAAGTTTATCGCCGAATGGGAGGAAAAGGGCTTTTCTACCATCTACAGCATCGGAACCGAACATACCGCAGTCTGCCTGATTGGAAACACTATTGCGGTTGATCTGGATCATGTGGTCGAAACCAATGACATTATAGATTTTGGAAAACGTATCACAGAGCAATTTAAAGCGGTCAACCGCACCGTCCATGAATACGGCACTGTTGTAAAGGTTGGCAATGTGTCGATAGGCGAAGGTTTTTTTACAGTTATATCGGGCCCGTGTTCTGTTGAAAGCAACGAGCAAATTCTTGAAATTGCGCGAAGCGTAAAAAACAGCGGAGCGAAAATTCTTCGCGGCGGCGCTTTCAAACCAAGAACTTCTCCTTATGCGTTTCAAGGCAAACAGGTTGAGGGGCTGGATATGCTGCGCATGGCGAAAAAAGAAACAGGTCTTCCCATTGTCTCCGAAATTATGAATCAAACTCAAGTAGATTTATTTGAAGATATTGATATCGTGCAAATCGGCGCGAGGAATATGCAAAATTACGATTTATTAAAAGTTGTCGGCAAATTAAAAAAGCCGGTGTTATTGAAACGCGGTCTTGCCAATACAATCGAAGAATTACTGATGAGCGCGGAATACATCGTATCATCGGGCAACAATGAAGTAATTTTGTGCGAGCGCGGCATCCGCACATTTGAGACAATGACGCGTAACACTTTGGATTTATCCGCCGTTGCGGTAATCAAGCAGAAGTCGCATCTTCCCGTCATCGTAGACCCAAGCCACGCCTCAGGTTCAAGAAGCCTTGTGCCGCCGCTTGCGAAAGCCGCGCTTGCCGTAGGCGCAGACGGTCTGATGATAGAAGCGCACAACAATCCCGCGAAAGCGTTATGCGACGGCGCCCAGTCGCTGGACTTGGAACAGTTTGATTTGTTAATGAAAGAGCTTAAAAAGCGCGCAGTAATTGAGGAGAAGATAATTTGAAGATTTTTGCCACGAACGGAACCTACAGTTCCTTCACGAACGCTCACGAACCTTTACTTCATTATCTTATTTTAATTCCCAAGAAATATAAGATAACTAACAAAGATATTTAGGTTAGTATAAAATATCATAGCGTGAGTTCGTGATGGTTAGTGTGGTTCGTGGTTAAATATAGGAGAGTAATTTAATGGTTAAGCCATCTATAGATGAGATAAAATGTTTTACAGAACCAAAACAATACAATGTAATTCCGCTCAGTACAGAAATGTACTCCGATATGGTTACGCCGATTGATGTGCTGCAAAAACTTATGAATGTCAGTAAACATTGTTTTATACTTGAAAGCGCCGAGGATAATAAAACATGGGGCAGGTACACCTTTTTGGGATTTGACCCAAAACTGGAAATCACCTGCATAAACGGCGCAATGACAATCAGTTCGGCGGATGCCAAAACATTTGAAACAAGCAATCCCAATGAGCATATACAAAATATTCTTGATCAGCATAAAAGCGTTAAATTTGATTACCTTCCTCCATTCACCGGAGGGCTTGTCGGCTACTTCGCCTACGATTACGCCAAATATTGTGAGCCGACTCTAAAATTGAACGCTAATGATGAAGAACGATTTAACGATGTTGATTTAATGCTCTTTGACAAAGTTGTAGCGTTTGATAACTACAAACAAAAAATTGTTTTAATCGTAAATATAAAAACTGATAATCTTGAAGAAGAGTACGAAAGAGGAAAAACTCAGCTTGAAAATTTAAAAAACCTTATCAAAACAGGAAACCGCGCACAAACTCCCAAGGCAAACATAAAATCGGATTTTAAAGCCTTGTTTACACAAGATGAATACTGCCAAATGGTAACAAGAGCGAAAGACCACATTAAAGAGGGGGACATTTTTCAGGTTGTGTTATCAAATCGATATGAAGCGGATTTTGAAGGCAGCATTTTTGACACATACCGCGTGCTGCGGACGATTAACCCTTCGCCATATATGTTTTACTTCAGCGGAAGCAATCTTGAAATCGCAGGCGCATCGCCTGAAACCCTGGTAAAATTACATAACGGCAAATTATTCACCTACCCGTTAGCAGGAACCCGAAGACGCGGCGAAACCGACGAAGAAGACATCGCTCTTGAAACAGAGCTTCTCGCCGATGAAAAAGAGCTTGCCGAACACAACATGCTTGTAGACCTCGGCAGAAATGACTTAGGAAAAATCAGCAAGTTTGGAACTGTAAAAGTAGAAAATTATATGTCCATTCTTAGATTTTCACACGTTATGCACATTGGCTCTACAGTCAACGGAGAAATTTGCGCCGATAAAACCGGATTGGACGCGATAAACGCTGTGCTTCCCGCAGGCACACTTTCAGGTGCGCCGAAAATCCGCGCAATGCAGATTATTAACGAACAGGAAAAAAACAAACGCGGTATTTACGGCGGCGCGATAGGTTACCTCGATTTTACAGGCAACATGGACACCTGCATCGCAATCAGAATTGTTTACAAACGCAACACCAAAGTTTTTGTCAGAAGCGGCGCAGGCATTGTCGCGGACAGCAACCCCGAATCGGAATATCAGGAATGTGTAAACAAATGCGCCGCCGTGATGAGCGCGTTAAAAATGTCGTCAGGAGGCATCGAATGATCCTCTTAATCGACAATTACGACAGTTTTTCTTATAATCTTTACCAGCTTATCGGCTCCATAAATCCAAATATAAAAGTTGTGCGTAACGATGCGCTCAGCGTGGACGAAATAAAAAAACTTGCTCCTGAGCATATTTTTATCTCTCCAGGTCCCGGTAAACCTTCGGACGCGGGCATTTGCATTGAATTAATAAAACAAGTTTGTACATCTATACCGATTTTTGGAATCTGTCTTGGACATCAGGCAATTTTTGAAGCGTTCGGCGGTACGGTGTCGTACGCAAGTAAGTTGATGCATGGTAAATCATCACAGGTGACGATAGACAGAGAAACGGCAATGTTTAAAGGTATGCCGGAAGTAATAAAAGCTGCGAGGTATCATTCGCTTGCGGGGATTAAATCTACATTGCCGGATGTTTTAAAAATTACTGCATGGACACAGGATGATGAAATTATGGCGGTTTGTCACAAGGAGTATCCGGTTTATGGGGTGCAGTTTCATCCTGAGTCGATACTTACGTCTGATGGGGAGATTATCATTAAGAATTTTTTAACCACGAATAGAACCTGCGGTTCTTACACGAACCATCACGAACCTGAGCTATGATTTCATTATTTAATTTCCAAGAAATACTAAATATTCTTATGAAAGCTTCAGCATCTGTTGGTGTTCCGGTTCATGAGTGGGCGCGGATACCAACTAGCGCTTTAATCTTTTCACCGGCATTGATTGATTATTGTAAGACGAATGTTTGCGGGTGTTATAATAAATCGTGGACTTGTCCGCCTGTTTGCGCTTCAATTGATGAACAACAGAAGAAAATTCTTTCCGTTCAGAATGCTTTAGTGTTCACTACCAAGCATGATTTAGAAGATTCGTTTGATTATGAAGGGATGACAAAAGGCAGGGAGCGGCATGCTCTGCTTACCGCAGAAATAAAAAAAATGTTAGGTGACGTTCCTGTTTACGGCGCGGGACAGTGTCCTGTTTGCGATAAGTGCGCGTTTCCAGAACCGTGTTTATTTCCTGAAAAGCAAATTGGCTCGATTGAAGCGGCGGGGATTGATGTTACCGAACTGAGCAAGGCGGCGGGTATGGCGTATAACAATGGTGAAAATACGGTTACATTTTTTACGATGGTGTTGGGTTAGGAAAAAGATTTTTACAATGAACCACACTGACAGAACTTGTTAGGAGCTGTACATTTATATTTTCTATACATATCTTAAGCATCTTCAAACTTCATATAAGTATATTGGTTACGTCCATTTTGCTTCGACATATACAATGTCTTGTCTGCAATTTTTATACAATCAACTGCATTTAAATTATTTTGCAAATTGATCGTTGTAACCCCGATTGAAATAGTTACAAAATTTGCCGCATCGCTTTTCTCATGAAGAATGTGAAGTTTCCGTACGCTTTCAAGCAGCTTATCTGCAACGGCTCTTGCGCCAATTTCATCTGTATGCGGCAGAACGGCTGCGAATTCTTCGCCTCCGTACCTGGCGACAAAATCGCCTTCTCTTGATATAACTCCTGAAAGAGCCGCCGCGATGATTTTTAAACAGTTATCGCCTTCACTGTGACCGTATGCGTCATTATATTTCTTGAAAAAATCAACATCAAGAAGCATAAGGGTGAGAATATCATCAGAGCGTGATGATGATTCTATAATACGCTCAAGGTTTTCATCAAAATAACGTCTGTTATATATCTTCGTCAAACCATCATAATAAATTTCCTTTGCTTTTTTCTCCAGATTTTTTATATCCCGCAGGTCCTTTGTGTAACCTATTATAACATCTTCTCCCTTAAAATTCACCTTTACAAGCGTGATTTCGGCAGGCATTGGCACCCCGTCAGGAGACTGATGCATTATTTCAAAAGTATTGTTGTTTTCCTCGATTGCTTTTAAAAATAAATCCCAAATATACTCCCGAGTAAGCTGCCCGTTAGGCTGATATTCCGGCAAACATTCCTTATCCCATTTAATGATACACTCCTGTTTGCTTGCGTATCCGTAAAGTTTTACAGCAGCTTTGTTACAGTCGATTGTATTAAAATCTGTGTTCATGATCTGACACGAAAGAGGGGATGCATCCAACATTAATTTTATACGCTCTTCCGCTTCAAACAGGTCTTTACTCTTTTTTTGTGTCACAGCGGCAACCAAAAAACTTACGCATAACGTCATAAACACAAACAGCCATGTTTCACCATATTCATACCACGAACGCCTGAAATACACCCGGTAATTCCATTCAGCGTTTTTAATAATCAGATGTTTTTCTATAAAAGGCATATTGTTTTTACCTGTTAAGTAACTACTGATGATAATTTGTCTTTCGCCGTTGTCAGGGTTTATTCTCCATATTTCATAATCAAATCCTTGCGAGCTAATTTCTTGAAGTCTCGCACCGTCCATGACTTGCGGGTACCTCAGCGTTACGGATACCAAGCCCCAAAAGCGCTCGCTTCCGTCTGTTTCATGAGTGAATATTGGAAGTCTTCCCACAATGACTTGTCCTCCCTGAACAGCATTAAAAGGACCTCCGATTACAAGCTCCCCGGTTTCTCTCGCTTGAATAGCTTCTCTGTTCCCCGCTCCTTCGCTGAAAAAATTTAGACCAATAACAGCTTCATTGCCTTTTAGCGGATAAACCCGAGTTACGATTCCGTTTGGCGCAACAAGAATATTCAAAATTGCCGGATCATCGACAATCATGGCGGCTGCTCCTTCAAAAACTTCATGTTCATAATTTCTCAGCGCGATAACAGAAACAGCCTGGGTTTTATGCATAAATTCCAGTAATGTCTCACCGATCCTGCTGCTTTTTTCTGTAATCAAATTTTCCATTATTAGCTTTTCAGCGTTTATCTTTCCATTTACAACCATGACACCCGCGAAAGTACAAAGAATTAGACTAACTGAGAATGATAGAATAGTGTTTCCAAATAATTTTTTTTTGTCCATTTTAATATGCATGACTTCCCCCGTGATTAAGATGTAGTATACTTGTTTTCACTAAAAATGTGAATATTGTTTTGCTTATATTTCCAAAAAAAAGTAAAAATCACTATTTGTGAGAACTGATAGTTGGGGCTGATTGTAGAACTTTTCAAATCAAATGTCTCCTGCCGTAAATGTGATGGAGACAAACCCGCATAAAAACGAATACCACGACTTTTGGTTTACGTAACACGAACCACCCAAACAGAGCGGCGTAACAGTTATTGTTTGTTAGGCGACATTAGAGCGTATGTATTTTCTAATATAAAAAACCGACATATATAATTATACGATTGTGAAAATGGGCTTTGAATTGATCTTAAAGAGACTTATTGAAAATACCTTTTTTAATATTATTCATAGTCTGTTCAATATTCTGAATAACTTCTTTTTCTATTCTGTTGAGCATTATATTGTCATAATAAATACTATTATCTGACAAAAAAAATGCAAAAATTGGAATATCTAGATTTACAGCTAATTTATCTATTAAATTAGCAGAAGCAAAAACTATTCCCCTCTCAATTTCGCTCAAATGCTTTACAGTTATTTCTACATTTTCTGATAGTTGCTCCTGCGATAATTTCCTTTCTTTTCGGAAATGTTTTAAATTTTTCCCAAAAACACCCTTCACATTCATATTTATTAGCTTAAAGTAACATTATGTAATAGAACAATAACGTATTTGGGTTTCTTTTTAATATATTATGATGTATATTCAACGTATTACGTTTATTTTATATTGACTTATAACCCTATTTAGTTTAATATAGCAAATAATTGCACATTTTAAGTGCAATATTCTGTAACAGGGTATTCCGGTAATGATACTGTCATGGGCGTTGTTGCGATATACGATACACCAACAGTAGAGATGGGATCTGAGCCATTAGCTATGATAGATTTTGAATCAATTACTTTTACAAATGGAAACGTAACAATATCTGCAGAAGCCGGAGAAATTTTCGAAGATTAGAAAATTGTAAAAAATGCCTTACTTTTCAGTAAGGCATTTTTCAGTTACTGTTGGTTATTCGAAGTATGGACATACATTAATTTTTATTAATTATTATGCCCATGCCCCTGATTAGACGATGTTTCTTTTTCTTTTGGAAACACATTTCCATGACCATGACCGTCGTCCCATTCTCTTGGTATATGCAATGAATTATTAATAATTCTGCCAACTTCTACATTACCGTTTACATTAAATGAAACAATTATATTGTTACTATCTGTTGTCTTTGTAAATGTTCCGCTTTTTCTAACACCATGAGCCAAAGATGCAGTAAAGCTACCATCTGCTGATAATTGAACTGTTTGCCCATGATAACTAAAAATCTCGTTTTTAGATTTTTCATTTCTAGTACAAGCAATCATTAAGAAAATTGCCAAACTAATTATTAAGGCGTAAGCACATAATAATCCGACTTTATTTTTCATTGAGTTTGTTTTAAACATATAAATTCTCCTGTTAAATTTAAATAAAATATTTTGAGAAAATATATTTCATGTGTTAAAACGGACTTTTTGTTCTGTTAAAAAGAAGGCTGATTTTATATTTAGTTCCATAATTGGTTCTATAAACTGTAATTGTGGTTTAGGATATATAGAAAAATACACTGATATTTTATCAGTATTGGTGATATTTTTATAGAAATTTATAAGCAAACAATCAAAACAGTTATTATTAATACAATCATGTTCATATAAAACAATGTCCCTGGAAGAAACTACTGTAAAAGCGATACAAATTGCAATAACAAAATATAATATTTGCCTTTTAAAAACCATAATAACTTTTTAACATATTTAATTATTTTAGTCAAGATGTATAATCTTTAAAAAACCTAATTTAAAGTCATTTTATAATCCTGCCTATATTTCGTCTAACTTATTTAAATAACTGACATTCCCGCAGTAGTTACTGTTGGTTATGTGCAGTACTTAGCCGTAAAATATTATTTTTTTAAGTATTTTTTTCTACATATTTCATATTAAATTCATTAATAAAATCTCTAAAATACTTTTCTTGATTATTTAATTCCATTCTATAATAAAAATGTTTAATAATAAATTCATTAATATTAAATACCTCTTTTATTTCTAATTTATTTAATTCGGCTTTTAATTCCTTAAATGAGTTTATATAATACCATAAACAACCATATTCATCCAGACAAATGTATTCATTTGTTAATGAATTTTTTATTAAAAACTCATTATAACCGTCATGAAATATAAAATGATTGTACTTATCCATTGCATTTAATAATTTATCTTTTGATATTTCTCCGTAATATCTTTCCCATATATCCTTTTTATTTTCATTTTGCTTTTCATAACTTGTGATTTTTAACAATATTTTAAAATTTTCATTACTTACAACAAAACTTTTTATTAAATTTTCTAATATTTTTTTATCATTTAATTGAACAATTAATCTATTAAATTCATGAGAATTTTCTAAAAAATAGATGTTTTTCTTTTCGATTTCTGGTGAATACGATTTAAACTGGTCTTCCATTAAAATCTCCACAGAGTTTTATTATATTAAACTGTGTTTATATTATTTCATCAATTCTTCCTGCTCATCTCCGCTCTTCTCTCTCTTACAAGCGCAAGCCTTTTTTCCAGCTCGTCAGCTTTATCGCTGCCAATCAGTTCTTTTAAATCGTCAAGGCTTTTTTCAAATTGGTTAATTCGTTCAAGAAGAGCGCCGCGGTTCTCCATAAAAAGTTCGGTCCACATGGGGGCATTGAGCATGGCGATGCGGGTTAAATCTTCAAAACTGCCGCCGCCAAAACGTGTGATTTCCGTGTCGCTTTCACAGTCGATAAGAGCGGCAGCTATCACATGGCAGAGCTGGCTTGTAAAGGCGATTTTTCGATCATGCTCCTGAGGGGTTACTTCTGTGATACGAGAAAAACCCATTTTATAAATCAAGGATTTTAAAAATTCAAGATTGTCCGGTTTGTTACACGAAACGGGTGTAAGGATATAATTTTTTCCATTAAAATTACAAAGACCATAATTATTAAAACCGCTTTTTTCAGCGCCTGCCATCGGGTGTCCGGGAATAAAGTCTATATTATCATCTTTTTTGCTTTCGCAGAATCTTTCGGCAGTTAAGGCAATGCTCTCTTTTGTTCCGGCGATATCCGTAATAAGACAGCCGCTTTTAAAAGAATCTTTCCATTGTTCAAGAAAACGAAGTATCGACGAAGGGTTCAGGCAGAGAAAAACAATGTCGCATAACACAAGCATTTCCCCGGCGTTGGAAGGGTTAAAACCTTTGCCGATAAGCCCTTCCTTCAGCGCGGCTTCCAGAGTATCGCCGCTTCTATTGCAGGCAACTATCCGTTCCTGCGCAATGCCGCATTGCGATCGAAGAGCTTTCGCGATCGCGCCGCCCATCAATCCAAGTCCGACAACACCGACTGTACATTCTTCAATTTGACGCAATTATATTACCTTTCCCTCAATCTCGGCGTATTTGCGAAGGGTGTTCATAAGATTATTAAACTGCTCGGGCATAAGCGATTGTTCGCCGTCGCAGAGAGCGTGCTCGGGGTCATTGTGAACTTCAACGATAATACCGTCGGCTCCTGCGGCGATAGCGGCTTTCGACATCGCCGGAACCATCCACGAAAGACCTGTCGCGTGGCTTGGATCTACAATTACAGGCAGATGCGTTTTTTTCTTGAGAGCGGGAATTATCGCCAAATCCAAAATGTTACGCGTAAAGTTATCGAAGCCGCGGATTCCGCGCTCGCATAAAACTATCTGAGTGTTTCCGCCTGCCATTACATATTCAGCAGCCATTAAAAGCTCTGTCATTGTAGAAGCCATTCCGCGTTTTAAAAGAACAGGCTTTTTAGATTTTCCCAATTCTTTTAAAAGATTAAAGTTCTGCATATTTCTTGCACCAACTTGAATCATGTCAACATCTTCAAATAATTCAAGCTGGCTTATTTCCATTAACTCGGTAACAATCGGAAGTCCGGTCGCTTTTTTCGCTTCAACTAAAAGATCGATGCCCTCGCAGCCCATTCCCTGAAAACTGTAAGGGCTGGTTCGCGGTTTAAAAGCGCCGCCGCGAAGAAATGCAGCGCCGGATTTTTTTACCGACTCTGCGACTGCGACAAGCTGCTCACGGCTTTCCACTGAGCAAGGTCCCGCGATTACAGCAAAAGAATTACCGCCGATTTTTGCGATTTTTTTATCACTTTGAAATTCCAGAATGGTGTCCAAAGGATGAAACGCACGGTTCGCTCTCTTGTACGGTTCCTGTACGCGAATAACTCTTTCTACAAGACGATTGGCTCTTAACGCTTCATCGTTTACAACTGTAGTATCGCCGACAAGCCCAAGCACAACTTGCGAAGACCCCTGAGAAGCGTCAACCTTGACTCCTAAAATTTCAAGGTCGGTTGTTAATTTTTTTATATCTTCCGTGCTGACACCGGGTTTTAAAGCTATTATCATTGTTGTCTCCTGATGGCATTATATCAAATTGATAATAAAGATACAGCCTAAAACTCTGGATTTATAATAGAAAATAGTTTATCCTATAGCTAGTCATCGTTAAATAACGAATGTTATCAAGGAGCGGAAAATGTCAGATTATAGCGAAATTTTCAATGAAATATCGGGACTTCTTCAAAAAGGAAAGGCGAAGGATATTGTTCCTGCGGTGCAAAAAGCGCTCGACGCCGGAGCCGAGCCTGCGGACATTCTGCAAAACGCCCTGATGGACGGGATGAATATTATTGGCGGCAAATTTAAACGCAACGAAGTTTTTGTTCCCGAGGTTTTGATCGCGGCGCGCGCAATGAACAAGGCGACAGAAGCGCTCAAACCAGCTCTTGCAAAAGCGGGTGTTCAGCCGGTGGGCAAGGCGATAATTTGCACAGTGAAAGGCGACCAGCACGATATTGGAAAAAATCTTGTAAAGATGATGATCGAAGGCAAGGGTATCGAAGTTGAAGATCTCGGCGTGGACTG
>Ga0209755_10006400_pt1 | contig 13060 bp, 8 predicted proteins | sample TergutCo191P1_FD_187301 | JGI IMG/M metagenome (GOLD analysis project Ga0209755, IMG submission 187301) | Cornitermes sp. P1 segment gut microbial communities from Petit-Saut dam, French Guiana - Co191P1 (SPAdes) (version 2) | ecosystem: Host-associated > Arthropoda: Insects > Digestive system >... | reverse complement strand
ATGTGTATTTCTTAGATGATCTTATTGAAGTTCATGGTTGGTTCAAAGATATTCCTCGCTACATGCACATGTTACAACATGTGTACCGCAGTAAGAACTTTACAAAACCTAACCAGTATGTGAAGTGTTTCCATAATCCAGAGAGAGCCCTGACATTACACAATCACTTCCCATTGGCCTGTCTAGGTGGATCCTGTTCTTCATACTCCATTGAAACAACAGATGCGCAGTTGCAACATTATCGTGCTGACTGTGTTCGAACATTGAAGAAATCCTGCGTAGAATTCCGCCAGAACAGTGTCGTAGATACAACTATTTGGAAGTTTAAAGAAAATCTAATTACACGGACCACTGACACTCTGAAGAAACTTGGTTTTTTTGGTTCACGTGATGTTAGGGCTCATATAAAATCCGAAAAAGTGACATGACTTTAGGAGAAACTGAAACAATTAAAATGAAATTATTTGGTGAAGCAAATTAAGTGAAATTATTTGGAAGTATTTAACTATAAGAAAATCACATTGATAATTATAAAATGTTAGTATAATCTGTCAAACATCAATAATGGTCTTCCAGATAAAATTCTATTCTTTATGTAAAGGGAGATCAAAACAGAATTGAAATAATGTGTGTCAGAAATATAAAAGTTGATGTTACCAGTGAAAACACTTCCACGTTCAATTCTCTGTTTGTAGGTTGGTCTGATAAATATTATGGCCTTCATATTTTTGTACAATATTTGTTCTCATTCATATAATGGGTATGAGATGTTAGGACTGAACTCTATGTGAACTTGTTGAAGGAAATGGAAAGATAACTTACTTGGCTCAGAATATTTAGAGTTTGTTCAAGTTCACTAACAAAGGCATCATTAAACCTGAAATTCGAGCACTGATATTTTCTTGCTATATTATGAATAGAGGGACATTAGTGATTTCTCAAATTTTCACACTTCATGTTATATTTGTTTAGATTTGGCCCTGCTGCTAAGTAATAATTAATTATAATGATGACATTCTCTCTTATTTTACAACTTTTGATAATAATATCACAAAGAAGTGTGCAGTAAATTACATTAGATTAATAGGTAATATAAAGATTTTGAATGTGGACAAAATATGATGGTTGTTTGCTGGTTAATGTACTGTTGCTCAAACATAATCTCTCAGACATAAACAACTACACTACTGACGCATTCATGATAGTTGAATTGAAAATACTTCATCTGTCAGTTTGTAGTTATAATTTGCTTGAAAATATACGTTTCTGGATTGGCAGTCTATAAGCAAGTATTTGTATAAGGCTATTACAGTAAGTTAAATTGTGGAAAGGTTGCATAGAAGCTATTTGTATGTTACCAATCTGTCTGTTCATTGAAACAATGAAACAGAAAGTAATGTGCATATAAGAAGTGCTCACTAAAACTACCATACTGAAAATCTTGATGTCTATTCTCTTTTGCTTTGCACAGAACTGACTTGAGACAAAGGAAAGGGCACTGATATAAGTGATAAAGAGTTTGGAAAAAATATAAATCCTCAATATCATTTGAGGAGAGAAAAATGTTTCAAATAGCTAAATTACAACACAAAAAGAAGTTAACTACAGAAACCATACTGCATGTGTATATTATATCCCTCCTGGTAAGTCTGGGTAATTTGCATGTAAAACAGTGGTCCTCATATGTTAGATGCAAGTGGGCCACAATGAATTATGTGTGCTATGAAAGTTGAACTTTTGCATTAGAACAGCTTCTAAGAATCAGGCACAAAATATCCTCACAACACAACATTTCATTACAATGTGACAGGAATATTAAAAATTCTCTCTTAAATGTCTACTGCTGGCTCCTGGACTAGGGAAACAATACAAGCTACCAATATTTTCCTATCTAGTTCTTAGTATCTAAAACCATTAAAATTGAACAGAGCAATATTAACAGTGATGGTACACGGGTCCATTCTTTCTCTAAAAGTCTGCATCATTTTGACACAAAAGTTTCTTGCCAATGGAATTTAGTTAGAAAAGGAAATACTCTAGATAAATACGTGTAATATTTATATTTTCTGCAGGGTCCAGTCATGTAATTTTGTTATGAAAAGCTAATAACTTTCTTCTAAACCCAGAGAAATAGTACTGCGTATGTACTGCAGCAAATTATTTTATAAAATATATTTTTATATTTCATGTCACACTACTTAATGTTATGTATGTACTTGACATATAACTTGTTTGCACATTCCATAAGCAAAATGTCTCTATAAATTTCATTAACATTAACAACTTACCTTCTTCTCTACCCATCTTTTGTCATAACTTATTCTTATCTACCTATGATTTGGTGATATAAATTTTGTGCTATTATAGTAGCATCTGTTGCAGATGATGGAAGATGCCTAGACTTGGGCTGTGTACTGTGAGCTGTCTCTGGATTAGCATTAGGTAATGGACATCTGCAAGATGTTCTATGAATACTGGTACTCACTGATAGTGCAAAGGATGAGAGTCAGCTATATTTTTGAGACAGGAAATTTTGTTGTCTAATTATAAAAATGTGTTCCTTCAAAATTTAAAGTACACCAAAAAGACAGAAGCTCCATGTCTGAAACTGGTGTTTGCATGGTTTAGCATGTTCCCTACTGAAATGTCAATAGGATGGCATTTCTTAAAGAGCCAATAGCCTTGACAGTCCATCATCAAACTCTTTAGCATCTGACATAACATATAATGCTTCATGAATAACAGATTACAGTGGTTTAACAAATAGAAACACATAACTTGTTTCTTCTGTATGTGTGATGTTTGCACTCCTTTGTAAAATAATGTACTGTGTTCATACGATATTTGTAAGAATAAATATAAGAGAAATCACTAAACCAAGAGCATCTGCAGTTTGTTCAAAGCAGGAAGAGTTTCAATGTATCTTATTTCTAATGGGGGGGATTTTAATTATTATATTTGACACTTCTATTGCCTGTTGTCAGAACAATTTCAAACCCACATTATATTTTATTTTCATGTAACTGAATATCATCTTAGTACACAAAACACTTAGGAGTATTTACTGATTGATAGTAATTATTTGGTTAGATCACAAATATACAGCTAATAAATAAATAAGAGAAGTCATAAATTCACCTAAATTTTCGAAGTGCATATTAAGATACTGGCAGATATACAGAAAAGTCAGGCCTATTTTGTGGTTATCCACTAAACATTGAATGATTCTGGGTTTCAAGTAACTACTACTGCCCAGAACAGAGGTCTTTTAAATTTGCCTGACCCTTAAGTGCACTGACTAATGTACAGTGCCCCAAGTCCCTCAGTATGTCAAAACTCAAAGGTTTGTGCACTGCAGTGAAGTTGGAACTGGAGGATTAAACCTGTCTCTGATTGCAAAGCTTCCCAACTGTTTATGCTCTTTATAGATACCTTATCTTTAGCCAACAATGGTAAACATATTTTTACATAAAGATGGTGTATAATTGTATAGAGACAGTCAGAGAATCAAATATACAATTGAAGAACAGAAAACCCAAGGTACAACCTGTAGCAATGTCAGGTCTTCCTGATATGCACACTCAGTTGTCCTTGGCTTTGAGGGTTGGGGTTTGTGACAGCACTGTCAACATTTTCATCTCCTGTAATTATAAAAGTTCATACTGCACACAAAAAAAATTCTGTTTATCATCACCACTGTTGCCGCCACCACCACCACCACCACCACCACCACCACCATCATAATCATCAGAATAAGTTCCTCAATTGTAGATGCTTATTTTGTGAGTTCTGCAGTTTCTCTTTTTACATAAAATTTTATGGTTTAACAAAATCTTATGAATTATGCCTCAAGAGAATGCCATAAGATTTTTTTATGCAATTACAGTTTAAGGTATGAATAATACAATTATAATGACCCCATCAGCACAAAGAATGAAGTCAATTAAATAATTTTCCTTAAATACCTGTTTTTAATTTCTTCCAACTATGTCCCATACAAAAACAAATAACATTTTCCCTTCACAAAAGATGCTTATGGTGCATCGTCATTGACGAAAAAGGAAATAAACCTGTGATGATACTGTTTCAGCTGATATGTCAGTAACAGACACTGTGCCCTGTATTGAATATTACACTAAACTGATAGGCATATTTCAGATTTTAGAAAGTACTAAGAGAATAATAACTATGACCTCATTCATTTGATTCTCTCACCCACCTCTTTAAAAACATTTAGGTCTGATAATACTCGAGTAAGTGTTATAAAAACTGGGAATTATTCTGTATATGCTTATTTCTTTTGTGGCTATTCAGAACTATTTTGAACATTCTGTCATTTGTTCTACAGAACTCTTCCAACAAAATCCAAATTTATTAATATGTTATAAAACCTCTATCTTTCTTCAACTGGATAGGTGCATGGAAATTTGTCCCAGTGCCACTTTGTCCATCCAAAATCCCACTTTCTCAGTGGATGAAACCCAGGTCTCCAAACCCCACAATTTAACTCAATGCTGAAAATTCTGAGGAGCTTCTACCAATCTTACCACTATCACTACAGATGCTAACTTTTTTTTGTCACAACTCTGTGGTTAAAATTGTAAGAATTTCCTGCCTATGATTCACAGACTGTGTCAGGAAACCTAAGAAATTTGAATACCACAGTTTTAGTTAAACACATCCAATTACAAACATGCATTTTACAGATATGTCGATAATTTTTAAAAATAAATATCAAGAATAAACATCGTTTATTTTACTAACCTAAAATGCAAAAGGGTTGAAGAATATCCTGTCATTAATTTTATGAAACATTTGGCTGGGTGTGAAACTAAAAGTCTGCATATAGTACGTGTAAATTTTAATTACCTTCTACAAATCTGTGCTCTCTATGTCTGCTTATGAAGTACGCAGACTTGCATGATTTCAGGCTTCTGCCACAGTGTAAATGAGATCTTTGCTCTTCTCGGATGTAACACAGCATAGATTGGTAGTTAGTCACCGACCCTTCTGGACAGCCAATTAGGTCCCATCTCCATGGGCCAAACAGTACTCAAAGATCTCTTAACTATGGAAACTTGCTCAATAAGCATTAAACTCAGGTACACTAAATGAGAATAAATGACTCATTCATTTCACTGCAAGTAATAAAGCAACACTAAAAGTTAAAAAAACCATCTGTTAACTCAACAATTGTAGGAAGACAACTGAAGCAAAAGTTTGTGAAATGCAGCCAAATTTTTTCTTTGCACATTTGAATGATCTGGTTATTTCCTGTTAATACGTTAGCTACCTAAAAATTAGTACAGCACACCTTTGCTGTTCTTGGTGGTTACATTCTTGAAAAACTTAAAGGTAAATTTAAAGTTGCCCAGTCCACACTATAAAGACACATAAAGGGACCAGAAATACTGTTCTTTCATTTTTAACTTTGGCACAAAATGGACTTTAAGTCATCAACTTTTTGAGCACAGGATGCTCAGGAGAACATTTGGACCAAAGACTGAAGAAGGGACAGGAGTATAAACAAAACTGCATGATGAACAACTTAATAATTTGTATGCCTTGCTACTTACTATTAGAATATTAAACAAAGAAGATGAAATATGTGTGGCATGTATTACAAACAGTAGAACATAATTCATGTAGGGTTTCAGCCAGAAAACCTTAATGAAAGAAATCACCTGGAAGAGCTAGGCATAGATTGGTGGGAAATAATAAAAAGGATCATTCTTGTAGAATAGTGTCCGTGGCAGGTTATTATGATCACAGTAGTGAATCACCATGTTCCATAAGATTAAGAGTATTGCTTGTGTAGCTGATTAACTAGTAGCTTCTGAAGAGGTGCTTTGCCTATGAAACGAATTACGTTGGGCACTGGGGGTGTAGGACACTTAAGTGACCCAATTTACGAACTAAACCATTGAAGGCTCTTGTGAATTTTGAATATTTCACCGACTGTAAGGGATAGTACACACTTGCAAACATAGTTGGCAAACTCTGGCAAAAACTGTTTACAAACAGTGTGCACACCACATTCGCAGACCATCAGCAGAGTCAACAAATATTCTTTCATGTCCACATAGCCCACTAATCAACCATTTTCAAGCATCATGTCGTACTGTGAAAGTGGGACTGGAATTTGTGTTGTTGATGTATTTCTCTTAATGAAAGGCACCAACATAGAAATTGGATACGTTGGTGGTCTAGATACTTTATCAGTGAAGTAACATAGAATGGAGAAAATCTTTTGGCATATATGAAGCTAGAAGATGGAGCTGTCTTCAGAATTTTGTCAGAATGACACCTTCTGATTTTGAAATGTTGTGACAGATAATTGACTGTAAAACAGCACAAACAAAAACACAGTATCGATCGGCAATACCTCCGTGCATTCAGTTAGCTGTCATGCTTAGATATTCAGCTAGTGGTGAGTCTTTTACTAATCTTATGTACACATTTAAGATCTCCAAACAGTCCACAGTTGCAATTATTCCAGAAGTGTGTGAAGCTCTCATTGATGCACTAGGAACTTACGTTAATGTAAGTGACTGCAATCAGTTTTATTCTATGTGTTGTACTTTGTGAGATCCAGTAACAGAATTTGTTAAGCTGACACTAGTACAGTATGAAAATAAAGTAATCTCTGGCATAAAACATGCTACTTAACAAATACATTTGCAAAATCACACATATAGTCAATAGCTAGAAACTGTGCAGACTCAGAATGTTGAATTACACGCAACTGGTTAGAGGAGAGGCTATGTACAAATGGTGAAGAATTTTATGAAGATGTACAATTGTGGTAATCAGGCGCAACTGTGACAAGGGAATGAGAACATGCAGAATATGTGCCAAAGGCTCGTGAAGAGGCTGTATGCACCCATTATCAGCTTAAATAATATTCACCAATGTTGTACTGTGGTATTGAAATTTCAGTGCTACTTCTGTCACAGTTCTGTAGTTTGTTTCCTCTGTGTTCCTCGTACAATGAAAGTCATCACATTTTGAAACTGTTTCGGTCATACTTTTTGTACATTTTAATGTCTCTTACATGTGGTGTCTTCACTATCAGGTTCACAGTGCTCTTTTTCCTTCTCGTTCTACAGGAGAGTTTGTTTTAAAGATTCCTTCCATTTCGCTGTCTAATTGTGACTGTGTACTGCCTTCCTGTAGAACAATCCAGTATCAGTCTTTCATTATCTAATAAATATATCATATACTATATCCTATTTTTGCATTTAAAATGCCTCAATCCAGAGAAGAATGGGCTTAAATAATGCATGGATTTGCTAGCAAGTGGAACTGTCCTCAATCTGTAGGCACCTTGGATAGCAAATATGTACAGATATTAGAACTGGAGAACAATTGTAGTATGTACTATATCTACAACTGGACATTCAATATATTACTGTTTGCTCTTGTAGTAAATGCACATTATAATGCGATTTAAGCAAATGTGGATTGTCAAGGCCGCCATTTCTGATGGTGATGTTTACAAACAAACACACTTTTCTAAAAGAACAAAAAAACCACCAGCTGAGCACTTTAACCAGAAGAACAGTGGCAGTTCCATTTGTATTCGTGGCCAATGATGCATTTGCCTTGTCAGTGACCATTATTAAACCTTATGCTGGACACAACTCTGGAAGCTGTGAGAATTTTTAATTACAGATTAGAGGACATGCATAATTGTTGAAAATGTGTTTGGCATCCTATCAGGTAACTTCAGGGGTTTTTTTCAAAACCAGTTGCCCTGCATCCCAACAAAATGGAAACAGTTGTTTTAACATGTATCTACGTACATAATTTCCCACGTCGGAATACTACCTCCAGAAATTTCTATTCGCCGCCTGGTATGTGTATTTGGAAGACATGTACAATCACAGTCATTCCTAGATCTTGGAAATCAGAAACTGAAGATAAACACGGTTTCCTAAGTTTGCAGAATGTACCAAAAAGCTCACTGAATGTAGCAAAAAGTATTAGAAACGGGTTTCGAGAGTATTTTATTTCAACTGAAGGGTGGGTTTCTAGGCAATACATGTACATAAAGCTTCTCATCCACTTTGTTGATTAAAACTACAAACATGCAAAGAGTAATAGAGTATTTAAATCTTACCTCTGCAATATGCGAACTGCAACTGCCTCTCGACCCGTGTCCCTGAAAATGAAACAGAAACAATAACTTTACATACCCAAACCAGAAACCTTCTTTGGAGAATTCCCGCTTCTCTGTCAGTCCACCAGTTCCTTGTGTTTTCTGTGGAACTACGTTTTCAACGCCTGTATTTTCTTCTCCACCTCAGTTTTTAGCCAAAGTATCAAAATGCATCATTTTTTGTTACGGCTTCTGTACTGTGCTGTTTGGACATCCCACCAACAGGGCGGCGAATGTAAATTTTCAATAAGGGTCAAAGTGTTCTCGCTTGTCCACATTCTGTGTATTTGTCTCGTCTTTAGCGCACGATGGACGGATGACGTATTTGCGAACTGCATCTTGTTTTCAATTTACGACGGGGGACGTGTCTGAACATACCGCTAACGGTCTGCAATTGAAACGCAACTTGTTTGCCAACCGCTCACATGCATTCATATTTGACAAATGTTATTTGTCCATGCACTGTTTGTCAAAAACGTTGGCAAGTGTGTACTTCTACGAACAGATGGCACTGAGGGCAACTCTTGTCCATTTACCAACGAGAAATTGATACCGAGTTCAGTTCAAGGTTATGTTCAGGAGTTTTGCGATATGTATTAATGCCATGTGCTTGTCGTTGTTCGCTTTTATGAAAGAAAAGAGTTGAAATTCACAACAAAGTGTTCAAAATGAAGTCTGCTGTAGCAATTATCATGGTGTTTGTTGGCTGTTGCAGCAATGTGGTGTTCCTTGAATTATTGGTGAAGTAAGTGTGCAATTCCTGATACGTACATACGACGAAGCCCTTTAATTCGCTAAAAGTGTTTAGTCATCTTTTAAAACTCTCTAAGTTTGTTAAAGACATTTTCGACTATCACGTTCACGTGCGTTAGAATGCTGCGTAAGGTAAATTTTGGGGTATGTGGTAAGTTTCGGGGTTTATTTTACGATTGTGTCAGTATCTTTTATTGCATAACGTCAATGGCAAGATGATTCATGAATTAGAAAAGATTTGTAACGAAGTGGCCGTAGTCTGTTCGAAGCATGGGGCACAGCTTTTGTATGAGGGACCGAGAGAAATCACGATGAAACGTCACAAACCCGGTGTCCGGGCCGAGATTCGAAACGAGCACTACCCAAATGCAAGTCTGGGGCGTAGAGAACTAGTGACGGTTTACATTCTACATTACTTCCATTCTGGCTATTTAGGCAGGCTTCACTGACACCGTAATGAGGACAAATGGAGGATGGGTGGATGAACAAGTGATACCTGCCAGTATCCTTGCAAAGGGCTGTAGTGGGTGATACGTTGATGTACTTCTGACGGCTGTAACAGATCACAGTAGTATATTCTCTTTTTATGCTTTTGGTGGTGCATAAAGTTTTCATTGGTGCTGAATCACTTGAATCACTCAAGTAAATAATGTTAATGAATAGTTAATCAACTTTTCTTGGCAGTGTGAATGTGGAATTCAGGATTATACTCATTGACCAACCCTTTGCAATTAAATTTATTTATATTTTGTGAATCCAAAACAAGTGAATACCTTGGAACAAGCCTACACACCATGCATTACATTCATATTAGCTATTTTATACAGCCAACTCTTTAATGAACAATTCTGTAAACGAAGTTACGTTACTGATTAGCTATTCCAACAGGTTTGATGCACAAGGTATCATCCTCAGGGAGTCCACCACATAACTTTTTGATTTTCTGGCATGCCAAATGGATATATTAACACAGTCCGATCACTTAGGTAGAATGTAGCTTTTGCACCAAAGCACATTTTCCAGATAATTCTTGAGTCACTTGATGGTATATTATAGTGAAGTATTTTATTGACTGGCTTTTAACCATCAATTGTCAAGTGACTGTCAACATTTATTTGGGAACTGTGCTTTGGTGCAAAGCTGTGTTCTGCCTAAGTGATTGAACTGTGTTGTATATCCATTTGGCGTACCAGAAGATCTAACAGCTATATGGTGGACTCCCTGAGGATGACATCTTGTGTGTTGAAACGCGTTGGAAGAGCTCATCAATAAGCGTAAATTACTGTATCGTTTCTTTTGGGTGATTCCTTGGCGTCTGAATTTTATGTACCAATGTTTTGGGACACTGTGTAAGTTTACACCGCCTATGGAGATGGAACAGACACATTGTTCTGAAACATTGACGCATAAAATTCAGATGTCGGGAATCACCCAAAAGTTAAGATACAACTTTCAGAACATGGCAAGTGTTTGAAATCAAGTGTAACTTAGCTTATAGTTTTGTGCATAAAAGGGTGTTTGGATAAAAGAGCTAATAAGTCAGGAAAATGTTATATATATACTGTAGTAGCTGGTAAAACACAACAGATTTAGCTTAGTTTATCATTCTATATTTACATCACAGTATTATTCTACATAGTAGGAGTGAACGTATAAATAATTATTTAGGGATGATTTAAATTCTTTGGGGTTATCACTTAAATTTTTTATACTTTGTGGGCAACTGTTAAATACATTTTTGCTAATTGTATAGATTCCTTTTTGATGTAGTGGTAAACTTTATGGAGGTTGGCGGAAGTTGGATACTTGTCTAGTATATATATTTGATACAGAACAGAATTTAGATTTTATTTTTGTTGGTAACCACAAATAAGAGAAGTGATGGTGTATATTGTGAAAGAAGATGTAGAATTTTTAGATTATTAAATAAATCTCTGCATGATTCTCCACTTATAAATCTTGTAATAATTCTAATTGTACTCTTTTGTATTGTAAGTATTTTTGCACTATTGGAAAGTTCCACCAAAGTATTGATTCATAGTTTGTAATGGAATGAAAACACGTATAGTAGAGCATCTTCAGTGCTTTCTGTAGCATACAAGGCTTGACTGATCTCATCGCGTAGCACGCTGCACTTAATTTCTGTATAGTTTGTTCAGTATGAGTTTTCCAAGACAGTTTACTGTCTTCAAATATTCAAAGAAATTTTGTATCATAAGCATCAAAAATTAATTTATTAGCACAAATAATGTCTGGATCAATTTTAAGCCTATATTTAATTGTAAATTGCATGAAATGGGTTTCACCAAAATTTAGTGAGAGTCTTTTGGCTTTGGACCATTTATTTCTGGATTCAAATTAATTTCAAATCATTTTAAAATCTTTGAGATTGGTCTAAATCATCTGCAAATAAAATTGGTTTAGATTTTCTGTTAATAGTTTTAGAAAAATAATTTATATAGAAAAAAAAGCTAAGGACTTAAAATTGATCCTTGAGGATCAACCTAAGAACCATCAAAATTGTAACTCTTTCATCTGTTTTTTGTGTGTATCATTTTTCCTGTAATTGTGCTAGTAGTTTACCATCACCGGAATCCTTGCCACTAATAGTCTGTGTTAAATGGATAGTTTCATTTTTATGGCTGCTTTTACTGTCACAAATTTTCCCTTTGGATATCTCACTTGTGAAACCTTTTCATTGGAAAGTGGTGACTTATTCTGTTGTCTCCAGTTGGTTGTCCAGGAAAGAAACAGGGAGTGTCTGCTCAATTTTAAAATTGTCCTTGTATTCCCTTGCCTTTAAGTCATGTTCTGAGGGTGAGGAGACAAGTCCTTTATATCTAAAACTTTTGACAAATTTTCAACCGTTTTCTAACATTTATCACATTTGTTGACCTTGCATTGTTTTTATTATCCACTCCATTGCAGTCAGGTTTTCCTTGGAACCTGTATTGTGACTGATATTTACAGCATTTTAGAATGCTGTGTGACATTTGTAGCACTTACAGCCATTTGAACTTGCACAAATACAAATGAAATTTGTGCATCAGAAAATGATTACAAAACTTGGCATGCAAGGAAACATAACTTGGCCCTATTGGAATCAGAGATGAACTGAGGGGCTGGATTAAATACGATACATTTCTATTCAGGTCACGTCAGGACTCAACATATCAAACCATTCAGTGCAGTAAAAGACCACTAACAGAAAATAAATTATATGTTCTCATCACTTGCTTTTCCAGTTAGGATACTCACCAAAGAAGTACTTATGTTATCACAAAGTTTTTTCAAAGTAACTGGCATAGCTCGTATGATATATTTTGCATAAATTAAGGTAACAGATTCAAAGTCCAAATATTAATGAAACATAAAATGAAAACCCAACTTGAGTATTTTAGTGAATCAGAATGCACGAGCATTTCAGGAAAACTTGAAATTTCAAAATGCTGTGTCACTGCAACAAATTAACACATTTCTTACATTTAACTTGCAGGGGAAACACAAGCAGCTTGTAAATTGTTACTAGAATCAGAGGTGGTCATGCAAATTTTGTCCCTAAACTTTGTTGATTTAACATAAAATGGCCCCAAGTGAGCAGTCACTGAATACATGGAGAAGACTGACAAATGGAATCACGTACAAGTTAAGCAATGCTGAACCAAGTCTTATCTGGTGAGAGGTTTGCAGTGTTTCTGAACAACTTCTTGCCATAGATTATCTATCCACTTTTCTGCCAGTGAAATTCTCTAGCAGAAGACTTGGAGCAATTCACTGGTACAACATTAGTAATAGGAATTGGTGGATGAAACACAAACTTTGCCCTTGCTATCTGACATATAGAATAAGCCCAAACACCACTTACACAAAGTTCTTCATGGGCCAAAAACTAAGAAATGACCTACAGTATTCTGCTAGCTGAAGAACTGGTTGAAGATCCCAGAAGACTGGAATCCTCAATTATACTACTGTGAAAATTCCCAAGTTTGTGCAGAACTGGTTGTTCCAGAATTTTTAAACCTGCAAAGTTAAAATGAAATTAGTCTATTACAGTTATTAAATAGATAAATTACAGAGATGTGACAAATATGTTTTTTAATGTGTGTATCCTTCTGTATATCAGCAACTGTGTGTGGGCAGTCTTTC
>Ga0209755_10006399_pt1 | contig 13062 bp, 7 predicted proteins | sample TergutCo191P1_FD_187301 | JGI IMG/M metagenome (GOLD analysis project Ga0209755, IMG submission 187301) | Cornitermes sp. P1 segment gut microbial communities from Petit-Saut dam, French Guiana - Co191P1 (SPAdes) (version 2) | ecosystem: Host-associated > Arthropoda: Insects > Digestive system >... | reverse complement strand
TTCCGATCTGGCCGTCCTCCACGACACAGTCCTTAATCCGGATGTCCCTGCACGGCTTGCCCACCCGGATCCCGTCCTCGCCGGAACCGGACTTCAGTGTAATCCCGTCGTCGCCGACCGAGATATGGCAGTTTTCCACGACAACATCCTGACAGGAATCTATGTCGATGGCATCGGTATTGGCCGAATCGCTGGGGTTAAAAATCGTAAGCCCCTTGATTGAAACGGCGGTGCAGTACACCGGATGCAGTGTCCAGAAAGGGGAATTCCGCAGGGTGATTCCCTCCAGCCTTACATTGGAGCATTCGAAAAACTGCACAAGGGGGGGGCGAAGAAACTGCATCTCCCTGCCACCGCCGCCGCCCGGCTGCTCCTCGAAACCCGGGTTAAGCTGAGCCAGCTCGATTTCCGCAGGGCTTTCCGGCCTTCGCTGACCCTGCGTCCTTTTCTCGCGGTACTTTGCCCACCAGTACCTTCCCTTGCCGTCAAGCACGCCCTTTCCCCTTATGGCAATGTCGTTTTGTCCCGAGGCAAAAACACATGGGTGCATCGCGTGGCATTCCACCCCTTCCCAGCGCGTCCAGACCGGACCGTAACGCCTCGGGTCGGGTATGAACGAAACCACGGCCCCCGAATCCAGTTCCAGAGTGGTGCCCGAAAACAGTTCCAAGGGGCCGGTCTTCCAGATCCCCGCCCCGACGCGCAGAACGCCGCCGCCGGACTGCCTTACCGCAAACAGTGCCTCCGCAAAGGCGACGGAATTGTCGTTAAGACCGTCGCCCCTGCCACCGAAAAGCTCGATGTTGTACTCTTTCATGGAATAGGCCTTACCTCGATATCGTAGAATTGCATACCACCTATGAACTCGATGAAAGTAACAGGCACGAAGGGCTCCAACGCGACGCGTGGACCGTCCGCCTCCGTCCAGACCGACTGCAGGACACGCCGGCCACTTTCCAAAACCCATTCCAGATCCCCAGTCGCGCTGTACGAATAGAGGAATTCCTCATACCTGAAGCGCACGGTTCTTGCATCGTCCACCGTATTTGACGGGGAAATAGGGCCCTCGATCCTAACACCGCTTGTGTCGCCAAAACGGATGTCAACCCAGCGGTCGCCAGCCCCATTGGCCCTGTACCTTACCACAATTTCAAACGGAGCCTGCAGGCCAAGCAGCATGAACTGCCGCCCGCCATCGCCCGCGGTACGCATGTGTCGCTGGAGCGCCAAAACCTCCCTATAGGGATCGTTGAAATTCAGGAGAGTAGTTAGATGCCCAACATGCATGGCATTGGCAGGAGGCAAGGCCCTAGGTGACCCGTCCGGAGTTATGCCGAACCTGTAAGGATTTTCCGGGTCTATCACGAAGGACGTCGAATGGAACCTGGGGGGTGCCCCAGGTAGCGGATCCAGCCCCAAAACGCTCGACTCGCGATCTATTCCATCCGGCGCCGCCCCCCCGGTGCCCAGAAGGAGGAAGATCCCGTCCCCCAGGTGCAAATCCCCAAAATCGTTGATCGATGAGACACCCGGACGGCCTAGCAGAAAGTTTAGCGCATTAACGCCCGAAAGTGCGGAATTATTGGCATTAACCGGACTCATGTTAGGCGTATTTCCATCAAACCTGAAATTGCCACTTTCCTCGCTGAAGGAAAGCCTCCGGCTATCTGTGGGCCAGTTCGGGATCACCCTGACAACCATGTCGGCAAAGACAGTAGGGTTATCGCGGACGTATGCCCTGATTGTGGCCTCGACAAAAACGCTACCAGTCGGTATGGTTCCCATGACCACCTCCACCTTTCCGGACAGTGGATCCACCAACGCAACATCCTCGGTAAGGCTCCTCCACGCCACCGCATCGCCTGGCATGGTGTTGTGGGGTGGGAACCTTTCCGCCGCCAAGTGCAATTCATCTCCACTGCCGACGGGGGACACAAACAAACCGATCGGACGCCGGGACTCGCCCCCAGCCCCATCAACCCTTACCTCGAAAAGGGTCAGCCTGGTTATGGGCACCTCAAGGCCATCTGGATTGCCCCTGCTGCCATCCGGCACAAGAAGCCCGCCGTCGCAACCGGTAAATACGGACAGCGCAAACATTACGATCAACGTCGCCAAAAACCTTCCCGCCGTTATTTTCCCTTTCGGTTTAATAGTCGTTTTCACTTTCCGCGTCTCCTCTACGGCCAAACGTTCCAAGGCCGAGCGTGGTTAGGCACTGCCCATGGAATCCAATGAGTAACAATCTCCCTAGTCCCGCTGTGCAGCCTGTAGGCACCTTTGCCAGCCGGCCCCTCGAAAAGTATGCCACGAGTCTCGCACACGAGAATCGGGTATGCAAAGTACTCATCGCGAGGGAGGAAAAGGGCGAACTGATCCCAGCCGTCCTCATAGCGCGACGGCATTGCGATGGTGGTTTCGCCCTGAACAACGTTACCCACGGTGCTATTCACAAGATCGCCCTGAAAACCCCTGGCATACCCAGTACCCCAGAATTCGGCGGGACGACGCACCATAAAGGCCCTCCAGTCCGTGGAAGCACCAGGCGCAAGGGTTCCTACGTTCGAGCCCTGCAGGGCCGCCTGTTCCGAAGTGCTTCCAAAACCGTTCCTACTCAGCGTGCCTACCGAATCGAAAGCGTTTCCGCCAACGGGGGCAGGCCCGGTTATATTGATCCCCCCAACCCCGGTACTGGCACCGTTTATCGCGGTGGAGTTGCGTATAAGCAATAGGGGGTTGGAGTTGCTGCCTATTGGGGTATTGTTCCCAAACGCAAGACTGTGTTTTAGTTCGTGGAAAATGCCGATGCTCTCGCCACCCATCTTAAAGCCGATACCACCGGCCGCCGTCCTGTGGGCATTGAGCATCCAGCCCTGCCTGTATGCTATCGAGCGGTCCACCAATGTCACCCCGATTCGTCCGGATTCCCTTTTGGCAAAAAGATCCCAGCCATCGTCGTTGTTGTGGTGGGCTATACATGCATAGAACACGTTCCTTTCACCCACCGTAAGTTTGGCCCCAAAACCGTCAGCGTCGGTTTGGGCGCGGTCCAGGTTATGGAAAGACTCGGTCCACATTACCCTGTTGTCGCTGGGCCAGAACCTTGTGGGGATCGAAGCGTGGAAGCTGATCTGGAAGCCGGTGTCGCCGTTGTTGTAGATCGACAGCCTGGTAAACAGGTTGTTGCTGCCACCCACCGTTATGCCCTTGGCTTTGTCGGGCGCGCCCCTTACGTGGAAGCCGTCGAAGTGCCAGAAGGAACCGCGCACGAGGAAGGCATCAGCCGGAATCGAACTGTCCCCCCACAAGGGGCCCAGATCCTCCCTCTTGTTCCAGTCGAGCCATACCCCGTTCACGGTCTCGGCACGAAGGACCTTCCTTGCCCCGTGCCGTCCGTCGTTGAACCAGGGAACGAGAAGCTGCCTGTCAAACACGTAGCGCCCGTTGAGCATGACTATGTGCTGGCCTGGCAGGACATGGTTTATTGCCATCTGGAGATCCAGCGGATTGCCACGGGTCCCGTCGCCCATGACACTGCCCATAGGCCCGGGATCGGTCCTGTGTCCCACGGTAGGGGCCACGAAAATAATGCTCGCGCCCGTGGCCCTGCAGGTTTCCCCACTGTCGAAGCTCCTGCGCGTGATGGTGAAGGTTTTTCTGATCGGCTCGTTTGAGCTGTGCTGCATTGGGGGGTCGCGATCCGCAAGGACGGGCTGCACGACACCTGGCGTGAACAAGACGCTAAAAACGGTGTCGCCTTCATCGGGCTCCCGAATCGGGACGGAGAACAGCGTCATGGGCACGCCGGTGCCGTTCTCCCTAGCGTCAATCCACTCGGCGGTAATAAGGCCATCCGGAATGCGCTCGCCATTCTGGAGAACGGAAATTCTGCCATAGGTGTTGGATGTAAAGAACAGGGTGTTTATGCCGGTGTAGAACGGCGGCGAAACCACCTCCAGAACCGGATCGAAAAGATCGGGAAGTGTCGGTTGTGCCGGCGCAGTGCGATCCCTGTATGCCTCGAAGTACCTTATATTGCTGACCCAGACAGCCGCATCGCGCGCGGCGAAAAGGCCCACATAAAAATGGCTACTGTTGACCATGCCCAATATCTGCCCGTCGCGTTGTATGCCGTGCACGGCGCTGGTGACGGCCGGCTTAGGCACGTTCGCCTCGATTAGTCTTCCAGTTTCGGTGTCAATATTGTCGAAGCGGTCGTCCAGATTGGTTATGGTATACACAAAACCGTCGTTGGTCCTTTCAAGCCTGACGCGCACGGTGCTTCCCCAGCGGGGGAAGCTCGGGCGGGCGCCAAACGTGGCCATCTCTTCCGAGTAAGCAATGGCTCCAGTGGCGGCGTTTACCCGGTGGACTCTTTCGGTAAAGAAGCTGTAGTCCGGCAACGGCGAAGGCCACCACCTGAAATTGGTGCCAAGGGAATTCTGGAAACCTTCCTCCACGGGATTACCAGTACCGTCGTGCCGCATCGCCCCGCGGGTTATCCCCCATCGCGCCTTGACGTTCATTCCGCGCTTGGTGCCGCCGGCAAGGAACATGTTGCTGTCCGACCCGTGGCCGGAATGGCCGACCCAGAAATCGCCGTACCCAGGCACATGCTGATGGTTGGCGAAGTTGGTCTCAAGCAAACTGGGAGGCGGCGCCCTTAGGCCCGGCACAAGATTACCGCTGGCGTCAGGCGCCATGCCTCCGCGGTGGCCGTTGATCTCGAAGGTCGCCATGGTAGTACCAGTACGATGGGACTGACCTGCATCGCTGGCGTTGGACTGGTCAATCTGCGGGACAAAGTCGCGCACCATTATGCCAAAGCCCTCCTGGCCATTGCTGCCAGGAAGCTGCGGCGCACCAAAGGCAGTCTGGTTGCCATACTGCACAATAAGGAAATCCGCCTCCATGACGAAGTTCCTGTTAAGGGGAACCTCCCTGAACAGGAACGCCAAACCATCCTCGGAGCCGGCGATCTTGCCACCGCGATTGTTGTTCACCGCGGCCACCTCGATAAAACCAGGGGGAACAACACGGCGCTCGACATTGTCCCTCTCGCCGCGCCCGGGCAGGCGCCACTGATACCCCTCGGGGCTTTCAGGGAAGAAGAAGGCCGGATTCCCGCGATGCGAGCTAGCCTCCGGCAGAACGACATGGCCCACGCGCCTAACAACCACACCGTCTTCGACATCCGTGGCATTGTGCCTGGCGTCCGCAAAAATCCGGCTTGGGCTACCACCGCCGGCAATGCCCACGGTGGCGGACTGCGCGCTTACACCGAAGGACAGCGGGTAAGCCCCCACTCCGACACGGACCGGCTGCCCCGCCAAAGCGTGCCAAGCGGGAAAGGTAACTATGTTGCGATCCCCGTCTTCGGTAAAACGACCCTGAATGAAATTTCCAGTCCCGCGACGATCGCGGTCAAGAATCTCGCCAGTCAGGAAGTCAATCTCCTCGAAGGCGTTCACGTTGCGCTGCGACTCCGGGGATCGCGTAATATCCCAATTCCCTATGTCACAGGAAACCAAAGACACAAGGGCCAGGATGCACGAAAGCGCAAACGCTCCGGCCCATGAAAAACGTTTTCTCCTCATTACGTCATGCTCCTTCCTGTTACCAAGATACGACTAGCTTCACGAAGAAGCCCCCGGTCTGGAAAAGGTTGTCCCCAATACTGGTTTCCGGCTGAAGGTGGATGATCTGGGCATCGGACATCGCCTCTATCCCATGGCCCATCGACAGGCCCCTGTTCAAGTTGTAGCCAAGGACAAAGCGGGACCGGCCCATGTTGAGTCCGGCGTGTACCTCGAAGCCCATGTTTTCTACAAGGGTAAAGACCCGCTCAAAACCGACCTCCGGATTGGGCTCGTCGCCAATGTCGCCGTCAAAGCTCCTCCACGTGGCGTCGGCCAGCGTCCCAAGGAAGACACCCCCGCCTAGGAAAACGCGCCCGCCATAGGTCAAGCGCATATCCAGCGAAAGTGCGTTAAGGGTGAGGGTATCGCGGTAAATGTGCGCGATCTGGGAATAGGAAAAGCCCAGGTTGGCCTCGGTGTCCAGAAGCGGAACCGGCGACCAGCGCAGGCCCGCGCCGACCCCGAGCCGCAGCGAACGGCGGAAGCTTACCGTGGACATGTAGGCTTCCAAATGGTTTTCGTTTATGCCGGCACCCAGGAAAAGCGCGTTACGATTCCCCAGACTGTGCGAGGCGCGGGCCATGGGGTCCATGTTTTTTTCCGTAAAGCCCAGGGCCAGTCCTATCGGTACCATAATGCCAGGTGCCTCTATGTTGAACCTGGCGTTCGCCCCAAAGTTGTGGCCGGAGTATATGCCGTCGGCGTTTAGGGCGTACACCAACTCCGCGTACAGGTTGCCCAGCGGCGTTTCAACCCCGCGCATCCTGGCCGCCACGAAAAGGGGAAGGGCGTACAGTTCCTCTATGGTCTGCTGGCCGTGCCGACCCATGCTGCCGTCACTGTCGTAAAGCGGCGCTATAGCCTCGTTGAGGCGCTGCGCCGTGGCAACGGACAGGGAGACCGCCTCGACAAAAGGAGCGCCCCGGAAAACACCTTCAACCTGCAAGGAAGGATCGTTGGGCAGGCGCAGACGGCTCATAACGTTTTCGGTGCCAAAGCGGGTGACCCTTTGGAATGACGCGGGAGCGGCGGAAAACAAGCCAGCCTGGACGAACATGTCCAGGGGTACATCAAAACCAAGGCCCTCGACAAGGTTCACACGGCCCCATGCGTTCTCGAATGAAAGACTAAAACTGTCCGCGCCGCCGGCCTCAAGCATCAAGGGTATGTAGGGGTTGCCCACGCGGGATCGGGCCCGGAACTGCACGAACAGATCAACCCAGGAAACAGGACCCAACATAATCCCGAAGTCCATCCTGGTCATGTAGCCGTTCCTTCCGTTATTGACTTTGTCAAAAACGCCATCGGGAGCCAACATGGCGCCCAGCGGGGTTGCCGGAGGGGCAACGATTTGATCGTCAGCCGCAAAACCCAATGTATACATTCCGACAAACTCACCGGAAAGCACGAATCTTGGGCCTCCCCCGTTTCTTCCCAAAATGTCAACCTGGGCATACAATACCGCAGCACCGAAAGCCAAAAGCGCAAATACGAGGATTTTCTTTTTCACGGTCCCCTTCTCCTTAGTTTGCTTGCCGTACGGAACAGGATATTCCGCCTAATTTTAGGGTAGCGTCACCCTGCATAAGTTTGCCGTTTTATTTTTGCAAAATACCGCTGTCATGAAACTGATACCCGAATGGCCATGGCAAGGCGCCTTTTGCTGCCAGGCTAAAGCAAGATCGCGGCTTAGCGCCACAGTTAAGATAAGAAAAGCCCCTCCCAAGGTGGCCAAGGGAGGGGGCTTTTGGGTTGCGGGTTTACGGCCAGTGATCCGTAAACCAGATTTATGCCTAAGCAACCAGTGCAATACCGCCCAGAAAAGGGCGGTATTGCACCTAGGCCTTAAGAATCAATCCAACGTTCCACGGATAAGCCTAATACCAGTAACTTGGAATGCTGCGCCTGAGCCATCCCTGCGTATAGTCAAGGTTGCATTTCTAATGGCGCTGTACGCAGATGAACCTTCCGCAGCCGTGGCAAAATTCGGAACTTGCGCCCTGAGAGTCCCAGACCCAGCGGGAAGAGAACCAGTGCGGAATTGGCTTGCGGTGTCATGCACGGAAGCAGAGCCACTCACGGTGTTGTTATTAACGCGAAGCTGGAAATTGCCAACCGCATCCGAGCCAATGTAGTCGATCTCGATTATCGTGGGTACACTAAAATCGAAAATCCCAGGGTTATTGGAAGTCCCCGTAGTTGATGCCGTAACATTGTCTTCAGTATCACCTAAGGTCAAGATAAACGGCCTAAACGCTATGCCGGTGTCGTCTACAACCACGGCAGCTGTGCCACCACCTGTGGGCCGCGTCCAACGGGTACCGTCTATCGTTACTGTGCTACCTATAAGAAGATTGTACGAATCGCTCCCAATGGCCGTCCAGAAAAACACGTATTCCTCTGGATCAATCACGTCTACTATAGTAGTGGCATATACTCCAGAGCCATCCGTCGCCATTGCCGTAATCGTTGCAGTTCCCGCACCGACTCTTGTGAGCAAACCTGCGTCATTTACAGTAACCGCGTTTTCATTGCTACTTTTCCAGGCTAATGTTTGTTCGGCAGCTGAAGGAAGAACTTCAAATTCAAGCTGCCTGGTGTTGGTGGTGGCATTAAGGTCAAAAGCCCACCTTGTACCAACGATGTTGATATCGGAGACCATAACAGCTCCAGCCGGCACTGTTACCATTATGGTAGCGAAGGGTACACCAGCTACAGCCGAAGTAGCAGTAATGGTAGCACTTTCCCCTGGAGTAATGGCTTCCACCAGGCCAGTGGTACTTACCGTTACTGCATCCGCATTACTTGAAGTCCAAGTTATCTGTCGACTGTTGGTGTGATCCGCAGGAGTGAACACTATACTAAGCTGTTCAGTCGAGCCTGTTGTCAATTCTATAGCCATGTCAGTGCCCACGTTTTCACCAGCAATCGCGATTTCAGTAAGTGGCCTGTTTGGCGGAGTAAAATTGTCAACCGTGGGAGTGAGAATGATCTCGTAAATACGGGTCGCACCAACAGTTATGAGGAAGACTGGTTCACCAGTTCCAGCGTTAAGTTCTAAGAATGCCCTGCGGAGATTCGTACCATCACTCATAATCCCAATCGGCGTTGCCACTCCAGTACCGACCCTTACCGAGACAGAGCGGTCGGTTTGGTTACCTCCTGTGCCAGTGAACGCTACCTCAATCTCAAATGTCCCTCTTAGGCCATCTATCCTAGCAAATTCGGGAGGAGATGCGTTCGCAAGTTGCAGATTTCCTATAATACCACCAGCTGTATTGGTGGCAAGGAACCTGTTACCGTCACTGGCTATCAAGGTAAGACCATCTCCCCAATAAATATGGTCTCGTTCATCATTGGTAAGATTATCCCCTGTCATTCCAGCCCAAGCACCAGCAGCAGGGTTGAATCGCCAACTTATCGGGCTATCCCATTCTTTCCCCTCAGCGTGGATAGTTACAGTAATCTCTCTGGAGACACCAGGGTTGGTTGTGGAGTCAGCCCGTACAATAACATCCCCTGCACCAATAGGCTCAAAAGTGATAGAGGTGGCGGTAGAGCCTATTTCATTAACACGCGAGCTTCCGTAGACAACCGTCCAATCAACGCTCGAATCCGCGCCATCTGGAACCGCTACAGCACTAATGGAAAACGAGTCATCATTAAGACTGACGTGCAGCGGGCTTTGGGTAAGGATTATCTGCTCTACCTCCGGGTCAAGTTCCGCCGCGGTCATCTCGCGAACAACGACTCTAAGCACCCGCATGGACGCATTACCCCTAACGCCTACGCTAACAGTTTCCGATCCCCTGAAAAATCCTGTAGCGATATGCAGCGTGTCCTCACCTGTACCTGCAGGTGTATTGAAAGCCTCAAAAACGTTGTTAAACCCTATGCTGACAGCGCGATCGGCTGAAGCACCGCCACGAGTCCAGAATACATCTACCGCTACTGGCCCAGGTACTTCCGAAATCGTGATAATGTTATTTGCTGCGTTGCCATTGAGCTGTATCCTTCCCCGGAGATCCTCGGCAATAATTGGGTTTCCGTCCGTATCAACCGGAGGCGGCGTTGGAAGAATAAGATTCGGTACCAAAGCCGTGCTTCCCCACCCAAGACCTCTGGTAGCATGGGCACCGCCGTGTACTACCATGCCATTGAAAGATATGCCGTTCCCCCTGTTTGTGGCATTAGGCCTTTGGGTATTAAATGCATCGTTGGTTTCACTCGCATCCCCTTGATCAAACCAGCCACTATCATTGGGCGGGACTTCTTCCCTTAGCGGAGTAATGCTGCCCGGACCGAAGTCCCACGTAAAGGGAACCCTTCCGCGCAACGCAAACAGATCTTCGATTACGGTCACGTCCACGAAACCGCTTACGGTGGGGTTAAGCTGCGACGTTACTGTTATTCTTACCGGCGTATCCGTTTCCAACATCCCAGTAATAACACCGCCATCCGTAACACTGACATAATTAGGTCTATTGCTCGACCACTCGAACGTATCGTTGTGGTTGGCAGGCTCAACATCAAGCTGGAAGGTATGGCTCGCGTTCAGCCCAATCACGGCGATCGGGTTAGAAATGGTTACGCTAGTCGCAGGGGTTGGGGCTTCCACGGTCATGAGAATATAATCGGTAACGTGCTCGTAAGCACCGGCACCAGTCGCCGTAATCGTAACGCTTCCAGCCGTGTCTCCAGCGGTGAACGTTACCGTCCCGCCTGTCGTTTCGGAAAGGCTTCCGAGGTTGGTAGGGGCCATGCTCCATTCAATGTTAATCGGCGAGGCCACCGGCTCCGTGTTCACGGTGAGCGTTCTGGAACCGCCGAACGGGACGTTCTGGGTGCCGTCCAATTGGATGTTGATTGATCGCAAAGCTCGAATGTTTAACGTAACGCTCTGGGAATTGCCGCCAGCGACACTCGCCGTCACCGTCACGCCCGCCCGCGCGTCCCCGGCACGGAGCGTTACCAGAAGGCCAGTCGCCGTGTCGGCAAATTCGCCTGCCCCAGCCCTGAATTGCACCGCCCCTGGTGGGTTGCTCGACCATGTAACAACAGCGTTGCTGTCTAACGGGGTCCTTGACACCTGTACTTGCAACTCCTCGCCAGGCACGAGATTGTCGTTAGTAATTCCCTGGATCGGGCCGATGGAAGGGGGATCCCCGTTTTCTTCATCTGTGACGTTGGTAGGGCACCCCGTAAGGGCCAGTGCCAGTACCAGGCCGGCGGCCAGGAACCCCAAGCCGAAAGTTTTTCTTTTCATAACATCGTCTCCTACATATGTTTCTGTGACGAACCCCCTAAACGGGCGCTCCCAAGCGGTCTACAGCGAAGGTTACCTTCGTTGTTTAAGGGTAACGGAGGCTTTCATGTCCCTAGCAGACGGGATTTTGTACTTTCCAGACATTTGGGGAAACGGGAATATGGGAAAACGGTGGCAACTATGCCGTCAAATGGGTTGGTTCGGGAGAATTAAGCACAAGACCTGGGCAAGGCCAAGGCTTACGGTGACCCTGGCGGTTGCGTCCACCACCTTAATCGGCGCAGCAGCGATTCCAAGCCGTATGCGCTCCGCAAGCCTCCGCCTTATCTGTCCTTCATGATCACCTCCATGTCGTGGAGCTTCTTTCCAGGGACACAATTGCGCATTGCCCCTGTTTGTTGTAAAATAATTGAGATGGAGATTACTGTTGCGTTCAACGATGCGGCATTTTGGCATGGCATCAGCAAATAGGACAGCCCTTGAGACAAAAATCCATGACGCTGTAATCAATGAATTTCCGGAGCAATGCGCCGTGATAGGGTTTGATCGCAAATGGAAACCTCTCGAAATCCCTTATTGACGAAAAAAATATCAGTGTTTTCCATGCGATGAAGCTTAGAAACAGCTTCATCAAAATGCTCGGCATTTAGGAAATGCATATGGCAAGAATGACGGAAGAAGAAGCTTGGGCACTTTCCAAATATGTGACCGACAATGAAATCACGCTTGGGCCCAATGGCACCGGCTGGCTTGGCAGGCATGAAAAAAGCCCTTGGGGTCTGAAAAACGAAACGGTCAAGTATCTAATGAGCAAGGCCATGGCGGATCATAAAAGCCCTGCCCAGATTATTGATGAGCTGGTGAACAAAGAACTCGCCACGGCTGTTTAATGTGGCATTCTCTCTCCACAGCCCAAAACCAGTGACCAGCACCGCCCAGATTGGTAGGCTGGAACTGGCATTCTGGCGTTGCCGTCTTTCGGTGATTTTTCGCTTGACAGAACTGCGTTTTCATTGGAAACCCCAGGCAGGTTATGCAATTGCATAACCTGGTTTCATTGTTCCATGAGTGTCAGAAAATCGGCCGGCTGAATAACAGGAATTGGGGAGTCACCATACCCGTTAGGGTCTCTCGTGATGATATACTCCGCCTGAATATGTTCACCCACCGTATACTGAACCGCATCTTCAAAATCGTTCCAGTCCAGTTCCAATGCCCGTAGGATAACGCCCGATGATGCCTGAAGAAATTCATGGCGTTGCAAGAGAACGTCAAGAATGACATTCGTATCAATCAGAACCGTCATATTTCCGCAGTCTCATGGAACGAATTTCCTCGGGGTAATATCGGAACGCGGGACGGCCCCGATAAGCGACTGGGTAACCGATCCCTCCATCAGCTCGTTTATTTTTTCCCTGCCGATGCTCGTCTTTTTTCCCTTTTCCTTAACCGGGAAAACAAGTATCTCCACTTCGCGGTTAAGAAGCGATCGGGGAAGGGTGAGCACCTGATCAAGTACGCTGGAATCGACAATTTTTCGCACAAATTCCATAGGAACCCCCACATTGGCATTGACAACCTGCCTGTTAAACAATAATCCACCAAACGCAGCCTGTCAATTGCCCATCACGTCCCCAGCCCGCACCCGTTCACGAACAGCAGCTTTTCTTCCCGCCTTCGCCCCCGCAACAACACCCCGGCTCCGAATCCCCGGTATCCCCGGAACCAGCATCCGCCGCGTCAACCAGCGAGGAAACATCCCCCCATCCCTGAACCGCAGCACGTTCACCATGAAAATGTTAAGCTTGTTCACGATATTCGGCGGCAAAAGGTTCCCGTCAACCTCCACCGACAGAATCGGGTAGTTGCGCTCCCGCGCCCACGGGGTGAACAACCCCTCGATCACCCGCCCGATAAGGCAGGCGAAGGGGCCGATATTCACGATGCCCGAATACCCCGCGTCCATCGCCGTCGCCACCGGCAAAGCCTCGGCGTTGATCCCAAGGCCGCGAACCGCCGCGCCCATGTACTCGGTGGAGATCGCCCCCATGTTCGAAAGCAGAACCCGCACCCGCTTGTTCCCCGGGATCGGAACCCGCTCGCCGGTCTTGGAATTGTCCACGCGAAGGTCGAACCCGCCGCCTGACTTCGGCTCGC
>Ga0209755_10006398_pt1 | contig 13064 bp, 12 predicted proteins | sample TergutCo191P1_FD_187301 | JGI IMG/M metagenome (GOLD analysis project Ga0209755, IMG submission 187301) | Cornitermes sp. P1 segment gut microbial communities from Petit-Saut dam, French Guiana - Co191P1 (SPAdes) (version 2) | ecosystem: Host-associated > Arthropoda: Insects > Digestive system... | reverse complement strand
ATTTCTGCATTTTGACTGGTTCTAACTTCACCATTCTCAATCCATAAATCATGACCATAGCCAATAGGGAATATCCCTTCATAGTACATCATCATTCCTGAAGGTGTATCGAGCAAATATGTCACTGTCATTTCAAAGCCATCATAACTAAATGTCTCATTTATCACAATCTCTTCTAGAACAATTCTCTCGATTGGAAAGCTGACATGCCAGCTATCGTTATCAAAAATCACATCAAAATGAACAATTCCATTATCGACTAATCCAAAATGAGTATCAAAATAAATTGTAAAGACACCAATATACTCATTATTAGAAATACGATGGAAAATACTCGGTCTAGCGCCCCAACCTCCCGCATCACTTTGGTCAAGACATTGAACTTCCTCTCCATCAACAATAAAACCTAAATTTTCTATATCAATTCGATCGGAACGACTCGAATTGATATTGCCCTCAATTGTGTAGCCAAAAAATAACCTCGTTCCGTCAAAAACAACTTCTTCAATCGTAATGACAGAACGACCAAGCTCACCTGACAAATCAACCTCACTGACAAATTCTTGCAAATGACCTAACAGTGGCCAAACAACACCCCTTTGTTCATATTCTAACAGTGCATGTAATTCAAAAATTCCATCAGCATCCGGTATACGTTGTGCCCATGCTGAAAAGGTAAATCCGTATACGATAAATCCAATAAATACAACTGCAACGGCTGAAAGCAAATGCATCTTTCGCACCCCTGACTTCTTCCGTCCTTCCATCCCAAGCTCAACAGCATGATCAATAACACGTCTCTTTTTAATATCATCTAATCTTTGCATAAAAATTCCTCCCGTATCAATTTCTGTGTTGCATAAAAACTCGCCTTTACTGTTGACTCAGGCATCTTAACAATCTCAGAAATCCGGCTAAAAGTACATCTATCAAACACTTTTAACCTAAAAATTTCTCGACTCGAAGAATCAAGCCCATCGACAAAATCATTAACTTCCGCCAATTCGATCCTATTTTGTGCATCACTAAAATTGCTTACTAAAACACCAGTAATTTCATCATTTATCTCAACCAAGTGGTCTTCTTTATAATCCTTACTCCGATAATAATCCACGATTCTTCTTTTCGCAATATGATAAAGCCAAGTACGAAATGTTGATTTTGACAATTCATAATGATCAATCGATTGTAACATACTTACAAAAATTTCCTGTGTAATATCTAGCGCAACTTCTTCATTGTTTGCTCGCTTAAAGACATAGCCATAAATTTCATCGAAATAATAAGATATTAACGCATTAGCTGACTTTTTATCGGCAGAATGTTTAATTTTCCTAATCCATCTTTTAACTTGCTTATCTATGTCCATGCACATCCTCCTCTCGTAGGCCTACACTTTGTTATTCGGAAATTTTAACGAAATAGTTATAAAATTTTTAATTTTTTTTCAATTATATCATACATCAATGAGAACTTTTGTTTTTTCAAAGAAAAAAAGCCCAATTTAAATGGATTTTATAATGCAAATTTTAGAATAAAATTTTGTCTAAATGATATAAAAAAGTCTGATTTACTGGGAGTAGTTCTTTAAGTTATGACCTTTTTTAATCTTAAAAGCTAAATAGATGATAAAAATTCAAATCAGTCGTCCATAATAACTTTTAAACGAAAGAAAGGTGAACTTTGTGAAATTATCTAAAAAATATATATTAGCTAAATGCTTTGTCTTAGTAATGGCATTTTCCTTATTACCAAGAAATCTAGTCTTTGCATCAGATGGATCGGCTAGTATAGAAATTGAATATTCTGAAACTGCAACGCTTGTTATCATCCGTTATCAAGATGAATTTGGCAATGATTTGCTTTCCCCATATGTTTTATCGCAAAACGAGCCAGGGACACTTTATATCGCCAATCATCAAGTTATTCCTGGTTATGACTTGATTAAAACCATTGGCTCGCCAGTCGGATTTCATGGTACAAGTGATGTCGAGATACTATTTATCTATCGATATCGACCAACGATCATAATTACCTCAGATGCAGCATTGGTTAAAGCAGGCGATATGATAACCTACACTATCATAATCAGCAATAAGGGTAGGGGAAGAATAAGAGACACCTACTTTATTCATTTATTCACACAACAAATGACTGCACCGATTAATGCTTTAGAATTCAGGTTAGATTACTTAGAAATAGGCGAAACCGTCATCGAAATTTCAATGGCTACCGATTCTTATGCAGCAACGGGGAGTAAAGAAGTAACTGCACATTTAATTCATCCTCAAAACCTTAATATTAACGACACACTCGCAACAACAGCTGTTGAAATTACAGGAATGATACCAAGCGAATCTTTCATTTCAACTCCAATACTTCCAATAAACCCAGGAACTTCTGAAGAATCAGATGAATCAGAAGAAGTTATATTAGAACCTGAATTCGAAAACAGTGACATGCTTTTAAATAGCGAAGAAAATCCTGATGAAAAACAACCTGATAATCAAGAGCATTCAATATCAAATCAAGCCTCGACTAATCACGGATTATCTCATCTAGAAGAAAATGAACATCTAGTAGAAGTTGTTGAAAAAGCAGGAAGAATGTCCTTAACGATGATTGGCACCTTTAGTTATGATTTATTACTTATTAGTGCAATTGGTAGTAAAGCGATGAAGATAATTGTGTAAAAAAGCAAACAAATGCTTTTTTATCCATTTATTTGAAAAACTTTTATCATATATTTTAATAATATGAACGAAAGGAGTTTACAAAAATAAAAAAAAGGTGTAAAATAGTCTAACTATGAACTAAAATGTCGTTTTAAAGGAGGCATCACGAATGACGGAATCAGAATTCGGAGATGAAATTTTAGAAAACACAAGCAATGATACTCCAACAGAAGAAACTGAGGAGAAGAATAAGGATTCTCAAACACAGTCGGAATCTCACTCAGAGTTAAGCGAGAAAATAAGGGAATTAACAGAACGAAATGCACGAAATAGAGAATTAGCGATTCAAAAGCAAGAACGGAATGCTAAATTACTAGAAGAATTAGAGCGTTCTTTGGCTGAAAGTAGCCATACAAGAAGTTGGTTTGCAGAAAATGCCGCAGAATCTCGAGTCGCGCCTTCTCTTCCTACTGAAGATGTTGCGAGTAAAGAACCAGTCGTGGAAGTGATAACACCCGAGACTGATACACCTATTGAAAAACCAGAAGATGAGGCTGCCTTAGAAACAGTAGAATCTCAGACTGAGGCTACTCCGACGAAATTAAGAGACGAATCAGTAGAACAACCCAAAGAGACAGCTAAACCAGTTAAAAATAAAACAGGGCTTAAAATTGTGCTTAATTTGCTGTTTTATGTAATTGTAATCGTTGTTCTAGCGAGTGTTTTCATGTCAGCGATGGAACACATTTTAAACGATCCTTTTGAAATAATGGGATATACCATCCAGCGAGTTGATTCAGAAAATATTGAGCATAATTACTTTATTGAGCACAATTATTTAGAAAATACACTCATCATCACCTCAAATGGTTTGAATGAGGTTGCTTTTAGCAGTTATTCATGGGGGCGAATTTTGGCATTTTTTGAAAATAGCTTGACATTTAAAATACTAGTCGCAGGTATTTTATTGATTGTTTTGTCTGCAGGCAAGGAATTTTTAATTGATAAATTTTCGCCAACATCACTAGAACCAGAGTTAGATGGTAGCTAATGATGATGGATGAATTGTAAAAAATTTGTTAAGGTGGCGTTTTCACGAAGAAATGTCACTTTTTCTTATGGACAAGTTTTCTTAGATATTGTAAAATTAATAGTTATGAAGCCTATCAAATAACAGAGGTGCGATATGAAATGAATGGAAAAATTTTAGTAGTAGAAGATGAGATGTCAATTCAAAGAATATTAGAATTTGAAATTGGACAAGCAGGTTTTGAAGTTGATCTTGCAGCAGATGGTAGTACTGGCTTTGAAAAAGCAAAAATGGGTAAATATGATGTGATTATTTTAGACGTCATGCTCCCTAAAAAAGATGGATTTACAGTTTGCCGTGAATTAAGAGAACAAAATATCAATACGCATATTATCCTTTTATCAGCAAGAGATGCAGAATTTGATCGCGTTTTAGGATTAGATACAGGTGCTGATGATTACATGGTTAAGCCTTTTTCAGTTCGTGAAGTTGTCTCTAAAATCAAGGCAGTGATGCGCCGTAAAGAGAATATGGAAAAGTCAGTTGAGCTTCCAATTAGCGATAGTCGTAAATTAATTTATAAATCACTTGTAGTGAACCTTGATAAATTTGAGGTTAAAGTAGATGGGAAATTACTTGAATTCACTTTAAAAGAATTTGAATTATTAACATTTATGATTCAGAATAAAGGGCGTGCTTTATCGCGTGATATGTTACTTGATAAATTATGGGGAATGACTTTTTACGGTGAAACCCGCGTCGTAGATGTCCATGTTTTTAAGTTAAGAGAAAAATTGAAAGCTTATGATATTTCATTTAAAACAGTACGAGGTGTTGGTTATCTCTTGGAAGATGATACTTTATGAAAAAATGGGTAAATATGAGCATTTTAGCTGTGGCTATCTTTTCGTTTTTATGGTTGATCATTTATTTCACACCGCCTCATATAGCGACCTCGCTAATCGGTTTGCTTGGTCTTATCTTATTTTATTTTAAATCGTATAAACAGGCCGGCTTGAAAGAACATTTAAAAAGATATGAAGACGCCTCTAATCGGTTAACCAGTGGTGAAAAAGTTGATTTTATTGCACCAATTGCGCTTTCACAAGATGAAGTACTTGGTTCTGCATACAACGATTTGATTAAATATGTTGAAGATCGAGCACGAGAGGTTCGAAAAAGTCAACAAATGATTGATAGTGTTACAACAGTCATTGAATCACCATTAGTCATTATTGGTGCAAATGGGCGAATTGACTATGCAAATAATTCCTTTCACAAATTGGTTAGGCGGGATATTCTGCAAAATGTGTCTTATGAAAGAATAAAAAACAAGGAATTAAGAGCCTTATTACAAGATGCACTCATTCGCGAAACGGTTGCAAGAAAAGAATTTGAAGTAAAAAATAAATATTATGAAGTCGACACGCAGCCACTTTATGATGATGAGAAACATTTTTTAGGCGTGATTTTGCTGTTTCATGATGTAACAGAATTAAAAACTTACCAAAATTTACAACGAGAATTTTTTACAAATGCATCCCATGAATTAAAAACACCAATTACTGCAATTAAAGGTTGCGCTGATATTTTATTAACTGGCACTGCACCTGAGGATATGGTAAAAGAATTCTTAAATATCATTGTAAAAGAAAATTTGCGCCTTGAAAATTTAGTCAAGGATTTATTTTTAGTTAACCGTTTTGATACAAATCAAATTGACCTAAATCGAGAAATGATTGACTTGAATCAAATGATTATTGACATTATGGCGCAAATTGAAACCATTGCAGAACTAAAAAATCAGCCAATTGACTTGATAAGTGATGATCAAATTACCGTTAAGGGAGATCCACTTCGCTTGGAACAGTGTTTTTTAAATTTGCTTACTAATGCGATTCATTATTCACCAGAAATGACGCGAATTGAAATCATGATGCAGAAAATAAAAGAAATAATCGAAATTAAAATTAAAGATTATGGAACAGGAATTCCAAAGAAAGATTTGCCGCACATTTTTGAGCGTTTTTATCGGGTAGATCGTGCGAGAGCACGTCATTCAGGCGGAACAGGTCTTGGACTCTCAATTGTAAAAGCAACGATTGAGGCTCATAACGGAAGTATCACAGTTGAAAGTGAAGAAGAAGTGGGAACAACCTTTACTATTGTGTTGCCCGCATGATGAGAAAAAGATCTAAGGTAAAAATTGATACCTTGGATCTTTTTCGATTTATATTACAATTATGAAAGCCATGGATTTGCGAAAACATCTGCAACATTAATCTCTAAATTCGTAAAAATACTGACCTTAATTGAATCACCTTTTCCATAGAATGTGTTATTAAAGTCTTTATCAGCAGTAGCGAGGATGACTTCAATGGTTTCGTTCTTTAGATCGACGATCCAATATTCCTTTACACCTGCCTCTTGATATTTAAGTCTTTTTTCAATCTTGTCCCGACTACTTGTAGAAGGGGATAAAATTTCAATGATGAGATCTGGCGCTCCGAAGATGCGTCCTTTTTTAACTTTGTTGCGATTACATAAAACAACCAAATCAGGGATAACATACGTATCTGAACCCTCGCCATAACTTAAGACTGTATCAACAGGTAGGATGAGTTGACATTCTTTTCCTTTCAGATAATTTCCGAATAATAATGTTAGCGTTGTACTAATTAATTGATGATCAATCGCAGGACTTGCCATAAGTAATGGAATGCCGTCAATTAATTCCCAACGTCTGTTGTCAGTTAGCCAATACTGAACCTCGTCATAAGTATATTTACGGTTAGCATCGTACATAGCTAAGGCTTCTTCTTGAATAATTTTCATTTCTTGCTCAGGTGCTTCATATCTGATTTCTTTTCCATTCATTTTTGAATCACTCCTTTTTTTGTAAGTATATTTTATAATAATGTAGAAAATAAATCAACATATTTAGCGAAAATAATCGATAAATTTCAGACTTGTTCTTCTGACTCATTCGCTTTATTAAAAGCTTCATCAAATTCTTCGCCTGTTGGAAAGTCTTTTGATGGTAATTCCTCTTCATCTTCTTGAGATTCTTCAATTTTAACTGTTGCACCAGGTGGTTTTGTTTGAATAAATGAGACATGTTGTCCAATAATGCCAATGGTGCGGAATGTTTGTTCTCCTGGGAAATCAAGAATGCGATTGGTTACGCGACCGCGAACTGAAACTGAGGAGCCTTTGCCGGCATATTTGGCAACATTTTCTGCTGTGGATCCCCAAATGCTTACATCGACGAAATCTGTCTCATAGGCATTTGTTGTTTGATTTTTGAAGGATCTAGAAACAGCGAGTGTCATGATCCCAAAAGTGCGTCCGTTTGTGGTTTCTCTTAATTCCACATCACGAGTTGTTCTTCCGATTAAAATTACTTGGTTTAGCATAAGTAAACCCTCCTTAAATTTATTTGTTCAACAGTTAATTTACTGATGAATTTGCAGAGCTTAAAAAGATCCCTACACTAATACATACGCAAAAAATAAAAAAATCTTTTGTGAAAATCGATTTTTTTTGATTTTTTTTTACTTTTTTGGTGATTTTGCCCTTTTTTAGTGGTTTTTGCAGAATTAAATCTAAAAAATATGAAAATCATAATTTTGTCCATTTCGGGTACACTTTTTATTAGCTAGTAATTTGTTTTGAAAGAGATGAGGCGAGAAAATGATTATACCAACGCACCGGTTAGTGGGAAAATTTGTTTATTTGATGTTGAGCGAGGAAAATAAAAAAAAGTTAGCATATCGAAAATTTGTTTGGGGAAATATAAAACCGGATGTGAAACCAGAGTATAAACGTGTGAGTCATTATTATCCTGCGAATGAAGGATTTGTTTTTGAGTTATTAGAGCGATCATTGAATCCAACGCTTTCGAAAGCGGAATATTCTGATTTGTTAGGCGTTTTGATTCATTTTCTTTGTGATTATACTTGTATTTATCATAATAATATGACAATTAATGAAGCTGATTCAATGCGACAGCATATGCAGTATGAATTTTTATTGCATTTTTATGCACAAATCAAGATACATAAGTATCGTCCAGAGATGATTGAGTTTACTTGTATTGAAGATGTTAAATATCATATTTGGCAAGTGATAAGGCGGGCAAATTTAGACGGCATGATTCCGGATATGAAAGCTGATTTTAAAGCGATGATGCAAATGAGCGTGTCTGTGGTGAATTTTATGTTGAAAATGCGTATTTGATAGCATTTTCTGTTTATATTACTTTGAAGAAAAGATGCGACGAGCGAATTCTTGTAAAATTAGAATTTATTTGTCGCTTTTTTCGTGAAAGTGTTTTTTTATAGCTTAATGAGGTTGATTTGATTTTTTCTTTTTGATATAATATTTTGAAAATAAAAATAGTTCTAAACTTTATTTTAGGATATAAAATTTTAAAAAGTGAGTGATCAACTTGATTAAAAAAATTCAAAAATTGGTATTAGTATTGTTATCAGCAGTATTAATTGGAACAATATTTGTCCCCCCCATACGTGTCGAAGCAAATAGAAGACCGCTAAGAGATCTTCATATTGTTATTGATCCTGGTCATGGTGGTCGAGATCCAGGTGCAATTTATCCGCGAGGGTCAGCAAATCCGCGATATCGTGAGAGTGAAGTTGTTCTTGATATTTCTTTACGAATTCGAGAATTATTCAGAAATACAGATATTAATATCCACATGACACGTACAACAGATGTGTATCGTTCATTGGCTCAACGGTCGAGCTTTGCGAATAATTTAAATGCTGATTTATTTGTTAGTGTTCATTTAAATTCTTTTACAAACCCAGCAGCTAACGGAACTGAAACTTACTATATCGGTACTCACGGCCAAGCAGCAGCACTTTCAGCTGGACTTGAGGATGGATATCATTTAGAAACTGGTGAATCGAATGCTCATTCTATTAATATAGGTGGGATTGAAGTCTTTGAGGGTGATGAAGATTTTGAGCCACGCCGCGAAATGAATCCATATCTTGACATTGTTCCGTTATCTAATGATAGTAATCGTAGACAAAACAGTCGACTTCTGGCTCAAAATATTCAACGCCGCAAAATTCAGAATCTTGGATTAACTGATATAGGTGTTAGAACAGCTAATTTCCACGTTTTGCGAGAAACAAATATGGCAGCTGCATTATCAGAAATTGGTTTCTTATCTAACGCAGGGGATAGAGCAGTGATGCTAACTGAACGAGGTCGAAGACTGTCTTCAGAAGCTATTTATTTAGGAATCTTGGATTATTTGGTAGCAAGAGGTTACGATGTACCAGCTCATTATTTTGATCTTAATCCAATGCCCCCGCAGCCCCCAACGCCTCCCCAACCGTCCCCACCTGGAGATAGCACGCAGATATCAGGAATGTTACAAACAGGCGTAACGCGTTTAAACACGTCATTTCATCAAGGTCCAGGAACAAGTTATAATGTCATTAGTACAGTAACAGGCAGCACAAATGTCCGAATTACCGGGAGAACGGGCGACTGGTATCGTGTAATAGTAGATGGAACAACAGGATTTATGAGACAGAGTGCGGTATCACGGACGCGTCAAAATGCAGTCGTGTCAACAAATAATGCACATGTACGAGCAGGAAGAGGAACAGGGTACAGAAGCTTAACCCAAGTAGCAAGAGGAACACGTGTTAGAGTAGATCGCCGAGCAGCAAACTGGTCGAGAATAACAGTAAATGGTCATACAGGCTGGATCCGCAACAATGATTTATATGTAGAGAATGCAATGCGTCCAGGCCGAACAATCGCAAACAATGTCGCAGTGCATACAAGACCAAGAGCCGGAGCAACAGTGCGCCATCGTCTGCCAAGCAATACGCAATTAATGATCGTGCAGCGAACAACAGATGGTTGGAGCCAAATTAGAATTCCTCATAACAATGGGACATTACAAGGCTGGGTAAGAACAAATCAGATAGAGAATCGCGTGCATAGTCGTCGATTAGTTCGAAACGGCGCATTAAGAAGCGGCCGCGGAACAGAATTCAATCGCATAGCCACGCTTCCAAATAATTCAAATGTAACGGTAAGATCTCGAGTAGGAACATGGTATCATGTGCATGTGAATATCAATGGTCGAAGACAGTATGGTTGGTTACATCAAAACAATCTACAAAGATTACCTTTGAGATGATTTTGATTTCTATTTATAGCGCTGAAAGTCAAATTAATCACAACCAATAATACTAAAAATTAATAGTATAAATTCAAATTAAAGTTCGAAAAAGATGCAATAAGAATCACTTCTTTTTCGAACTTTTTTAAAGTAATCAACTATTAACTTGCTAAATGTATAAGGGATAAAGTGTTGGTGTATCTTAAAAGAAAATTAATGTTTACAAATAACACCTATTCTGATAAAATGTGATAGGTAAGTTTATAATTTTAGTGCTAAATATTTTAATTGAGAATGCTATTTGGAGGATTCAAAAATGAAATGTATATTATTAGCTGCAGGTAGAGGGACTCGAATTTCTCGATATATCAAAGACATCCCTAAATCTACTTTGCCAATAGATAGAAATAAACCGTTAATTCGATATACGGTTGAAATGTTAATTGAAATGGGTATTGAACCTATTGTCTGTGCTGGATATAGATGTCATGATGTTTATGAAGCACTTTCGGGATTGGCTGTCAAATTTTACTATAATCCTTTTTATTCGATTACGAATTCTATAGCGAGTTTATGGTTTGCGAAAGAGGAATTAACTGATGATACAATTGTAATGAATGCGGATGTTTTTCTTGAAAAAGATTTTATTACAGCATTGACAAAAAGTAATAGTAAAGCAGTCATGGCTTCAGATTCTAATCCTGAAAGAAAGGAAAAAGGTGATTTCTTCTTTTCAGTTAATGAAAATTTTTGTATTTCAAAATACGGAAAGGATTTACCTTTAGCCGATAGAGATACGGAATATGTGGGAATTGCAAAGATATCTAGTCATTTTATCAGTCAATTTAAAGAACGCTTGGAAATCCTGATTGAAGAAAGCCGTTTTAATGATTGGTGGGAGAATGTGCTATATTCTTTTACCGATTCAGAAGAAGAAGCCATTGAAACCATCGATGTAGGAAATTATTTCTGGCGTGAAATTGATTTTATTGATGAGTATCAAGAAATTTTAGATTATGTGAAAATGAAAAAGGAGGATCGCCTAACATGAAAATATTTACGGTCGGACCTGTGGCAATGTATTCCCAAACATTTGAAATAACTGGAAGACAAACACCTTATTTTAGAACAAAAGATTTTTCTAAAATAATGTTAGAGACAGAAGAGTATATATATAAATTATTAAATGCTCCAAAAGGCTCAAAAACAGTTTTTTTAACAACATCAGGTACTGGTGCAATGGAAGCTTCTTTGATTAATTTAGCAAAACCAGAGGATAAATTTTTAGTTATAAATGGTGGTGTGTTTGGATATCGTTTTTCTGAATTATGTGATATTCATCATATTAAACATGAGAGATTAGACTTAGCATTTGGCGAAACCTTAACAGCGTCTCATTTAGAGGCTTATAAAAATAAAGGGATAACAGGTATACTTGTTAATATTCATGAAACGAGTACGGGACAATTGTATGATATAAAAATGTTATCTGAATTTTGTAAGCAAGAAAATCTATTATTTATTATTGATGCGATTAGCTCTTTTCTAGCTGATCCTCTTGATATGAGTAAAATTGATGCTGATGCAATTATTTTCTCATCACATAAAGCAATGGCACTAAATCCGGGAATTTCCTGTGTTGTGATCAGTCCAAAAGCTTATGAAGAACGAGTAAAAGGAAACAAAATAAAAGTTCTTTATCTAGATTTTAATAACCATATTGATGGACAAGTAAGAGGTCAAACACCTTTTACACCTGCTGTTAATGTTGCACTTACTATGAATGATATGTTGGGTAGTATTTGTAAACTGGGCGTGGAAACAAAAATTAATCAAACAAGAGAACTTGCGTTAGATTTTCGTAATAAAGCTAAAGCAATTAAAAACATTGAAATACCAACTTTTCCATTATCAAATGCTTTGACAACGCTTGTTTTTTCTGATGAAAAGGCACAGAAAATTCATGAAATTCTATGTAATGAATACAGCTTAATGTTGACTCCTAATGGTGGCGAATTAGCTGATCGCGTTCTTCGAGTAGGTCATATTGGAAATCACACAATAGTTGAAAATGATGAAATTATCTCTGCAATTAAAGAGATTTATGAGAAGGAGCTTTTGACATGAAAATAATTAGACATGATGATATTGTAAATGCTAAAATTAAACCCGGTTTATGCTATGAATGGGTGCATGAAATGCTTGAAAATAAAAAAGAAGCTATTTTACCACCCAAAATAAGCCTGCATTTTGATGACGACGGATTCTTCAACACAATGCCTTCTGTTATTCCGCATTTAGGTGTTGAAGGTGTAAAAGTTATCACAAGAAAAATCGGAAGAAGTCCAGCTATTGATAGTCAATTGCTACTTTACGATGGGGAAACTAAGAATGTAAAAGCAATTTTAGATGCAAATTGGTTAACAGCTATGAGAACAGGTGCAGTTGCAGTTCATACGATTAAAAATCTAGCAAAAGAAGATTTCAAGACAATTGGATTGTTAGGATTTGGAAATACACAAACTGCAACAATAAAAGTGCTACTTGATGTCTTTAAAAATCGTGAACTTCAGATTCGACTATTAAAATATAAAGAGGCTCATGTACGCTATGAGGAATTTATCCTCTCAGAAGCAAAAATAGCAGGCGCTCAGAAAGTAACAGTTGAATACGTTGACGATGTAGAAGAACTAATGGCAAATAATGATGTGATTATCTCTGCTGTCACTTATGCAGAGCATGATTTCTGCAAGCCAGAGATATATAAACCAGGCGTCTTAATAGTTGCGATTCATTTACGAGGATTTATGGAATGTGATCCTGTATTTGAGAAAATTTACTGTGATGATTATTCTCATGTTAACAAATTTAAATATTATGATCAATGGAAGTATAAAGCGGAAGTTGCAGAAGTTATTCGTAATGAAGCAAAAGGAAGAGAAAGTGATGATGAAAGAATAATCGCTTATAATGTTGGTTTGTCTTTACATGATATCTTTTTTGCTGAAAAAATTTATAATATTGTTAGTGAAGACTGCTCAGAAATTGAACTAAATGCTCCAACAGCGAGTGCATGGCTCATGGAGGAGAATAATTAATGACACCGGTTCAAAAAATTTTGTATGATTTATTAACTGAAATGGATGAGATATGTTTTAAGCATGATATCAAATATTATCTCGGTGGTGGA
>Ga0209755_10006397_pt1 | contig 13064 bp, 10 predicted proteins | sample TergutCo191P1_FD_187301 | JGI IMG/M metagenome (GOLD analysis project Ga0209755, IMG submission 187301) | Cornitermes sp. P1 segment gut microbial communities from Petit-Saut dam, French Guiana - Co191P1 (SPAdes) (version 2) | ecosystem: Host-associated > Arthropoda: Insects > Digestive system... | reverse complement strand
TTTTTTAAACCATTTCCTCACTGCACACTTCACCTCTTCATCACAGCTGAAGCACTGGCCCTTCAAGTGTTCCTTTAGTTTTGGGAACAGGTGGAAATCACTTGGAGCCAGATCTGGGCTATACAGTGGATGCGGCAGCACTGGAAAGTCGAGGCACTGGATTGCATCTCTTGTTGCTGCCCTTGTGTGAGGCCTGGGGTTGTGTTGAAGAAGTGTTCCATTTCTTATTCCAATCTGTTTGATTCTTCTTTTTTAATGCATTAAGGTTTCAATATAACGTTGAGAGTTTGTTGTTGTTTCTTATTCAAGAAAGTCTGCAAGAACAATACGTTCCGATTTAAAAAAAAACAGTCAACATGGCCTTCCCAGCCAAGGCCTGTGTTTTGAATTTTTTGGGCTGAGGTGATTCCTTATGGCGGTATTCTATGGACTGCCTTTTGTTCTCAGGGTCATAATGATGGACCCAAGTTTCATCACCTGTAATGATCTTCTTTAAGAAGTTCTCACCTTTTTCAAAACATTCTGGGAGTTCCCAAGAAATGCGAACTCTTTCAGCTTTCATTTCATCAGACAGCATGCACGGTACCCTTCTTTCACAAACTTTTCAGAATCCAAGAACACCAATAATATGTCCCACTCTCTCCTTAGAAATTCCTAATGCAACGGCATTTTCTTTTTGTTTGATGCGACGATTTCCGTGTATCATTTCTTCAACGTGATCTTGATGAAGCTGATCACTTGCAGTCACAGGCCTTCAACTTCGTGTTTTGTCACTGAAATCTGCTTGCCCCAGTTCTCCATCTCTGAACGGCCTTACCCAGCATCTTACTGTACTCACATCAACACACTGATCACCATAAACAGCTTTCATTCGTCTGTGAATTTTAATTGGAGGAACTTTTTCCACATTTAAGAATACGATAACAGTACGCTTTTTGAACTGAATGTCTGAAAACTCTTCCATTTTGATGTGCACTGGGTGAGGACTGTAAGTATCTGTGTGTTCAAGTTGAAGTATGATGGAAGAGAGATACCTTGTGACTACACAGAACCTGTTTTATCAAGATATGTCTAATGTAAATAAAAATATTACAGTGGAGGCAAAACTTACCAGCCCACCTATGTATAATGTTAGTCAAATGAGGTTTGACTGATGTTACATATCGTGTAATAGAAAAGAAGTGAATGAGTAATCTGTGTTCACTGTTGTGCAGTAGTCAGTCAGCTGCTGTCTGTCTGTGTTTGCCAGGCTCTAAACATATCACCAGCACAAGCAGATATAGCACTTAATGAATATAGTGTTTCCAGAGGTATTTCCAGTGGCCAAATGGTATGATGGAATGGATAAACACTGACAGAGAATGACTGCTTCTGGCATGTTAGCACTTCTTGTATTGATTGTAGGAGTAACAGTCTTGAGTAGCTCATCGAATGATGGATCATCCAACTGACATTAGGAAAAGTGTAGTTGTTGGGCTTGCTCACTGTTAAGTTTGTTAGAAGATATTCATGTGTGTATTGTGGTCTTCGTTTTTTTCATTCTATAGTCCAGTGGTGATTCTTTTACTTTTTAGGCACATTAGCAAAATTCTAAGTAGTGTCATTAGCTGTGCCATGCCTGTCTGTCCACAAGTAACAACTTGTGTCTGCTTGGAACAACTTGGCTCACACGGGAAGGATTTTCACAAAATTCGATGTTTTAGGGTTTTTTCCGAAAATATGTTGAGAAAATTCAAGTTTCTTTAAAGTCACATAAAATAACGGTACTTTGTGTGCAGACCGATATACATTTTGTATCATATCTCGCTCATTTCTTCTTAGAATAAGAAATATTTCAGACAAAAATTGAGGAGAAAATCAAAACGCACATTTCATGTTCAGTAATTTTTTTTATGGGTACTGCACTTTTGCACCTGTGCATTGCATAGTGGATACCTAAGGCTACAAACACACACTGAATGTGTAATACTTATTGCTTTACCACCGTGCAATGGTTGCGTGAATGCGGCTCATTGTTATGTTATAAATACTTTACCTGTCTTATTTAAACACTGCTAAAGCAGTGGCCATACAAGTAACATCAGTATCACTCAGTGTGGTGACTTACCCTGACCCGTGAGTAAACTGAAATATTGCACAATATCAAGTGGCCTGGGGGGGGAACACATTCCGTAATGCTGACTCAAGACAGGCATGTATAAGTGTGTGGGTTGTGTTTGAACTGGCGCAAACATTGTCTTTTGTACGTACAGTTTTGTTTGTTCTCTTACCATGGAAGATGAGTAAACCAGTTTCCAAACAGGCTGTTATAATTAGTAACAGTGGATGTGACATTCGTAGTTAAACCCTCAGGAAGCACTGGATATGATCAGCAAATGTAAGTCTTAAAATAGTGGAACCTTGCTGTGGAGATTAATGGTGTGGAATTATTGAGAGTGTGGTGTTTAATGTGGAGAGCTTAAATTGGTGACCATTAACCTTGATTGTCCAAATGGAGTGCTTCTGTGTGCTGTGAAGTGTTACTCTTCATGGATGAAGCGTGAAGGCAGTTGTGTCCAGATGTGGGCATGGGCATTTAAAGTGAAAATAACTTCCCCCTCTCAGCAGCCACATTTGTCTGTAAGGCTGGATGGTGAAGGTTAAGTGGAAGTTTGGTAGTGCTGTGGAAATGGAGGTAAAATGTTAGCTGTTTCATCTATTGACCTGTTGTGTCTAATGCTCAGTTGCTTGGTCTTGTACATAGTAACACTTGAGTTTTCTACTTCAAATGGGGTTCCTTCTTCATGACCAAATAGGTGACATTTTTGTCTGTGCAACAATTGTATATCGGGTGCAATATTGACAGGAGAGAGCCGTTACACGGATCGTTCAGGAGACACATGGCATGCGGCCGGAGGCCCACCAGCAGTGAAATCCTTCAGTTCAATGAGCAGTGGAGGCGTACCCCCTCGAGACTCTTGGGGCCCATCTAGTGACAGGAAAGCTGACAGTGGCCAGAGCTGGGGACGGCCCTTGGACTCAGGGGCCTCGGACAGGTGAGTGGCTGTGAGTGTACACTTTGATGATATTTGGTGATTATAAGCACATTGTTATTGATGCTGGCATGAACATAGGTTCTTGCAGTAAATGCATCTTTTTCAAGACATGAATATGTCTTCTTCTCATCAGTTCATTCTATCAACAAGAGACGTGACTGACTGCTGTGTCACCTAGTGCACCCACCACAGCATTCTGTGCTTTCAGAATATTCTCTGTTCCTAGGGCATACTTGTGATTGTACTGTGATGCTCAGACATCCCTGAATGTGCTCAGCATTATTATATGCAGCGGGCTTATACAAAGTTTGGTACAAATGTGATAATTCATGTAGCATCTACATTTAGCAGTTTATTAACCTATCAGGTCTGATATAATACTCACCTGGCTGGAGTGTCCTGTATGTATGCCAGAGCTCCTGCCATTTGAATGTTTCACTGTCAGTGCCATGAAAACATACAGGGCAGTAAAGTACAACTTTCACTCATACTTAACTCTGCACTAGATTATAGTTGTGTTCAGCTTCATGGTTCAGCCTCTGTACTGCCAGGAAGGAAGGCATTGAATAGGAGGAGCCTGTGTCATCTCCAGAGCCGCTGTGGGTGATGTTGCTAGCTGTATTCTGTATTTTTCATCCATCAGTATATTCTGACAGTATATGACAGCATATAAACAACAGGTCTGTCATGCAGTGTGAAGATGTACAGTATGAGCCCAAAGTCACTTTGCATCTGTACTCCGTTAATCAGGAAATACGCTCAGAATGAGGTGTCATGTGTCTTTGCAAACAGATCAGGCAAGCACATGCATCTCTGCAAGCACATGGCTGTAATACGTGCTGTAACTTGGGTAGGTACAAGAAATGTGTTGTGTTATGGATTTTGAATTTGCCCAAAGTCTGCAGGAGGCACAGTGACATGTAAACACTGTGAGGGGCTGATAAGGCAATGCTTATCACAAGGTTTGTAGTGTTTACACTAACTGAACCAAGGCTAGAATTACTAATTATCGGTGTTGTCTTTTCTGTGGGTTGCAAACATTTCTCTTCACCACAGCAGGAAGACTGGAGTTAAAAAGAAACTAAACCAAGACTTTTCTTGTGCTAATACAAAATCGAAGTTAAATCCTTTACTGTACTGTTACATGTTGTCTTTATTTCTTGAACAGAAATACCTCCTCCAGTTATTTCTTACCTGTGAGCACTGCTGTGTGCTTCCTGACCACTCCTGTATGTTTGCAAATGAAACAGCATTGTAGTTGTATGCTGAATGAGTTTAGGACAATGTTGTAGTAAGTCTGCTTTTCTGCTGAGTAGAACATACATATTGCCTTGAAAAAGACAGACTGCTAACAGCTGCAGTGGTGTGTTGTCAGAGTACCAAACATAACAGTTACATCAAAAGTACTAACCCCCTACACAAAACTGGGGCCTCAAGCTGAAATGTAAGTAAAAGAAACTGAAAATTTTGCATCTTCTAGAAATTTATTTTGTGTATATTGGAATTGACAGTACCTACTGCTTTGTTATGACACTCAGCAATATCTCTATCTTATTTCCCACGAAATATCACTTTTTTAATTATTTAAGCTTGTTTGGTTCATATAATAATAATGTCTTTTGGTAAACCACACACAAAAATTTACGTGACTAGAGAAAAGAATGTCATACATGAAGACAGACCAGCGGTATTTCAGTCTCCATTCCAAAACGTTAAAGCCTGTAAGGCAGGGCTTTCATTGTGTGAGCTTTCACAGGAACACACGTGGACATTGTGCTGAATTTTGTTTGTATCGGACAAAAAGTATGTAGAAGTGCAAAACTACATGTACATCATCAGTAAATTGTGGCTTTTACTGCACAAATGTAGTACATTGTGCAGACCTTCTGTGCTAAACTGCACTGAAATCAGTCAAGAAATATGTGAAGTGTCAGTAGAAAATCATGTGTACCCTTATGTAAACTGTCACTGAACAAATTTTCACAAAACTCATTCGTGCTGTACAGTTTTTTTAAATAACTGCTAATCTGAATTTTGTAGAAACCTGACAGTTTAGTCCTGGTACTAAGTTACAGGTAGATGTGGTCACAGTCTTTTGTTACTTCATAAGGATGCCTGAATTGTGAGAACACTGGGTCTGTTTTATGAAGGAAGTGAAGTTGGTTGTTCCCATCACTCATTTGCAGTTTGAGTTGAACTGTTAATTGTGCATCAGTTACGGTTTGTAAGATATTCTGCAGTTATATCAAGATGACTCATTCTACACATGGTTTTGGCGGCAAGTAAACATCTTTGCCAAAGATGAAAGACAGACCTTATTGACAATCAAATATGGTGTCACCATGTTTGAAATTTTTACCTTTCATGTTCATCATTTTAATGCTCTTGTTTTGAAATGTTGTGACTGGTTTAGACAAGTTGTTCACATACATTAGCTGGCACTTCCCTGCTTTTGCTCAGTCACACTCAGCTCAGCACAGCTCTGTCTTTCATTAAGTGTAGTTGACTGCTATTGTACTTTATGGAATGAGATTCTCATTCAATTGTTTAATGCCTGTAGTGTTGATATTGTACTTAAAAATAAAGTTTTATGCCTTTTGAGTTCATTTTGTATTTTTATTACTGGGCATTCCATAAGTTCTTGGAACCAGATAGGCATTTTTACATCAGAAAGGATTCATATGTTGGTGACATCAGTTTCATTGGTTCCAGTTTATCACAGACATTCTTGTTTGATGCCATATTCCTTAACTGCTCTTAGAGCATCAGTCAGACCATGAAGTGCCAGCTGAAGGGCTAAAGTTTGACTTGTTTTGTTGCAGGTGGGTGAGTGGCAGTGGAGGTCCAATGGGAGTAGTGGGACGTGGAGGTTCAGGCATGGGTGGTCCAAGTTCAATGTACAGCAATGCACAGAACGTAGCACCCAACATGTCAGGCATGAACATGAGCATGTCTAGCAGTAGTGGTCCGTATGGTGGCGATCGCTTTGATGCATACAAGCAGTCTATGGGACCCATACGCAAGTACTGATCATCGATAGTTGACAGCTGTGACTGTATGGACCACAATCTAAAACCATGTGAAAGTAGTGTTTTGTCAGTCATTCATTTTAGGAGAAACCAATTTATGTTCCATGTGCCTCCAGCATTTTAGAAGGTGAATTGTATGGTTTCTGTCCATATCTGGAAAGTTAACGTGAATACTGGGACACCTGGTAGCTACCATTCGTTTCAGAACACTAGTGAATGTGTAATAGCATAGCCATTCTTGTACAAAGGCCCCTTTGAATGCTGGGAACTCTGAAGATATTCAATTTGATTTCCATGGGACACTCTTTGTCCCTCATTTTCTCTTTCTTACTCTCTTTTTGTTGTGTAATTTTAAGCAATGCTGAAACGCAAGTGCTGCACTTCTAGCGCCCACTAGATGTTTGAATGTATGTGACTTGTTGTAATAAAGTGTCACTTCAGAATCATCTGTAGCTGTACCAATATTTGTTGATCTTGTTGGTTGAACAAGTCGCGTGACTGCTGTGTTTCAGATACTGTTTGTGCATTCTGCGCAGCAACACCACCATTATATTTTGCCATCTTATTTAAAATGTATGTACCATGGGGATTCTGGTCTTTAGAGATGTGCCACTGTCCCAAGTTGGTGTTTCTGGACATATTGAAGGATTGTACTGCCTTCATGTCTGGGTCAGGCAGGGTGTAGAATAGATTTTCTGGACTTCTTGACCTTTGAAGATGATGGCACTGCATTTCTTTGAAACATGGGGAAACTATTAACCCACTGACATCACAGAAGATCTGAATCCTTAACACACTGCTGTCGAAACCCTGAGGTCTTACACTGCATGTAAAACGTATTCTGAAACTTGGCTGACACTTCAGTACAGACACTTTTGCAGTATCTTAGGAAGATACGAAAATATTAAAAATTTGGTGTGTTTGATGTACTTTTTTAATGTATTTGGCTTAAAGTGTTATGAGAGTTATGGGAAACTGTGCCTTCTGCTGTGGAATTGCACTTTGTAGTGTAAGGGTGTGTGATGTTGCTGCAAAGAAGTGGCTGAACAGTTGTAGCTAGATGGTGAGACTGGAGGGTATGATGGCAGTGTAGGTGACAGTTTGTAATGCTTTGTCACTGGGTGAGAGGTGCATGACATTCCAGTCACACTATGATCTTCAAAAGCTTGGGAGCCCCTTAACAGAGAACACAATGCCACATCCTGAAAGACATGAGCTATTATTATACTGTATTTACTCTCATGCAGCAGAAGCTTTAGTAGCTGCTGCTAGGGAGATTGGACTGGAAGTAAGTGCTGATAAAACTAAGTACATGGTCATGTCTCAAGATCAGAATGCAGAACGAATTCACAGTGTGAGGGTTGATAATAGTACCTCCGAGAGGGTGGAAGAGTTTAAATATTTGGGAATAACTTTAACAAATCAAAATTCTATTCTGGAAGAAATTAAGGGCAGATTGAAGTTAGGAAATACTTGCTATCATTTGGTGCAGAATCTTTTGTCTTCCAGGTTGCTATCCAAAAATTTAAAGATATATATAGAACTATAATTTTGCCTGTTGTTTTGTATGGGTTTGAAACTTGGTCACTGACATTGCAGGAGGAAAGGAAGCTTAGGGTGTTTGAGAAATGGTGTTGAGGAGAATATTTGGACCTAGGAGGGACGAGGTAACGGGCGAATGGAGGAGACTGCATAACAAGGTGCTAAATGATTTGTACTCCTTACCCATTATTGTGCAAGTGATAAAATCGAGAAGAATGAGAAGGACTGGGCATGTGGCACGCATGGGTGAGAAGAGGGGGGTGTATAGGGTCTTGGTGGGGAAACCAGAGGGAAAGAGCCACTGGGGAGACCTAGGCGTAGATGGATGGATAACATTAGGATGGATCTCAAGGAGATGGGATGTGGGTATATGGACTGGATTGGGCTGGCCCAGGATAGAGACAGGTGGCGGACGCTTGTGAGTGCGGTAATGAACGTTCGGGTTCCATGAAATGCGGGGAATTTCGTGACTAGCTGCAAACCAGTTAGCTTCTCAGGAGGGACTCTGCACCATGGAGTAAGTAAGGAGTATTTAACCTCATGCAAGATGCCCTGCCATGCCATAATCCACATTGACTAAATACATTTATGTTTCTTGGTTTATAAACTTACTTGAACCCATTCATGGTTCTTTTATGGTTTTTACCTCAGGGATTGGTCCAGGTTTTATTTTTTATCCTTGTAGTTAATTTTTAATTTTCCCATAGCCATTTTCCTGTTACTGCCCTTGGACTAGATCTATTTGCAGGTGCATATCTTAACTAGTTACTTTTTCTCTGGTCCCCAGTGATTGAGAATAAATCAATCTAAGGGGTCCACCAGATTATGTTCTTCTTTGCCTGAAAATGGAAACAGAGCTGGCTTCTGAAATGTCGTGCATCTTTAAAAGATTTAACTATGGACGAACTTCCAAAAAAGAAGATTGTGTCAGTTAACCTTTAGTCATGCTGTCTTCTCTCTTTTGTTGACACACGACGATTTGGCAATGCACGCCTTGGTTTGGCTGCACATAGCTCTGTGGCACAGTCCAGTTCAGGGCTTGATATGTGAGTTTGAAGACTACACAAAATTTGAGGAAAAAAGTCTTCTTGCATTTGGGTAAGTATGGCATATCAGTGAGTCTTGTCTTATCTCCTTTATTATTCGGAAAACAAGCATCACCCATGCGTTGCTGTAGGGTGCTTGCCTCGTCAGTCACTATGGTCATTCAGTATGTGAGTTCACGGGACGTATAATTCTGTAACTAAGAACCGACGATGTGGTTATATTGGGTGAATTCATCACTGAGTGATTTTCATGTGTGTCCAGTGTTGAAGGAAAATTTGGCAGCCATAGTTTATTGTTGATCACAAGGTGGAAATGGTTGTGATAGGTACACAGGTACATCATAAGATTACAGTTTGCTGTCAGACAGTTCTCTGTACATTGTTACAGTAACATGATGCAAAAGGACTGATATTTTACGACCCTGAGGTTTGTATGTGAATCAGCACAACAGCTTGCAGCAACTGGACCGGGCCGACAGGAGCTGTAACAGACGTCAGATGCCATGTACAGAACTGTGGTTGAGCTGCTTGTGATAAATTCTTCGTTCTGTTTTTGGATACAATTATTGTGCTATGAGAAGTGGAGTTAACATTAGTTCCCAAGAAATATTTAACTTCAGTATACAGATTTTCGTGCTGTGACTTAGTACACTGTATTGAATAGCTGTATCTCCCTGTACCTTAATGCATTTAATCCTGCTGTGTTCTTGACATTATCGTCATATTATCATATTATCAGTCCAACGAAACTTTATATTCTGAAGGAAGTTACACGTTTCAGATTAAATAATCCATTGTAAGGTTAAGTGCAGGCTTAAATTGCAGGTAAACAGGCAACTCATATTACTACTTTATGATCTTGGTTAGTGTGTGTTTATGGGTTCACCCAACACCATATTAGTATTGCAATGCAACTGCAGTCAGTCAGTTAGCCAGTAGGAGATAAGATCAAAATTACAAGTCTTACATTAAAATTTATGGTTTAGTATATGATATTTTGTGTGCATTGTTAGTTTCTTGATATTCTCAATTAGGGTTATGTTTTTTAATGTATCCATTATCAAGCAATTGGACTGAATTTTGTGATTCTGTATGAATGTTTACTTCTTCCTGTCGCACTAGGGGATACGTTAAAGAACATACGTGTGCCTCTCAGTTGAGAAGACCCAGCAACTAACAATGTACACGGAAAAAACGTATATTAAAATTATAAATTTTAATGCATTATTTTTAATTTTAAATTTTTAGTTAGTGTTTGCTAACTTATTTATTACAGTTTTACTGTAATACCGATATTGTGATGATGGACCCCACAAAAAACAATGATCATAATTTAGCAATATAAATTACATTTTTACCTGAAATTGCATTCTGTATTTAGCGTGAAAATGGGTTATTTAATCCAAAGCATGCAGCATTTGTTGAGAATATATATCTATTGGTGTGTTGGACTGATGATTTAATGATGTTTAGAGTGTATCATTGTATTATTCTGTGGTGTGTGAGGAAGTCTCATCCTCCATTTGACCCTCACTCATTGTCCAGCCATAGGATTGCTTCTGTGTGTTGTATTTTAGCCAAGAAGGCTGACAACATGTGATAGTCTTGGTGGGTTATTACGCCATGTACAGTCATGTATGTGTCCTGATGTTCTGGAAATATATGCTGCTTCTGTCTTCAGAGTTACTGAGCTATGTTCATGCCCGTGTAATAACCCTGAATATTGGGTGGAGCAATGCTTATCCCCAAAGCCTGAAAACATCAATCAGACAGGTAATTACCAGATTTCATTCAGCTTTGGTCAAAACATCCTGTTTTGATATGATAATGCAAATGAGGAGAAAGGAAACTGTTAGTTACAAAAGCAACATTGAAGGAATTATTTAGTCCTGACTGTACAAGTTTCAGCTTCACGTGGCAATCCATAGGTAATCGTCTTTTATGAGAATATTGGGGACAGTCATGTATACAACAGTGAAATTATATTAGTCAGACGGATGGATGTCTTATTCTTGTACATAATGCATGAGTAGAGTTTAAAGAATGTTTGTATCCAGCTTTGCTGAAACTCGCGATAGAGATAATTGTTATGTCAACAATTCTGATCCATTTTTTTAATTTCAGAATTTTACATTGCACAGAAATATTTAACTTTGTAAACATACCTAAAGGAATTTATTTTTGGATATAAGGACTATTTTTGTATCACATCCATGTATGTATGTTGTACAGTACGTTATATTGTGTTACTGATTATTAAACTGCATTCTCTTCAGAGAATTATTTTGTACTGCATTTTGAGTAACCCAAGGCACTGTTTATCACAACCAACAAAATTTGAACACCACATACATGACTACACAGTGGAGGATAAACAAGACCACTAGTACATAGTTTCAAAAGGATCAGTTTTTAAATAATTGTTGACATCACATTTTATTATCAGTTTTAGCCAGTGTTTGGGAAACCTGGATTCCTAACACTGTAACAGATTGAGATGTGTGTAACTACATAATGTTATACACTTTTCCTGTAATATGTGTAATGAAACTGGCCACATTTGGCTGAAAGGTACAGTCACTGTTATTAAATAATTTTGTCAACATTGAGTTGTAATTAATGGTTTCCTTTCTCCTTTTTTACACATTTCACTACTACACCTCTGTACTGTAGTGACTAGATCAAGTGCATGCTGATCACACATTGCTGCATTCAGGACAGCTTGGTCACTGCTAGGCTCACCTCAGAGTGGCCAGGCAGAATTATACCGCTTTCAAAAACATTTGCTCCATTGGGAGTACATTCAGACCTCACTGTGCACATTTTTGAAACATATTGTAAGCCACGTAGATCTTGGATCTGTGTGTGTGTTCCATGCTGGTGAAAGACAAAGATGACTGAATGTTTTAAGTCGCTGTTTTATCGCCATATGGGAAGGAAATGTGATTGCTGTTTGTGTGTTCTCATGTATATACATAAGAGTTCCTTTTATTCCAGGCAACTGTAAACTCTGCAAAAAGCAATATTTATCTTAAAAAAGGATACAGCAGAACATGGCAATGTACTCATATTTTCCTTTCACTACATTTTTGGCATTAATAGGTCCAAGATTGTTTCATCAATATTTTTATCATCGGTAATTAAAGGATTAGTGTATATTCATTCTGGTACAGTGAAGCATTCTATCTGTTCATCTTGCTGTTTGAGGTGGCAACTTTACAAGACATTCCTTCACAGTTTTTCCCCACCAAACTAACATATTCAGTTAATCCTGAGCTTTATTCCTGCTCATTGTACTCTCTGTGGTATGTAAGTTCCTGGAATATCATTGTGTGGTGCAGTCTTGGCAATGGCATGTGACCCCTTGAGGGTTAACAGCATTACAGGTCCATACAATGGCTTATAGAGTCATTGTGGGATTTATGGCAAAGTACTACTGGGTCAGATTTCTCATCAAGTTCTTGAGTTCTCCTCTGTTGATAAAATTCCACCAATGTTCCATAGTCACAGTCATTTCATAATCTTAGTGACTGGTAATGCTGTCAACACAAAGATAAAATGGACCATTAATCATTTTCATGTCACTGATACAGGCAAAACTTATCTTTGCTCTATAAAATGGGTTCTTTGTAGTCCTTTCCTTGATAGTGTGAACTGGTGATCCACAGATATAGTGCATCAAAAGATATGCAGCAATCGTTCAACTTTTTTTTTTTTCCTTATAGGTTGGTCACAATATTTAACTGAACTGTTAAAGGCATTCAGATTGGGTCACGTGTCTTTACCATTCGATCCCACAGATTGCTGGGAAAGAATAACCTGACTACATTTACATAATGTGAATATGGATAGTCTCTTCATTGTTGAACAAATGGAACCTTTGTAATTAAACTGGTATCCAGAATGTGCTTTTGGGTAAGGGGGAGTTTATAATGTAACAGACGTCAAACAAAAAAAAATATACTTAGCTGTATGCTATACTGAAAGAAGTAAACAGAATACACATCAAGTTGAAAAGTGCTGCACAAGGCCAGGTACTGGTTTTGAATGTGAACTGCTTAATAGAGTAATACAGTTCTACATCATTTATTCAACCTTAGTGAAGTGCAGCCTAGAAATATGCTTACAAACTTAACGTTTCATGTGTGAAACAGTTCATTTTCAGACCGTTTACTTCTTTCAAATGCAACAAAAGTGTGCCTGTGTAACACTAAATGTTCAATGTACAACTCATATTGACATCGTCATTCACTCGCCGGCAGTTTTCGCCTGATATTAAATCGGCCCACTCAACCGATGGCTTCCACACCCGGCGAAATCGTCGTAGTCAACAACCAACATTATTTGCCAGATAAAATTAGAATTTTGTAATGGCAGCGTAAAATTACGTTTGAGGCGTTTATAAACAGTTT